>Ga0209052_1000841_pt1 | contig 10561 bp, 7 predicted proteins | sample WorMetHEROISLAND_2_FD_187409 | JGI IMG/M metagenome (GOLD analysis project Ga0209052, IMG submission 187409) | Marine gutless worms symbiont microbial communities from Max Planck institute for Marine Microbiology, Germany - Olavius sp. 4 HERON... | ecosystem: Host-associated > Annelida >...
ATTGCTGGGAACTTTCTGGGGATGGCTGATGGGCCCACATAGTGGCTTAAGCCTACGGGGTGGCACTGGCTACCCTGCCCCACATTGGAACTTGGAACTTGGAAGTAAGTAAAAAGTTGACCTAATTTTTCACACTGCGCTGTCATGTTTTTACTGGTTTTCACTCAAGCAAAGCTAAAAGATCAGCAGTAAAAAAATTATTTGCGCATGAAAAAGTGAGGGGGCAAACAACATTGTGTGCCCCTCAGTCGAAAAAGTGAGGGGTCACGTGCCCCTTGCCCCCGTGGCGCCGCGGTCTATGCCTACATGTGCGGCAACGTAAATGCGGCTGTCGTCGATGAGCATATAAAATGTTTTAGGTTTTGTTCTAGTTTTATCGAACATGTAGGCAACGCCTTACTTACTAACGCCAGTCGGGAATGGAAGTTAGTACGGCGACTGAAAGCCGATGACGATGAAAATTGCACTTCTCGGGCACTTTTTCATCTACTGGTGGCGGCGGCGGCTATTCAATAGCTTCAAAAATACAACATCACACATGCAGACGCAATAAGATTCGAGTAACGTTGTCCCAAAGTGTCTATGGCTACTGGGTGCAGCCATCGAAAGTATTCGATTACCCAGAGTCGCATACATAATACATCAGCAGAACAGAGATGTGTCGCTTTGTTCTAACAGCGACTACACAACGCAGTCTGCCACCTGCTCGGCGTAACACTATAGCTCAGCGCTCATCATGGTCAAAAAAAACATCGAGTCTGCAAACGCGTCTTCGTGACACTATTACGTTACTTGATCACTAATCACCCCTACGTCACTCTCACTAGCCGACATATTTGTTACATTTTTATTACCTCGTGACAATCGAAATAATTGTCCCAGACTGGGACAATTATTCCCAGTAGGGTTTTGATCGTTTTTTATAACTACTAAGAATTGTTGGGTGTTTACAACAGGACCGTCGACGGTGCTAATTCAGAGTACTAAATTTCGTTCATGTAGGCTACTGGAGGTATCTGGAGTTTGCGCATATTTTGTTCCCGTTTTTATCGCCCTCGCTGACAGTCAGACAGATCTTGGTGATCGCACCTAGTTCACGGTAATGGCATCGATCAGGCAAAAGTTAATTCGCAGCCGGACATACTGGCCAGCAAACAACAGCTACGGCTATTACTATTACGAAGCCAGCGAACCAATCCGTCATGTGTGTTTTATCACGCCATCACCAGCTGCTGCAGCTTCGCCTGCGTGACGATGCATCACAATCAACGGCAGTTATTTTCGACTTGTCAACGTGACAACGGAAACAAAAAGCAACAAAAATGTGACTAATTTACGGAATAAAAACTCAACGCAAGGTGAAATAGGCTTACTAAAAGGAATATGCATGAAATGAAATAATGTCAAACGATTATGTAAAAAATAGACAAGTGGTTGTTTCTGAAATAGAATTAAAAAGGAGTTAAGAAGTCTAATGATCAGCTAAGTTTAGCCATTTCAATCAACGCAACTTTCCTCGGCACTCTCCGGACTACCTTCAGAATTACTGGACTGCTTATCAAATTTTCAACTCACCGGATTTCGTTTTTCCTCCCCTTCAACGTTAGACCGAATTTTGGGTTTGTTTTTGTGCGATAGACAAAACTGGCTAGTTTTGAGCGCCTGTTACAACTTTCTGTGGTATCTTTATCTTTTAAACACTGCTCGCCAATGTACCTAGCAAACGGACAGACAGAATGCTTTGCACCAGTATCGTGCGTCACGAACACACGTCGCAATGTTCGTTTACTATTATCTAATTGACTTTTTACGACAATAAACTGTTACGTGGACATAAAAACTGACAAGCATAGTCAGTTGTTTAGCATACAACGTTAAATAAAAAGCAAGCTAATGTAAGAAAATAGAAAGCAGATTAATTTTAAAAAAACTGCACAAGAAAGTCGTTAAGCTGAAACAGTCTATCTGTGAAGTTGAAGGTGCAAGTAGTTTGTGGTGGCAATAGTTCTAAAAAAACTGCTATTAAGCTTGAAGTGAAAACTGAAACAGTGTTGGATGCTGAGGGTGGTGAGAATGACATGGAAATAATGAACTGACTGCGTGAACAACAACAGATATACAACTATGAAGTACACATCGGTTAAGTAGACTAAAGCACGTTGCGTGCAAGTTTATCCTCAGAAGCTTCGAGCCGCGGAAGATGACATATGTGATGTAAGAGTTCTGTGTACAACAGATTCAAGCGTACAAAGCCGGCACTAATGGTACATTGTCGACGGGCGATTGCACGGTGATTATTCCCTGCAGCGTTATCGGACAACAGTAAATACGAGCGCTGGGCGACCGATTGTAGTCGTAAACTAAGAGTCCAATTCTCCTCCTATATATCCCATTAGTTGTTGCGTGCCGTGCTACCGTACATTATGATGCGAAAGATACCAGCAGCTGCTTTCTTCGGCCGAATACAGCGTCTATATCTGTTCAGCGCGGCCAAAAATAGTCGTAAGAAGTACCATACGCAATTTCTCGTCTAACCGAGACAAAAGTAACTATATATAGGCCTACCACGTTCACTGGAAGCTCCGAAGCCTAAACGAATATAAAATAGCACCACTTTCAATAATTTCGTACTACAGACGCCACTACGATAGGTTTAGCAAGCATTTTAAGCGCTTACAGGTCTTGCAGAACTTCATCTGCAGGCTGCTAATTGTTTCTGCCATAAAGCCCACCTCTATTCATTATACGCATATGCAACTCTGTCGCTATTCGTCACCGCTTTTGGTTCTCGTCAATGCCAAAATATGTATTTCGTACCCAATAATAATTAATGACAATGTGTGCGTAACACGCGGCGATCGCCCAATCAGTAAAGTCGCTAGAACACGTGACCTGAGTCCATTGTCATCATCATCATCGTCATCATCATTAATTTATTTGTTTTATACTACAGACTAAAAAGTTCGGTATAAAGCAATCGCGAATTTATGTTATCCCGCCTGCCCAAATCCGACGTCGGCTCCCACTGGCTTTGCGATATTTATGTCCTCCTTATCTGTGCGGCTTTATTCCCGTCTGCAGGACTTCCACTTCCTGTAGAGCCCTCTCACATCGCATACAGCTTTATAAACAATTTGTTATCGTACATGGGCTCAACTGCATTTGCAGCTAAGTCGCTGTCTTAATTACTGTATCAGGCGTAAGCCTATTTTTACGCTTTTAATGAGACGGCCGATTCGAAGAGACAGCGGAATAATTATTCTAGAAGTAGAGACAAGTGGGTTACTCTGTATGGTAGTTGAACTTTTGGAGCTTGTTTGCATAAAAATAAACAGAATGTGTAAGCTTGGCTGCGAATTGCTACTTCGTCTAAGTTAATCATTAATCAGCACAAGGGATGAGCATGTATTGACTTAAGTTCAGAAATGACAACAATATTGTAGTGCATGGCGGAACATTTGATTGTGCTTGGCTAATTCTTCTTTTAGCTTAATGAGTCTGCTTTTGTGTAGCCGCATTCGCCGTTTAAATTTATACATTTTCTGTTCAAACGTGCTTAGTGCCGAATCTCTAAACACTAGTTCTAGTTGAAGACGTCACGGCCGCAAGTTTTGTGATATGATATGATATGACGGGTGAGGTAAACTCGGTCTAGGAAAGCGGGTCTAGGTAAACTCGGTTTCGGTAAAGTCGGTCGATGTTTTTTTTTGCTGCGGCGTTAAACTCGGTCGAGGTTCAAAACAGCTTCAAAGACGTCGCAAATGACGTCATATTTTAAAAGTATTAAACATCGAATTAGAATTCACATCGAATCGTGTAACGTCGTTCAATTTTACACAAACGTTTGGAATCAATCACATTGACGACTTGTAACGACGACGTCTGTCTCATAGTTTAGTTAGCGTTAGGCCTAAACCAGTTAAACAATGTACGTAGCAAAAGTTTTTTTCACCCCTCAGTGTTTCGACCGAGTTTGCCGGCGGCTCCCGGTATGATATATGACATGATATAGGTTGCCCTGTCCCAATTTGAAACCGAAACCGAATCATGTCTTTACTTATACAAAACTTGTACGTGCCAACTACATTGCCAATGTGTGATTTCTTTGATTCAAAGCAAACAATACTCAGGCCAGCTTCGTCAAATTTGAGCAACATCGGGTGGGAGGGGACGTTTTGGTCTGACTACAGGTTGACAGATGGTTGACGCTGGAGCGTATATATACAGGCCGACGGCTGCCGGTGTCGACAGTTCGTAGCTCTGTGCTGCACCGGCGACGCTAGTGGCAAATAAAATGTCGTCGGGAACTGCTCTCTGGAGCGCGATTCCTTACAACTGTCGACGACAGAAGCGACGCAGAATTATGGTAGGACTCGTGTAGGCCTATGGCTTGACGACTGAAGGCGGACGTACATGTGCGTTGTTCTCCCATCCAGAGTCCAGACCGAGCCATGGCAGCCGTAAACGTCAACAGAATGATATGAAGAGATTACTTCTACAGACCACATGTTCTATCTCATCTCAAAGGCTATCCTACACTACCTTGTGAAATATTAATGTCAGATTTTGAACAGCACTAATACACAATATACTTGTAGCTATAGCGAAAGTGTGATGTGTATGCCCATGGTCATTGCTTAGTTGCATGGTAAGCGTGCCAGTAACATTTTGAAAATCGGTCAATAGGGGGCTTTAGTGGTAGACTACTTTTTGAACAAACGCGTGTAAGCAAATAAGCTATTTAATAAATTTGCAATTATTTCTAATAACTTATACCACGTAGTGGCTCGAAAGTTCTGGCGGCACGGGATCTGGACGGTGATGTGCATACTGCAATGTGAAATCATTAGTTTTAGGTATAACTTTTTAAACGTTTGAAATATCAGCGCATCTACAAGTAGAGTTTACTGAAAGCAAGTTCCAATTCCAAACTGACGAAATACAACAGCAGAAGCACGGAAGGCAAATGTCTGCCAGACAGTAATTATTTTTTGTAGATAATACGTTTCGGACAAAAAAAGCAACGGCGATGCTGGTACGTGGGTTATGCAGACTTGGACCGTTCAGCTACCAGAGATTGTTGGCGACGTGTGGTCTGGTAAATCTCAACCTCTCATACGCAGTGCACTGTTACCGGTATGTCTGACAGAGGCACACGTGGTATCCTGCTATTGGAGTAGTTGCGTCCCAGAACTTTCGTTTCCGGAGGCCATTTTTCAACTACGAGTAGAAGCACTTCGACAGCAGTTTCCGCACAGATATTTATTGTATTATAGTGCTGTCATCTAGCGAATAATGCTATCCCTTCGAAAATGTATTACGAGGTGTAAAATGTGGGCAAAATGGGAAAGATAGGAAAGGAGTCTAACGAACTCGCTCTTCAAGTTCGGCGGAAGTAAATATTGCAAATACGAGTTCTTTGGGAAAATCAAGCAAATGCGCCGGCATACCAGAATTCCTAATCGACGTACGTGAGAAGTGAATACCTCCATCCCGTTCTCGGCATCATAATTTTTCGTCTATGGCTGTGCCATTGCGTTATGTCGGTGCAAAAACGACATCATGTTTCCAGTTCGTTACACTGACAGGCGACGTTTCGACTTACTGTGCATGGTTCTTATCGTCTGTTGTATATTGCTACACGTATTAGCCGAAAAAAATAGAAGCAGAAAATGTGCGATAAGATACCGTATCATTATGCACCAATGCGAGGCCAATGCGACTCGCTCAAAACTTAGTTACGATGCATTACTTGGAAAGTGCAGCGCAGTGTATCACTAGCAGTTTTTGTTTACATGATACGGAAACTATCGTGCTGCCGCTGATTTATGCGGCTTCTTGGTTCATGCGACGACGGTCACTGTTGAGCTCTCTATATTTCGCATTTCGACCGGATAGCATTATTCGTTAGATGACAGCACTATAATACAATAAATATCTGGGAGGAAACTGCGCTGCCGAAGTGCTTCTAGTCGAACTATGATATCATGTCGTATGCCACATGACGCATTTGCGCTCTCTTAACCTGTCTGTCATGTACCGGTAGAAACTTGTAGGCATAGCTAAAAACGAAAAATGGTAAATGCTCATACTCAACGCACCCTGCAGTTCCCATGGCGAAAATTATTATTGTTACCGTTTGGACAAAAAGTCGTCATAACTCAAAGTCGGTTCGTGTGATCCTGCCTTATAAGCCGCGAATTATATGCAACAGAACATTCGCATTTGGTGAAGTAAGTAAGTAAGTAAGTAAGTAATTTATATAGCGCGTTTCTGTGATAACCTCGAACGCGCAGGGAATGCTAGTACGATGAGAAAAGAAAATGAAGGCCTACAAACCACCATTGACATGCATAACCTACACTGATTGTTTATGTCGACCACTCACACAGCTCACGGCATTACCCTTATCATCACATGGACACAGTCGTCCGCGAGTAATTTAATTGCGTAAAAGGCAGCATTTCACGTCGGTCTTTAATGTATCGTCAGTGAAAATGTAACGAAATCCTTTTGTAAAATGGTTGTAACAGATAAAGTTATGAAATAGACCTAAGCTATAATAAACAAGACGAGCAGTAATAACAAACGTATAAACCTTGTTAGTGTTTCATCTTCCATCGACTTGGAGAACATATTGAACATCTTTATTCGCCAAAACAGGCAGCAAGACAGAAAGAGGACAGACTATATACACACGGAAAAGAAGTACACACACAATAAAATCACAAAAATGCATACTAATATAGAACATAGTCCTGAAAGGCTGACCAGACACTGTGAATGGCATCAGATCTACGTATGACATTATTCCAACAAGCATGCAGTTCATCCACTTTGTCTAGTGGTAAGTAATAACGCATCAGGAATAGCGTATACATGAGTTCAGACAAGCTATAGGTTTCTTGTAAATGCAATAAAGTCATATCATTCTTAATTCCAGAACTATGCAGAAAAATACAGTTACATTCAGCATAAAACGCTCTTTTGGTGGAGTTAATATTGAACTTAACATACTTGCCACTTTGTAGATAAACGCCAAGATACTTAATACTTTCACACCATTCTACATTATTACTACAGCCACTGTTCGCTTTACGTACTATGCGAGTCTGGATCACAAAGGCCTGTGTACAACAGCAAGATACGTATATATTCGAGTCTCGTGCCATTGTGCTTATTCCGTATTCGTTGACGCCTGATGTAATTATAAGCCCGTGCAGACAATAATAGTTCGGCCGTTTCCAAGTATTCGCATGCCGGCTGGAAGCCTAGTTGGATTATCAGCGCTATAGGCAGCTCAACAGTGACCGTCGTCGCTTCGCCTAGTCTATTATCTGGAACAGCATTACGTTACTCGACGACACGCATACATATGCAGGCGCTGTACAGGGTCCACAATAAAAAAAAAACTATCCCCTATAGAAAAACTCCACTTCTCATGAATTGTAGCAGTTTTTCACTAAATATACAGTGTTTACAAAGGAGGATTTAGGCCACATATTCAACAAAAGTTATTACCATACTTGTTTGATTCACAAATTATAACTATTTGAACTTATTTGAAATAAAAACACATTTTTCAAAGTAAACAAGTAATTAAACCGCGATTTTGAGCGAAAAATAGCCGCGCTAAAGTTTAAGTCTTACAAGGATATTTTCTGACTATTTGCATGTTTAATACATTTTAAATATGAAGCTATTTTCGACGACATTCTAATTGTTGTGATAGTAGGGTACTGGTACAATTTACTGTTGTCAGTTAACGCTTTACGGTGGATAATCTGAGTAGTGAAAAGAAGAAGCGTATTTAAACACTACGCGTGCAAGGCTTGGAGCTTAGGTGATAAGAGCAAGTTATTCTGACAAAAACTGGAGCTTTGGCACGTTGTAGACATGACTTGACTGCTGAAGAAAAATGCTGCGAAGTTTGATTCGTTTTCGTGAATATCCAGGGCGTGACTCTTTGTGCACTTGAAAAGGTAAGCTTTAAAATGTAAACCGTTGTATCTATTGAACCACGTTAGTTGTTTTAATGAAATTCGCAGGATATGTTGAGTGAGTGCACACGGATAAAATACGAAAGTTTGGCTGAATTTCGTTCTGCCGTTGCTGACACACAGAATTTGTTTCTATGTGATTGTTTTTATCGGCGCACCGTGTATAGGCATGGCGAGCCGGCTTCTCGGCACGCACGTACGCCGTAATCTCGTCGATCATCATCGATCATGAGAACAACGCCGTAAACGTTGCGACCGGCGCCCGGTGACTTCTGACCGAGGCGTACGTTGCTGCGATGACGTCTTAATAGACACACGCGCCGCCATTACCACCGCGCAGTCACGTGCACGCTGCTCTGCTACAGCCTCCGAGAACGACGCCCGCACACGTAGATTTCGTAGTTACATCCGCCGATCGAAGGTTCTGTTTCTACCTGTATCTATTTTCGTCTGTCTGTCTGTCTGTCTGCGAAATTACTGGAAGTTATGAACACATTTTGGCGAGGCGAAATTTTTGTAAGGAGCAGCGTTTATTAACACGTAACAGAGGTACACGTTAAAATATCAAGACGATGTTAGTTGAAATGTTTAAAGATGAAAAAGAAACATAAAAATATGAGACAAAAACAACAACGAAGGGGCTGCAGAAACAGCAAAGATGAGAGAATAATTCATAGATTCAGAAGTTCAGGGCTCTTCAACTTAACGCAGAGAATTAAACTGGCTGCATCGATGAATAGAGAATCTTTTATGGCGATTAGCTGAAGAGAACAATAGCGAAGGAAGTTATTCGAATGCTGCCACGAGGTCACGTCCCATGGCTGGCCAATCCACCGCGGTGCACGAGCGTCGTGCAATCACTCTGACCGTCTTCGGCGTTTCACGATCGACTGGCCTTCTGCGACAAGAAAGCACGCTTAACTAATTGAACGAGGCGGCGACCGCTCGTAGACGAACAATGTTGACCCTACGCTCACCTTTCGTCTATTTGTCTGCCGCCTGCGGGGCCGTTCCTTCCTCTCCGGAGACGCGACTGCTGGCAACGCACACCGATCGGTCTTGCTCGCCCAAGTCCTATAGGCCTTGTTCAGCGTACGAGCGTTATCGTCCGTATACCTCAGGAAACCGACCAGACACCGGCTCTCTACGTTTCACCATCCTACGGACGACGTACATTGATTGATTGATTGAAAAGCAGTCATCAACGGCTGCAAAGACAGCTTGGGTTCAACAAGTATATATACACACAACTAATCACGTATAGTTGCTTTAAATTACATCTATTAAATACAGGTCGACAACAAAAATGGATCATTAAAAACTCTAAAACTTCTTCCAATTATAGTATACAAAAAAAATCTGAGCTAATGCTCATGAGACGCGCGACAGCATCAGTTTAATTTCCTACGCAGGTTGTCGTGGTCTATCTCCAGTAATTTCGGCGAAAATTCACTCTTTAAGTATGTGTCGCAACCTGAAATAGCGAAAAAGTCACTACAAACCCCCTATTTTAGGGTTCAAGGTCGTTCAAGGTCATCGATGTTGGTACCCCCGGAAAGCTCGTCAGCGGTGCTTGTTATGATACACAGCGAGTCTGTGTCTATATGCAACCGTCCTCATGCTAGACGAGCTAGTAGCGGCGAAATAACGATTTTTACGGGGTACCCATATTTGACGCCCTCGTTCGAGGACAATCTTTTTACCCATTTGCTCTCATGAAACTAGGGACTCTAAGCTATCATGTGGTGAAAAACCGGAGTCTCTATCTCACCTGGGCTTCAATCGGTACCGGGTCGTGACAGACGGACGGGAACAGAATTACGATAGCTAATACGCGCTAAGCACTACGTGCTGTCGCGCGTGAACATCGCGTTCACAACGAGCAGTTCTACGGAGCGAAAGCTGATATGTGTATGCACTAGGCGAATATCTGCGTGGTTCTCTTTCAAACAAAAGTGGGGTGCTTGAAAACGTAGACTTTCAGTGCTTTCGGTTGCTACGTCTTCAAACAAAACGTTTAGGGAAGTCACAAAGCTGAAAAAAATGTTGGCTAACGCTGTTGAGTTGTGTAAATTGAACATAGAATTTGATGCGGCACCACGTCGCCAAATATTAACTAAATGTGCTAAAATTAAACATGTTTACAAAGTATTGTGTGCTAAACAAACAAGGAAAATTTGGTGTAACAATATTTCTGCATTACACAGATACCGCAATTTTTGTGCTGGGACATTTTATTCTGACTCTGTTGTGCTGTAGATTTTGAATGACCGTCTTATAGGGGCCTATGCCTGCCGATAATTTTTACTCGCTTGGTATGGGTACTGCAGTTCGTGACACACAAAAAACATGCCGCATGACTTTTTACGCGCGACAGCAGGAACTGCTATAGCGCGTCTTAGCCATCTCAATTCTGTCCGTCTGTCCGTCCGTCCGTCCGTCTGTCCGTCTGTCACACGGGTGGATCAGGCAAAAACGGTGCAAGCTATAGGATCATCAAATCTTCACCATCGGCTGCCCCAAAGACTCTAGTTTCAGGACCTGTAACGATTTTTCCAAAA
>Ga0209052_1000843_pt1 | contig 10554 bp, 11 predicted proteins | sample WorMetHEROISLAND_2_FD_187409 | JGI IMG/M metagenome (GOLD analysis project Ga0209052, IMG submission 187409) | Marine gutless worms symbiont microbial communities from Max Planck institute for Marine Microbiology, Germany - Olavius sp. 4 HERON... | ecosystem: Host-associated > Annelida >...
GTGCTGTTGATTGATGATGTGGAGCGTGTTGCATCCGTAAAGCTACTTGGTATTATTTTTCAAGATAATTTTAACATGGATATGCATGTTAATTTTGTTTAAGCCAGTGTAGCCAAAGACTATTTGCTTAAATTGTTGCGATCCAAAGTCTACTGCCCAGCTTAGGTCAAGTTTCTCAAGCCATTATTGTTTCACGACTGCGTTATGCTCTGCCTGTCTGGTCTGGATTCCTTACAGCTGATCTCATAAATAGAATACAGGCCTTGCTCAAACGACTTTTGAAATTTGGTTACAGTTCACACTTAATTTCCTTTTCTGATCTGATAAAATCCTGCTCTGAGGATCTCTTTGAAAATGCGCACAAATCCAATCACTGCCTCCATGAATTATTTTCTTCCTATGTTCATCAGTTAGAGAACCTGCGCCCGCGAGGTCATGATCTCATGTTGCCAGCCTGTACTGGTTATTTACACAAGCAGTCATTTATAATTAGGTCCTTATTTGATATGTTTTAGTTTTTTTACCTTACTTCTGTTTCGTTTCTTGTTCTGCTCTTTGCTGTTTGTGCATTTGTCACATTCTTTAATAAATACTGTGTTACAATGTAGCTGATAGGTGTATGATTAGTTATGCAAATGTTGGAGTGTCTAACTGTGTACTAATATGGCCATACAGTGTAGGATTCCCGGCTTTGACTATGTTGCTGCGGGAAACTCAACCAACAAGAAGGATGCACAGACAAATGCTGCCAAGGATATGGTGCAGTATCTTGTTCGTTGTGGTCAACTGTCTGCTAGCGAAGTTCCTGAATTCGTCGTGGTGTGTGTTGATAACATGTTGCTTCATACCAACTAGTTGGAGAAGGCTAGGAGTTAGTGACCATCTGGGTGTTTGTAAACTGTCGTAGTAACTTAACTGTCAGTCTTATGATGTTAGCTTTTTGAATGAGGAAAACTGAGTTTTTTTAGTTTTATTACTGTCCATTCTCATACAATGCTTGACCCAGAAGACTAATCTTTGCATGAAACATGTCCATATTATATTCTCATCTAGTATCACACTTTGTGTGGCCTCTGAGTCAGGCAATCACCCCATGGGGCTGAGGGCATGGCAGATTTGTCCATGATAAGCCCACTCATGAACGTCTTCATTTCTCTCAAACCAGCTCTTGAAAGAATAGGTACTGGGTGCATCCACTGTGTCTTGGTCTAAATCATTTTAGTGTGTCTTTTGTTAACTTAATTAAGTTTATCTCTTTTATTTGGTGTTAGTGTCTTTTCTAATCTCTTTTTCTTAGTTGCAAGCTGACTACTCCCAAGATTTGCATTTTGCCTTTATTATTCAGCCATCTTAATAGTCACATTACTGGTCTTGCCCATCCATCGGCCTGTCTCATATAGGCTTGTAACTCTAAAACAAAAGTGCATTGGAAAGTAGTAGTTGGTGTGAACATTCTATAAGTGTGCCATTTTTAAGATCAAAGGTCAGGTGGATAACCGTATTGTATGTCGGCACTGAGCTGACCTATTTTTCTAGTTTTAGTGAAAGTCTACATATCCGTAGGCTGCAGAGGATTTCGGTTTTGACGAAATGATGAAAACTGGCCGTTGTGATGAAAACATTGATTTTTGATGAAATTTGACGAACTTGGCGAAATTCCAGATTTGTGGGATAATTTTTGACGAAATTTGCACTTTTTGACGAACGAAAAATGGCTTTTTTAGCGGCAAAATCTGGTGGAGATCTAGAGAAAGCATTAAGTCATGAGTTTAACATGTGACATTCTACAATATAACGATTTTTGATGATCTGCCAACTCACAGTGTGATTCCAAGCAAAAATAGCAACTGTTCACTGTTCAGGATACCCGATCTTCAGTCATCGCCTGTTTTTTTCTTGAGAAAAGTAGAAGCCAAAAGTCTCAAACTGTTTTGGCAGGCCTTCATAGAATAAGTTAACAACAGTAACAGTTATACACTGCTGAAAGGACCTCATTTTCAGATGGCGAAAAACTGGTGAAATTCGGGATTTGTGCAAAATTTTTGACAAAATTTGCACCTTTTGGCGAATGAAAAATGGCATTTTTGGCGGCAAAATCCTTTGGAGCATACATATCCGTCCGTCTTATTGTGCTACATCTGTGGGTCCTGTATGTTAAATTTTTGTGCAAATCTGGAGTTTGTATGTAGGAAATGGCTGAAGGTTCGATGTCTGACACCACCGACAATGCGGGAGGAATGTTACCATCGAATGTTGCCCCTCCACCTCATGTGTCACTTGGACTCACTGGTCAGCATTTCTTCATTGTTTATCTGTGCTGTGTTTTTTTTATAAAATCTCCATTATATTGTTTCATAGAACACCTGAGGTTTGATGCTGTCAAATTGAGCTCATTGTGGCTGGGTGGCAGACTGGTAATGGATCTGATCATATCTTAGGAACTACAGTAGATGTGAAATTGAAACTTTGCTTGTGGGTACAGTTGCTGGCAGGATTTTGCTTAAATGTAATCATTAATTAATCAGTCAATCAACCAAAACGCATTCATATAGCACTGCATGTTGCAGACCTATCAGAGGTGTATGTAGTTACTATGTGGGGGATGCAGCTGCTGCAAGCAATATCTTATGAACATCTTATGAATATCTTAGTAGATCTGAAGGTGAAACTTTATGCAGAGGTCCCAGCAGTCCTGAAATTCCTGAAATTGCAAATTTGTTTTGAAATTGTCCTGAAATCTCAGTCATTTAGTACAAATGTTCTGATATTAACTATTGTTGTTTGTGCACTGCCCAGTGACAGTTTAATGTTTTACTTGCAGCATTGCTTATCTGTTTATCTGTTTACTTCATATGTGGATCCAGTTTTAACTTTTGTTTCTCTTCGAGACTGTGACAATCATGGTTTCTTGTGTAACACTGCCTTGGTAGTTGTAGTGTCTCCGTTTCGGTGTTTATGACTGATTTGTGGTACATAAAACGCATGATTTTCTATGTTTTGAGACCTTAAAATGTCCTGAAATTTACTAATAAGCTTTGTCCTGAAATGTCACTACTTCCTGCTGGGATCCCTGTTTATGAGAGTATGGTGGATGGAGCCTGGATGGCATTGTTCATAGGTATTTTTGACAGTAGTATGGTGTGTGGTGCTGCTGCTGTTCCATGGCTAATGACCATGAACTCAGTGGGATGCTGACAGTTGTAGATACCAAACAGTAGGGTACATACAGGCAACTGATAAGAAAGCTTATCTTTGATTAAACTCTTAGGTTGAAACAGTAACTAATAAACTGTGAAAATTCACCAGACTACAAACCCTTATTTACTGATTTGTTGACATTTTGGCAGCCACTGTTGCCTTCACGGGAACGATCTGTGTTTGTCGTTAGATGTTGCCACGGCATGACTAGCTGTTTCCATGGCAACATCTATCAGCCTCAGATATCATGCTGAGTAAGGTAGCAGCGGTTGCTGAAATGTCAACGGATTAGTGGATAAATGTTGTGAATTGAGGAATAGTTTATTAGATACTAAAGTTTTTTTGGATGAGGCATGCTGTAATTAGTAGTCATTGCAATTGCAGCACGGCCACCTGGTCACCCAGCTGTCAGTCTTGTACCAGTACCTTACCAGCGTGGTCCACCACAAGAGTATCTGGAGGCTGTCACTAACAAACGCTTGACTGAAGAGGTCAGTATAGTCTGGATGGACATTGTAGTGCTGCTAAGTCATGACGTAGAATTAAGTATGTAGGTATTTGTACACTAGATAGGTCTTTGAGGGTGTGTAAATGCAATGGATTGCGTTGCATTGATGGTATTTATGACATGGTATTTAATAAGGTGCAAGAATGAGTCTGAACATGTTATTGTGCTGGATGGAGTCTAGTGTCAACAAACACTGCACACAGTTTTTGTCTGTCTTGGCAAATATGGCCTCGATCAGTTGACACAATGCGAGTATTGGTTCTGTTGTTGGCTCGTCTTTGGTTTGGCCAAAGCAGCTTCTTGGTAGAAGTTTATATGTGTGGTCAAATACTTGATAAGTGATGCTTGAATGTCTACTTAACCTGATTGAATGTCAGAATAAGAAACTGGATGTACCGTGTTAGATTTTTGGTGGGATCTAGTCGATGATTAGTTTATTTTCTAAGAGACAGTGGTTTATACTAGGCATATTGACTGTACTGAATCTTTCCAGTCCAGTTGTGATTAGAAGTTATCTGTTATAAGATTATTGTTCAACAGGTCAGAAGGTTATTTTAGTTACCTCAGCGCCTGAGACTATCGGCAACTGGACTGACAGGGCCACATATCATGTCAGCACTCATCACTGACATCTTTTCGTGTTTCCTACCATTTCAGTGAATCTGCCAGTCATTTGTCAGTCACAAATTACAGTAAAAACGCAGTCCAATGTTCTGTAAAAATTGGATAAACAACTTGTCTAGAAAACTGTTGAAAAACAGCAAGGACACGTCACAAAATCAAAACTACCGGTGTTTAAAATATATGCAGGCAGAAGAAGCGGACTTTACAGCTGATCTGCATGGCAACTGGACACTGGAGAATGCCAAGAGTCGACTGCATCAGTTCTTGCAGACGAGCCGTATCAAAGCTGATTACAAGTATAATGTGGTCGGACCGGACCACAACAGGTCGGATATTTAGTGTTGATTATGTCGATTGTTCGGCTGACTGTGGGTAGTCATAGGCCTGTATCTCACTGACGTGAATGTGCTGTGATCTCATTGAAGACTTGTTCAAATGGGATTTGAAGCAGAAGATGTGGCTTCGTCTCCCATTCACTGTTGGTTGCTGTGAGTCGAGGATGGAACGGAAATGATCGTTGTTCAATTTCTGTTCCGTCCTGTATGCCATCTATGCAGGTTAATGATTGTTGAGGTGATTTCTGTCATAATGTTCAGAGTCACCATGACATGCATCAACATTACACTTGGCACGTGACACTTCTGACTCATTTCTATGTTTGTTCTTTAGCATTGTTTATCGTCACAATTAATGTTTTTTGAGCTGCTATTATCTGCTAGCTGCATCTATGGCTGTCAGTGGAAAAACGTCAGCTGATACACATGCAAAATTTCAAATGTTAGTAGGTTAAGACTACATGAGAAGTAGTCTGACCTACCATCACTTGAGATGGATATGTTGCAAACATTAAAATACTGCACTATGTTAAATTGTGCTATGTGGCAGATGATATGAGTCGAGTTGGCAGTGTCACGTGCTGTAATGTAATCGATATATCCAAGTGAACCAGTGTATTAGTTGTATATATATATATACATGTATGGCATATCTTCTGTGTATGTGTGCAGTAAGATCACAGCATTTCAGTCAGTGAGATACAGACAGTGGGCAGCTGTATAGTTTGCTTGCTATCATTGTATCGGTAGAGCTACAGGTGCGTTCAGTGTCAATATGATATGCAGTTGTGTAACATGTCTGTCATTTAGTCTTCAGTATGCTAGTGTGTGTCTTTTATCTCAGATAAATGAAGATCTTCTAATCCCAGGATAACAATGTAATTTCTGTAGAGCATCACTGATTGTAGATTGGATTACTGCAGGTGTTTTTGACTGCTGTATTGAGGCCATGTCATTTGTAATGTGTAACTTGATTTGTATTGCATTGCTGCGATAATAACGGCTGTCAGCATCCTCATGATGATGGACAATGTAATTTACATTTCAGATATGTGTATGTTAAACTGGTGAGATGAGCCTGGTGAGATTGAGAGCTATCTGGATAACTAACCACCCTCCTTCAGTGCTTTAACACTGTTGGTTGGGTCATCTGACCTGTAAAAACATCGTCTCCGAAATGACCTAAACTGTGTCGAGTGGGACGTTAAACCTTGCTCGACCAACTTCGATACGACTCTGTGGCTCAATGGTTAGCACATCAAATTCGCCACCAAGAGGTTGCGAGTTCAACTCCTCGTCAGTTCAATGCCGTTTACCGGTAACAACGCTGAGCAAGTTGTTCACAAAAGTGCCTCTGTCACCAAGCAGTATGATTTGGCACGGGCCATATGGGGTGATGCTCTGCAGCTGGGAATGTAATCCACAGGCCTGGTGGAAAGCAATGAGAGCCCATCGCAGGGAGGGCTGACGGCCTAGAGACCAGGATCAGCTATGGATCCCATGCTGGTAACTAAGTATGGGACTAGTCTACCTTTAGATAAATTTCTCGTACATCAGATCCCAGCAAAAAAAAAACAATTTCAGAACATCTTGTCTCATACTAGCAAAAAAAGTTAACAAAAACTTGATTTTGCTGTTGCCTGAGAGCCTCAATGCTGACTGTGGAAAGATTCTGCGAGTGTGTAAAAATTCCTGACCCACAATTAACCAAAGTTTGCTTCTTCAAGACTTGCCTAACCTGGTGCTACTAAACAGTAGCAGTAGCTAAACTTGATTTCACAGCTTCAAACGATATCCAGACTGATAACAATAAAAGCCAACATACCTAGCAACTGCAGTTAAAAAGTGCATTAGGAGTAGTAGTAGTAGTAGTAGTAGTAGTAGTATTGCTGGCGGTGGTAGTGTGAGTAGTAGTTACCTGCTGCAGAGAGTCAATGGCCGAGTGTCCAGCGGCCTGTTGCAGTTGCTGTTGTAGTTGCATGAGCTGCTGCTGTACTACATGCTGTCTGTGCTGCGTGTTGCCAGCGTGATGCTGGTGACAACACTGGTGATCTGATGCTGCCGCTGACAATACACCGCCACCAGTAGCACTAGCAGCACCAGCAGCAGTGCTCATAGTGTTAGCCGACTGGCTCGGCACCGACGACGATGACTCTGCTGCTTCCTTCACCTATGAAACAATTTTCTCACTGTAGTTGATAATATTAGTATCAACTACAAAAACACTCCCTGCACAATCCTCTGACAAGAAGTCAATACAGTAAGTAAGATTATTTCTACGGTGCAAATACAGACACACATCACACAGTATGCGGTGCTGAGGACTGTTAGTGCTAGCAACTAGTGAATAATACCGAAGCACTGCTATTCCACTAAAATGCATCATTTCTTGTAATTTGGGGCAAAATATGGGATTACAGAATTTGTCAATTTTGTGCACATAGCACCCCCTGAAATGTCGTTTGAAAAGAAGAATACAGGCACAGGCGCAGGGTCACAATGCTAAAGCACCGGAGCTCCACTATTGTAGACTGGCGTAACCTGGAGTGACTGTAAAAGTATCAAGGTTAAACAAAAAAGCAGTAGTAGTAGTTGTAGTAGTAGCAGGTGTAGTAGTTACCATGAGTTGAGCCTGTAGCTGGTGGTGCTCCTGCTGTAGCTTCAGATGCTGCTGCAGCTCACTATGCAGTTGCTGCTGCAGCACAAGCTGTGCCTGGAGTTGCTCACGTTGCTGCTGTAACATCACGTTCCGTTCCGCATCAGACACCATTGCCTGCTGGTCATTGGCTGAAGGACCGGCTCCTGCTCCCGTCTGATTGGCTGTCGCGACTGCTCCGGTCTGATCTCCGACAGGTTTTGCTGGTCTGACAGCTGTTGGTGACTTGGCCGACCTTCTTTGACCTTTGGCACACATACACAAACAATCAAACATACCTACCAATCGCTACTGACCTACAGTCTACACATAGCATATCATCGGTGCTTTAGCAATAGAGGGTTTCTCAGATGATACGCACTATACAAATGCACGTTATACTTACTGTACTTACTGACTAACACATGAAGTGATTTAAACTGCTGATCTCATAACAATCTACTGCACTCAATACTGCATGGCTAGGTTCAGCTAGTTATTAGCAGAACAGGTGCTTGCAAGAGAAGCAGGACATAATGCTCAGCTGCTAAATGAAGAGAAAACTGTCTTTCACCGTCAGATCTCATCAGTAAAAATAAAAAAGTTAATGGCTGGTTCACTATGAGTGACTTCAGGAAAGAATGACTAATGTGGAGCAAAGATGTGAAACACAGGCACAATGAATGGAGTAAAACTGTGAAGGTACGTCAGAACAACGAATCAAACTACTACCATATACCAAGTATGAGCTTTGTACAGTACCCGATAACAGTATCACTAGTCTTTACGGGACCACAGTTTCCAATCCCATCTCTCTGCCAATTTTCATTCAAATCCATCCCTTTTGTGAGGAACTATCTGCAAAAAATGCCTTGCAGCCTCATTACAATATTGCTGTGAAGCGTGACTATTAAATGGTGACTGATTGGCTTTTTTCACATACAGTAGCATGCTGCTGTTGCATGAAGATCCACCAGGAAGCTGATGTGATGCCCAAATAATTACCAACCCCAGTAATCTACAAGTGTATGTGCACGGTGCATAGCTTCGGTGACGCGTGAATTATTCCACTACAAACCTTTCGTGATGGGTCTATCCTTCAGTTTAGCCTGAGCCAGTGCAGCAGCAGCGTCCAGTCCCTCAGCCGGAGTGCGGATCACTGGCGGCGGCAGGTCACTAGTCAGCATCGTCCGCTGCTTGTGTGGCACACAGGCATGCTTCTCCAGTCGATCCAGCTGCGTCACTACGTCCGCCTGGCCGCCACCACTCACATCACCGCATGCATCCTCAAACTTGTCTCCCTCCTCCGACGAAGACACCGACAGGTTGTCCAGGTCCCGCACGACGCCATCCATCACGCCCTCGGCCGGCAGACCGCCGACATCGCCGCTCACATCCTGGTCACCAGCACCGCCGCCGCGAATGTACGCCTTGAGCTGCTCCAGCACGACACGGTCCAGCACCGTCTCACCCAGCACGGCTTTCTCCAAGATTGCTATTGCCAGCTCCTCGTCACCACGTAGACGGTCGTCAACGACAACAAACCGGTTCCTGGTTGCCGCGGCTGCACTGCCATCGTCAAGCATATCTCCCGCCATTGCCGGGTTGTCCGATGATGTGCCGGACTTCCCAGTCTAGTCACCACACAGATACATAGCCAGTTTGTTAGACATTGTGACACACAAATAGCATACAGATAATGAAATGCCACGCTCGGGTAATAAGTGACATATTAATAGAAGAAATGGTATGGGCCCTATTTGTTATTGCTATAACTTAGTACAAAGAAAAAGAAATGTCTCCTGTTTAATAAATACTACAAAAATGGTTTCTCAGTCCCTTATCAATAGTGCTACTGGCGCTGTAGCCTCTGCGTCAACCACTGCTAACCACAGTACAGTCAGCAAACAGAGACCAGTGAGCAGGGACGTTAGTTACCACGGTGCGCTCCTGCAGCTCACGTTCCAGCAGCATCAGCCGATCAAGCATCTGCTGCTTCACAACGATCTGCTCTTCACGATCCAATGACAGCAATTCACCCTTGCACGCCATCTTCCCGACAAACGCCTCCCACGATGCATCTGCCGAGTCCGTGGCCCTGCCCCCAGCAACGTCCCATGATGCTGCCGGCAATGCTGGCTTCTCATTGGCTGCCGACTTCACCGCCGGTCCAATACCATCGGCCAACTCCCGCCCTATATAAACATACCACTCCCTTAACCACATTCACCAACCACAGCGAAACACAATAATTTAACAAATACGCAACAGAGAATCACAGCATACTGTTTGTTTGTCTGCCAAATGGTGGAGCAATATAGAACGGAATCTAACGAAATTTTTGTGTCGGGTGCTGTGAGGCCACAGCAAAAACCTACTAGACTTTGACGGAAATCCCAATTACAATCTGGAACGAAGAGTCATATATCTGGATCACGATTCTGATCCATGAGTTTTAAAGAATCCTCATCTTCTATGGTGATTCCTACAGTCAGCCAGGAATAAAATGCAGTCATCGGAAGAGGTTTAAACTGTCAAGAGCGCTTTTCGAGTTAATCAACTGGTAACTCATGACAAGAAAGAACAGTAAACTGACCGGCATCAGACGTTGGCTTTGCAGCTCGACTGACAGAGTCTGTTCCTGCTGCTGCTGCTGCATCACTCACAGCCACATTCTGACAACAAACACACAATAACATTCACACTAAAATACCTTCCACCACATGTCATCATTCTCAGACAATCCGCGGTAAAATATACTCTACCACACTGCCACATCCACTGGCAGCTGTCATGGTTCTGGTGATGATTAAACCTTGTGAAATGTGGCTTAAATGACCAAACGTTGACATCCAATGATGCAGTACTGCAGTTGGGCCATGTACTCGAGTCCTTGTTCTCACGACCTGAATTTGAAATCACTGAGCTCAAACCCACTAGACTTGAAATGAGTGAGTGAGTAAGGTTTAACGTCCCGCTCGACACTTTGTAGGTCATTTTGGAGGCGGTTCTCCAGGCAATCACTTGCACTGGTACGGACAACAAAAATTATCAGCAAAATCAATCAAACCAACACAAAAAGAACAAAATACAATAATATACTACCTACATACACGTGCACACAAACGTAATACTAACTAACAAAAGATGCAGACACACGCAAAATCTAACTATACCAATACAAAATTGAAAGCCTGGTTTAGGCGTCTTTTACGCCATCCGGCCAGGAAACGAGGTGGTCTACACCCCTAGAC
>Ga0209052_1000844_pt1 | contig 10547 bp, 6 predicted proteins | sample WorMetHEROISLAND_2_FD_187409 | JGI IMG/M metagenome (GOLD analysis project Ga0209052, IMG submission 187409) | Marine gutless worms symbiont microbial communities from Max Planck institute for Marine Microbiology, Germany - Olavius sp. 4 HERON... | ecosystem: Host-associated > Annelida >...
AGAAACGGCAAGTTCTGCGTAACAGTAGGCCCTGTTACCAGGACTGCTGATATACTGACCCAGTCCGTTATCTGGCGGACTTGGGCTGTATGCTAGCTTAATTAGGTTCAACCCTCACCGGCTCAAAGTGCTGAAAAGGGGATAAGCTCAAACGCAACGGACCTAGCTGTCTATGCCAAACCTTCTTCTTCTTCTTCTATTGCTGGGGTGATTATGGCACCATCAGAAATGCCACTTCTTGTACAAAGAGGCATCCAATTAAGCACGGGATTGTCACATATAATGAAAACAAATAAAATTTTGATACAGCCGGTTTAAAACAACCAACGGTATAAGCTAACTCAGCATAGCACATAGCACTTGGCTGGGACAAATGACATCATACGTCGACTGTTAGTAGCAAGCAAGTTAGATCTAACAAGGTCTGACAGTTGACTCAACTCATTTATCTTCTCACAGAGGCTAAACTGCTGAGTTAACAACAGCCCGGGACGTGGACAGCCAATGCCTAAAGTCAAAAAGTAAAAGTAAAAAGTAAAGTTAGGTTATAATATAGTGCGCTCTAAAGCTTAGCTAAGAGCTTAGCTTAATCTAGCGCACTTAATCACCATAACCACTTAGGCGCCGAAAACTCCGTTTTGTACCCCAGTTTCTTGGAGCTGAGAAACTGGGGAGGCAATGTGAGTAAACAACTTGCCCACGGTTGCTACCCAGTGGAATAGTGGCGTGAGCCGGGATTCGAACCGCGGTCGCCGGGTTCTCATTCCAAGTGCGCTAACCACTACACCACCGAGCCACACAAAGTCAAGTACTGCAGTAAATTTCACCCTGATATCGCTAAAGTAACACAACATTAAATTACACTATGTTGCATCTACGAGGCCAGATTAATTTAACGTAGTAGCAAAAGTAGCAAATGCTGCGGGCTCCGTGCCTCCAGGAGCACTACCCTGGGTGTGTTTAGAAGTTAACATTTCCTCTATTTGTTATTAGTCCACTATTTGTTATTTCTGTAACAGGTGCATGTCACTTACAGCTCTCCACTATAAACAGAAGAGCCAAGTAATAAAGTCAACATTTTCTTTGCTTGCTTTGTAGAATTAGGAATACAGATCCTAAAGCGGCACATTATTATTTATTACCTTTAAATTGCCAAAAAAGAACTTGGGTCAAACACGAGCCCCACTGTACTCTGTGAGGCATAAAACATACCAACATTTTTTGTCATAACTTCTACAATACTTGACCAATTATGATAGAAATTGATATGCAGTGTATTGGATAAATTAAGCACAAAGTAAGATAAAACTTCCAGAAGCAACACTTTATCTGCCGGGATAGCCCATTCCTGCAGTGTTTTATCCAGAACAGAACGTTGTCATGAAAAAACAAATCGAAGGACTGAAATGCCTGCTTTTTACATTGTATGTAACCATTTTCGTTTCAATTACTATTAAGTTTGGTGCGCTCTGACTTTCGTTTCCGTTTTACTAAACATTTCCGTTTCCCTTTACGTTTCCATTAACGCAATTATCTCTTTTTCAGTTTCAATTGCAATTTCCATTAATGAATATATCACTGTGGTCAAGTGTTGTAACGACAAAAATTTTTGGTTTTTTATGCCTCACAGCGTATTTTGTTTTACTACAGGGCCGGCCATCCCACACCAAAAAGAAGCGAGCTCATCTGCAGAAGAGACGTTACAACATACCATGGCGTCGTTCATCTTGTACCAGCGCCCGGATGGTGCCAGCACGAAGCAGTAGTAATGACCGCTGGTGGTCTGCGTGCCGTAGTGCACGAGCACGGCATACAGCTTGTACGTGACCGGCGACACGTTCGCTTCAGTCACGAACGGACGCAGATCCAGCGTCGGCGAGAAGTTGAGATGACGGTTGAGCTTGTAGCCGACGGCACCGCCGACGTAGCGCTTCAGCTGTATCGTCAGCACGTTGGGCGGCGTGTGGATCATAAACCGCTTGTACGCTCGGACTTTCTTCTGACAACTACGTCGACCCAGATCATCAACACAGACAGGTTCAACGTGGCCTGAATAATAATTGCTATTTCTAGAACCACGGCAGCAAATTTTAGATAAGTAGGTCAGGATACAAACGAGGGAACAGAAAAGTCTTGAAATGCTGCCTCAAGACACAGAGTGGCACTGCAAAGGCAATGTACAAAGTATGTAAGTAAGTAAAGTGTAAATTTATATAGCGCAAACTCAAAAAAAAATCTCTAATGCGCTTTGTCATGTCAAAGAAAATTCGTTCGACAGGCTGGCACAAAATGACTGGAAATATCTGTTTTTCAACACCGTATGTCAACCATATCTGCTACCAGTTTCATACAGTAAGTGCAACAAGTCACTCTATCATAGCACTCAGTAAAGAGCCATAAACAGAAAAGCAAACAAGCAAGGAAACTATCATCGGATATTTTAACCATTATCCTTAAGTGCTTTGGCACCGTTGGTTGGGTAACAGGAAGGGTATCCAGCCTGTAAATAACATGCACCTCAGCAATTCCTTTAAAGGTTCTTCGTTGGAAACAAGCCTAACCTGGAATTACAGTGCAAAAAACTCTTAAGCACAATCAAAAAGTAGTAGTTATAAGATATAACAGCACAGATCTATAAATCATCAGTATCTTCCACTGAAAAAATCCGATAAAGCTCGCATACGATCAGGGTTGGCCGGATGGATGACTAGCTCCATTAACAACCAGTGCCTTTAACTCACTCGCACGGTCACAGGCTCTATACTTGCTATTTCTTCCTAGTTGTGACCATCTCCAGGACTCATTTGCCTACCCGCAGAGGGATGGCCAGGCTGAGTTAGCCCGTGTTGCTTGGCTGAAGACAGTCTACCTGCAAACGGTCACCCACCTCAGTACTGACCCAGCATCACAGACAGTAACTTCGTTGCTGTGACCAATTTCACACTGCATATATGTGCCCCATTATGAAGCCAAATTAACGCAATAAAAATGACATTAACACACTATGCAAACTGTCAATTCACATATAGTCGCTTCAAAAATGAAAGTAACCTTTCACAGTTGTAAGAGTTTTCGCGATCGAGAATTTCACGCCGTGTGTAAGCTTCTAATGCCTGGTGCAGACTGGTGACATCCTGACATAACAGACAAATACACATCACAACCATGCACATGGTTCTTGCCCATTTGTCAAAATCAAATTCAAGCACTTTTCAAGGACTTTCAAGGACCATACGAAGGATATATACGGAGAACTAAATTAACTCAAACTGGCACTTTTTATAAGCATATATAAGCATCAATAGCCGACTAGGGGGTCTGGGGGAGTGCCGTAAGCTTCCCCAGCAGGGTGCGGGGTGGAGCCCCAGCCGCTATCACATTTTCTGCATGTTTTAGGCCACAGAACGCTTCTGGTAGGAAGAAAAATGTGATTCTCTTGCCTCTTGCCGTGTTTTAGAAAATCAAATTCAAGCACTTTCAAGGACCTTCAGACACAGATTCAAGGACTTTCAAGGACCATGTCTGTTTTCAAGGACTTTCCAGGCCTTGAAAATCTGGAAAAATTATTCCAGGACTTTCAAGGACCCGCAAGAGCCCTGCATGCATTAGTTTACTGTAGCATATGATTACAGCTTCCCAGCAACCTGTGCCAAAATAGTCCATTTGCCACCAGTCAGTGAACAAACTGTTCAACAATAAAACACACAGGCACGGGCAGAGAAGAAATGTGCATGGTCGTGACCACATCAAGTTCCTTTTAATAACATGGATGAGGTAACTGTATGTCATGCCGATATCACACAGAATCAGCAAAAGTATCTATCACGTTGCTGCAAAGTATTTTTCCTTTCGTAAATTTAAAATATAAACAGTGATAATCTTTCAATTGCGACTAATTCCCAAGTGTAGTTCCCAGTGTGAGCTCTGAGTTTTCGCAGTTCGTTGTGACCACATGTCCCGACGTCAAGGCTTTTTAATAACACGGATGGGTGGGTTAACTCTGCACCATTCCTATATTACACAAAATCATGAACAGGATTCATACTGCAAAGTTGCTGCAAAGTAATTTTTTTCTCGCAGAGTTAAAATGTAAACAGTGATATATTTTAAACTGCGATTAATTACCTACTGTAGCTGTCAGCATGACTGCTAAGTGCTAAGTCTACATAGTCAATAATATCTTCTGCTACTTACTTACTACTTGTATTTGTCCAGCATTTTATGCTGTAATTCTCCTAATAAACATATTATCATTACTATCAGCAGAACGTGTTCATCAGTGTTACTATCACTTTGCTTCTTACTGCTTTGCACGCTACTTATTTAAAATCAGCACTCTCAAAATTCTTTTAAAAAATTGGCTTGCTTGCATTTCAACTTCATGTTGGCTGCGATGAATACGTAATCTTTGTCAAAACTCGATTTATCCCGATATATTCGAATTCGGTAGAAAATCAGTTTTCTGTGCATTGCTGGTAAGTATTAAGCAAATACCTTCACTTCAAGACTGATATCCAGAAATGCTTCGTACGTGTTGGACACTGCCTTGCAGCTATCACATACAACTACACATTAAACACACACACACACAAAATATATTAGACAAAAATGAACTACACCAGCATAAAATAATGTTTTTTGTCGACGCAACATAAATGCTGACAAAAGGACAAAACAAACAATATCTATATGCAATAAACTGTTCTGGCTATTGGATTTTATCATCACCAGTTTGAATTCAAATTCACTGAAGGTGTGATATTTTTTCAGCACAGTAATTCTGTCAGATAAACCGCGCGACTTTCAGCTAGAGAAAACGTTTAGGACATAAACTACGTTCTAAATAATTTACGGCACCAAACGGCCCACATTGCGCTGATGTGACATTCGCTTGCAACACAACAGGCAAAATGCAGCAGGCAAAAACAGATATAAGGATCTCGATAGACAACAAGAGGCCAGCTGTCGCTAGGGTTAGCCGACCGTACTCATGGTGCACACTCGCAACCTGCGTCCATAACTGTCCGAGTATGATGTTTCAAACATGTTGTTGCCTGCGCCCGAAATGTAAACGTAGTTACTTGCTTATTTACATAACTTCCGATACAAGTTAAATGTCCGATAACTCCTCGAAATACTTGCATTGCAAATTGCGGCCAAATGGCTGCAGTTAGCGACATGGTTACTATTGACAGCCTATAGGAACTTACCAACACTCTATCCAACGGTACCATCGCCAACCCTCCACGACATACCATTTAGCCACAATACAAAACGTTACAGACAGACAGACGGACACAACATCGTACCATAAGCGCGACGGTACTACCCAGTACGGTCGGCTAAAAATGCTAGAAAAATACAACGGTCAGAGCATGAAGGTATGCATTATAATGTAGGCAGTGAAATACGCCAGCAGACCGGCTCCACGTGTCTGCCAGCACCTGGTCGCTGCCACTAGTAATCTCGGTCTCACACTAACTCCACAGGCAGCTCTTCACAACTAATATCAGTTCAATAAACCGACCAGTCATTCTGTACGACTACGACAGTGTTGGGAGCCGTGCAGACCACACTCTAGCAATTCAGTTTACCACCATTCTCGAATGAATATTGCCTGTGTGCCTTCGGCACTTGGGCAATATTCTGAAGTATATTCCAGCAACTTCGGGAAATAAGCCTCATTATTGACCTCGATGCCAGTCACTATTTGCATAATAGTGAAGGACACAAAGGTTTGAAAACAACACTAACATGTGCCCAAAAAGTAAAAAATACAATGCACTACAGCTAGTCAATGAAGGACAAACAAAACAAATACACAAATTGAAGATAGAAAGATGGGAATAAGCAATGCATGAAACAAAATGTTGTCAATTTCTAAAGATAAAAAAGCAGTTCATGTATGTATGCATGTAAGAGATAAAAACATCAACGTAACAAAACTAATAATACATAACAGAAACATATATTGAAAACTGAACAATTCAACAATGAGATTTGTGAAACTTACTCTGGCTGCGTAGGTATCCACCGAAGATCTGATGTAGCAACGTGGTTTCCTTGCTGTAGTGATCCAAACTAACACAACAATAACATTCACCATTACCACAGCCATTCCGCTTCAATCACACGATCATTAATGCCACCAACAGGCACAGGCTGTCATTACATTACTACTGTCAGTGATCAAAGATGTGTCATTACTTTTAAAATGTTCATAGTACAGCAAAACAGTATTACAGTTTAGTAAAGCTGCTGAACTGATGCACTAATGAATGCATTAATGCACAGGTCATTCATTTCAGAGGTTTACCCATGATCATGCATGCTTATGATGGATTCTCTAAATGTTCCCAAATGCTCCCACCTTCAGCTGTTTTCTTTATTCGACATTAAGTCTTATTTTCTAATAAAATGTCTACAAGTTTTCTTTGTCCTTTTCCCTATCATATTTCCACATAATCTTCTCTCACTAAATTTCTACCACCACAGTGTCCTAATCCATAGTTTAGAAATAAACAATTCCATGCCCCTCTTAAAACATTCTAGTTCATCTCCCTCTCTAAGCCATCAAGCCTGCAGGTAGATGAACCACTGTCTGTGACACAATGCTGGTGTGACCTGTGGTTAGCTTACAGCCACATGCAGTAACACTGCCCTATGGCCAAACTGTAATGCTTTGCAGTGCATGGAATAAATCCACATAAGACTAGAACAACCTCACAAGCAACAGATACTTTACACAATGGAGATAGACGCAAATAAGATCTGTCTTACTGGTTACAGTTGATGAGCAGGCGTTTCTGCATGGCGTCGACCAGACAGCGCAGAAACTCATGTGCATCTTCCTGCTTATATCGTTCCATGTGCCTAGCGATGACTGCAACGCATTCCATACAAACAAACAACAGTGTGCACTGTAAACTAACTTCAGCATACACAGGCAATCTCTAAATACGCTCACGGACGGTAACCACTAACCACTAACTAGAAAGCAAAGATTGTTGCCGACATGATATGCCATCATGCATCCTAATACACAGCGGGTGGACTATTGTAACGCTGTGCTTGCCGGATCACCTCAGTACATAACTGACATGCTCCAGCAAGTGCTGAATGCTGCAGCTCGGCTCGTCTCTGGTACACGCAAGTTCGACCATGGTCTATCCCGTCTTCTGCACGAAGAACTGCATTGGCTCGATGTCCCTGAGCGTGTCAAGTTCAAGCTGGCAGCGACAGTCCACCGGTGCCTTCAAAACAAGGTACCGAAGTACCTGGTCGACTACTGCATCCCAGTCTCGGATGTCGCCAGTCGACAGCATCTGAGAGCTGCCAGTCGTCACTTCCTAACTGTTCCGCGGTTTCGACGAAGTACATTCGGCCGTCGGGCCTTCGCTGTTGGGGGTCAGACGGCTTGGAACTCACTACCGGACAGTCTCCGTGATCCATCGCTCTGCAGCAGCAGCTTTGGGCGTGTTTGAAGACTGTACTTTTCGCGAAATACTAGTGTGCTTAGCGCAATAGAGCTATATAAATTCAATATTCACATTCACATGCACATTCACAGCATCTCAGGCATTTGCATGTTGACATTATTGAGAACATTTATACCTGAAAGTTGTTGTTGTGTAATTATCATTAATTATCGGGCATGTATCAAGAATGGGAAGTGAATGGCTGCCGGCAAAAGCATGACACTGCTATATCAATGGGAAAAGAATTAAAAACCAAGGAAGACAACCGAAGAAATGGATTGACAAAGTGAATGAAGATATAGAAGCAAAGAAGTTGACTGTACAACAAGCAATGGTAGAACTGGTGTCGGACAGAAACAAATGGAAACATCAAGTAGCAGCCTCATCATCATTGAAATGATGGAAGAGAGCAGAAGAAAAGAGAGAAATTACCATTACTAGCAATTGTAGAATTGTTGCATGAACGTCTCACACTTTCGCAAGAACTCGTAAGCCGTAGAAACAAGAGTCTGATAGGAAAATAAAGCAATAGTACTTGTCAACTAGCAAATCAGTGCTAGAACAGCACAAAGCTCTGCCGAGACTGACACAATGTGTCTATGATCCAGTTCAAGCAGCCTGCATATGAATTCCAAATCTGTCCCTACCAAAATTACCAAAATTTGACTGGTTAGTCCTTGGGCCACTCCCCAGTCCACCTAAAATGTCATCAAAATCTATTCATAACTTACTGAGATAAATTATCACTTCACGCCATATTTCCCAATGGTGAAGTATCTTGAATTGTGATCCAGAACCACAGAGGACTCCAGATTGCCACCAAAATCTAAACATCTCCTCGATAGGACACGATCAACCCAACCACAAAATTTCATCAAAATCTGCTCGCAACTTTATGAGTTATCTAGAGCTGACAAACAAACAAACGAACAGACAAATGGACAGATTCTTCGGCGAAGGTAATTACTAGAGGTGAACCGATTATCGGCCGATATTTGTTTTAGTAAGCAAAACAACAAATAATGCTTTTAACTGCAGTTCACATTGATGACAATGAGGTAACTAATGACTGAGTAATCAGTCATGTATCATCTTCAACATTCAACAGAACTAAGTAAAGACGAAAGAGTAAATGAGTGGATGCTATTCAATTCCAAATATCGTTCTGTGAACTCCATCCCATTGCTTACGTACCATTGTGACTTCACAATCATTACAATATGACTTTTATTGAACGAAGATGCGTCCTGAAATAAACAATCGGTAATCGGCCGATTATTTGGCGCCGATAATCGGCCGAAGCATTATCGGTGCACCTCTAGTAATTACGGCAAGCTATGTGTGATGCTAACCTTGCAGACGGTCGAGTATAGCGAATGGTTTCAATGTCCTGTTGCTGGTCGTGAAACATGTCACTATATGACGCTGCATGTTACACATGATGCACTGCTCCGGACACAGCACATCTCCTGCACAGCACCACAACAAATGTCTACAAAAAGACTCCAGCCATCTGAAAAAAGAACTACTTCATATCCCCACGAGTCTTTACTGCGAATTGTTAAGTTGCACTTCGACAAATTAATCCAAAAATTTGTGCTGTCACTTGATGAAACAATATAGTTTAAGCCAACATCTCTGAATGATGCAGTATTCGAGATTCGCTGTAACAAAGTAGAACTAGCGGTAGTAATATAATAGGAAAACTCAAGACAATATGTACACATCAACCTAGCAGAATTTCACAGGCAATGGCAGATCAAACTGCAGCTGACTGGCTACCTCAATTGGACCAGCACGTTTTAATGCTATACACACAGTTACGTAATAGACAGTACTGTGCATCTAGGCCTACGTTGACATTATATATATCGAATTACAACATACGGAAACCTACATACCGTTAGTTATATCACTTCATATGGTAAATGGTAGGAACAGTTTTTACAGTCAAACTATAAAACTGCCAAGTGGAATGTTAGCTGCAACAACCAGCTAATACTTATAGACACAAATAAACTTACTTTTGTGTCCCTCGAACATGAAGTAATTAGCCAGAGGCGGAGTGAAAGTGAGGCACTGCAAGACAGAGTTGAGAAAGCAGGAATTGCCGGCGTTCCACAGACCGACCGGTTCCCTCTGCTTCGGCAGTGCCTCGTGCCAATGAACGCAGACTTTGTTACGAGGATAGAGAACCACGGCTGGGTTCTGGAATGCACTGCCCGTAGCCGGCATTTGAGTACCGCTGGAATATGCTTTTGGAACATGAGACAGTGAGCCATTCTCTTTCACGTCAACAGTGCTCTTAGATTCCTTGCACAACAGCTGCTGTGAACAAACCGATGCTTTGACAGCATGAAACTGGCTACACGGCGAGTTTGTGGATATCTTTGGCACAGCCATAGCATTCACGCTGACATTGCCCCTACTGGGGTACGGCAATGGACAACCACCTCCAGCCAAACTCATCGGACTTTGTTGTCATGTATCACACACTTGCAATCAGCAATTCCGCAGATAACTTTTCCCCTTTTAAGTATCACAAAGCCTGCAACACAGATAACACAATAATCCAAGTATTCTTGTAATGTTGAGCCTCTTACACTTTCGCACGATCTCGTAAGCCGTAGAAACGAGATTCTCGTAGAAAAACAAAATGTGAAACACACCTCCGGACTGATAATAATGTTTTTCGTATTTGACCGTGTGGACGCCGGCCGTGTGTATAGACACTTTCATTTTTGCATGATGCTAACTGTGAGATCGCCGATCAACCGATAGAATTATCGCTCAGACAAATCGTAATGTTCGTGAACCACTTCAAATACACTCATGTAAAACTCACTTTGTCCTTATATAATCCTGCATTTAATTAAGTCTTTGTATCAATTTTACCCATGTTCCGTCACAGACCGGCATGCATGCATATACGGCATACCGGAGGGTATGCCTGAAAACCGCAGGACACCGCAGAACACCGCAGAACACCGCAGGACGCCCTTGTAACGACCGCAGGACACCCAAATGACACCCATATGACCAATATGAACGTCTGGAAAAACTTTTATC
>Ga0209052_1000845_pt1 | contig 10540 bp, 5 predicted proteins | sample WorMetHEROISLAND_2_FD_187409 | JGI IMG/M metagenome (GOLD analysis project Ga0209052, IMG submission 187409) | Marine gutless worms symbiont microbial communities from Max Planck institute for Marine Microbiology, Germany - Olavius sp. 4 HERON... | ecosystem: Host-associated > Annelida >...
AGCAATAAAGGATCGTTGTCACTCAGCTTCCTCCACCTCTGCCACATACATCTGCGACACGTGTGGACGGACCTGTTCATCACGAATCGGCCTGTTCAGTCACCAACGAAGCCATCGCTGAGATTCGTCGCGTCGACGACTCATTCCAGATATCTGACGTGAACCGTCGCGTTGCTGTTGTGTGTTCCTATAAGTTTGTTAGCAAGATATCTTGGTAACTAGTAGAAGGAATTTCGCCAACAATTTGTCTGACATCATTCCAACTGTTAATGGTTGCGTATTAATAAATTTCTTATCAAATATCTGGTGGAGGACGATATGTAGCATACGTTGCAGTCCGTTCTGCGCCTCCCGAGGCGACGGGATGGTACAAAACAACGCATCAACGACTGACGCCCTTGTCTTGCAACCGTTATTACTGTACACACTGAAGGATTTCACTCATTTATTCATTAATTTTAATTCTTTAAAGTAATGTAGCATTACTTTGTAACAATAATACGGCAGGAACAACCAGGTACTGCACTTACAGTCGCCTGAATAATAAAGCAAAATATAATGACACTAAGCACAAGACGAGTAAGCTTAAAATATAACATTTGACTGAGGCAATAAAGTTCAGTAACTTAAACGATATTATTCCTTGTGATGAGTGTCCCAACTGTACGGCTGTCGTAAGCTACCGTACAGCGCAGCGGCATGTCTTGTCTCACCGAGGATTGTCGATGTGCCTCTTAGCCAGCAGCAACACTTTATCATCGAAGTAGACTGCATTGCGCTCACATGGCGACCTAGCGGCTACGCCGATTCGTTTGCCTTACCCAAGGCACCGCAGAAAAAACAACTCGGGCATATGCCAAGCGATAGCCATAATATACAGTTTATTTCGCACAAAAGTGCAGCAAACAGACAAAGAAAACACGCAAACATATTGTGATAGTTTATTTATTTAGGGTTTAAAAAACTCAAGTACAACTGGTCGTACTCGTCGCCTCAGCGAGGCGCGGGAGGCGCGAAGCGCCGGAGCCCCGAGGCTAGAGGGAAAGTGGGTCTGGAGGAAAATTGTCAAAGAATTAACGTTGAAATTACACATTTTTATGTAAGCTAAAATGCAGTGTTGATATTAATTTTATCAACACGCCTGTTTGTGGTTTGTTCCTCCAAGAACAACTTTTTCTCAGCAGCTGCAAGCAACTCGCCCTCCAGGACACACAAAGTTTAGGCACCTTATTTATTGCAAACTGATCTGTGAAAATACGTTGTTTGGAGACTTGCTCTAGCATATGTGAAATGTGACATTGTGGACACCAAACGTACTGTTTGATAGCCATTGCACTAGCGGACTATTAATGGAGCAGATGATCTTTGCCTGCTAAACTCTGAGTTCTGGCACCAACTAAATGACTTTGATGATCGAAGCCCATCACCGTGTTGCGAGTACATGGCTTTTGCTAAGAGCTTTATACACGACTGTTTTTTTTCTTTTCTTTATTTCTGCAGAAGACACAAACCACTTTACAATGTTTTATGCCCAGCAATGAGTTCATCGACATGCAGAAAGTAGAAGGACCTACCGCATGTTATGGTTTGCAATCGTATCATTGTTACAATGTAATGTTACATTACTTTAAAGAATTAAAATAAATGAATAAATGAGTGAGTACTACCATCGATTTTAAGTAGGTGGCAGATAATGCTGAGCCTAAGCTTGAGGTGTATCTTGCTAAAAGCACCGTGCCAACGATCTGATGTGCGAAAGTGTAACAGAGAAGCTATCGGAAACTTGAATACACGTAGAGCCATACCGTCAGAAGTGTATGCCATTAGCACGCTCGTGACTGTTTAACCGTAAGTGCGGGCGAATGCTAACCTCATCGATTCATCATCATCATCATCATCATCATTATCAACGCAGGTTCCCGTAACGTATATTATACCAGACAGACTAGTGATGCCAAATCCAACGCTGTCGCAGCTATAGAGCGAGGTTACTGTGCATGCAGTTGTAACTTGTAATCACGAGCCAGGCTTATCACGCATCATGATAAAGGGTCCGGCACGAGGCCCCGCTCCGCCTGTATCCACACCCTGCACGGCTGCTGGACTGCATAAGCCTTTGGTTCCTTCGAGACGCATGGCGCTGTACAAATGTGTTATGACTGATCAAATGATTGGTTTAGTATTTTATAAAGTTACGACAAATTTTTCAAGCTCAGATGTGGGCGTTTTCTCTTTTTTATCCCTTTCTTTGTTTCGCACTTGTTGTTTTTTTTTCTTAAATTTTAACCTTAACTTGTAAAATTTCGCAAAAAAACGACAAAACAGTACTCGTAGGAGCTGTCAGACACCCACAGTTTAGGGGTTTAGCAAATTATGAGATGAGTATCGCACACAGTCGTTTTAAACGAGGTTTAAGTCATGTGATGCGGTAAGCTTGTATCAAGCTGACTTTTAGCTGTGTTTGTGTTATCGTAGTAGAAGGAGTAGAAGGATGATTGTCAGCTAAGATTGCCAGATAACGCTGCGACTAATTGCAATGTTTATGAATTTTCAGCTTTGCCGAAGTGCATGGTAATATCTAAAACATGTCGGTTTCGTGCTGACATTATATGCGGCCCTCCGTCTAGAGATGCGCAACTGTAACCCCAAACTCCGATCTTATTGAGCTGAAAACTGGTACAGCGGTAACTCCTGCATGGAGAACGTTTACACGTTTGCAACAATTTTAAGTTTTCGAGTTAAGAGCCCGTACACATACGAACGGGCAAGACCTGTATTGCGGCTTATTAGGCCGACCGCATAGGACGGCCGCACAATAATAATCACTAGATCATTATTTTTCGATTTTCTTAGAACAAATCTTAGCCTGTTGATCGGTTTAGGTGCAGCCAGCAGTGAAGAGGCTTTCTCTTTTAGCGACATATTCACTTTACGTCCGCACAACTTCCGTGGTCGCTGGATCAGTAAGTTCTTATTTATAAAGTTATTGATAGAGTTATTGTTTTATGACTATGTGCATGGTTGGGAATATGTTTATTGTGTTGCTGCAAGCATAGAGTGTGTTTTTGATTTGAATAAGTTCAGTCTCAACTCTCAAGTTTAAAAACATCGATATAACACTTGTCTCCTTCAATTAAAGCTATCTAATTAAGCGAGCCGAACAATCTGATTTGTTAAACCGTTGTATACCCACTTTAAGGTAAATAATTCCTGTTTCACTGTTGCAGTTGATTTGGGTTATTTAAAACTGATCAACTTTACCTTAGTTGAATTCGCATCCAGCATTTAGGCATACATGTAGAAAGAAAGTATAGAAGTATGCACAATGCACATGTACAGTTGTACGAGCAGATCTGATTGTCCTTCTAATAGGCAACATACTGTTCTACTTTTTACTGAAATGTGCAAATGTTACGATGAGCGAGTAAAACCATTCGTCTTAATTTTCAAGCAAAGACGCTGTCAAGAGGAAGTCGTCGAATGAAAACGTTAATCTGATGTATGCTGTGCAACAGGTGGCAGTGAATTTCTATACCAGGATGCGACCAGTGGCTCCATCATGCGCTACAATGCCGCCACGAACACGCAAACGGTTTTCGTCAACTTCGTAAGTAAGACTTTTCGATCTATCAATCAGTCAGTCTTTAACAACGGGCTGATGAAAGCCAACGGGAATGTACCGGTATACACTTCCTGCAACCACGCCACACTCGACTACCTCAGCCTTGCACCGGACCTTGACTGGAACGTTTCGCCGACTTGACATTGAGCAGGACTTCCACTACCGTAATCGACGATCAACAGTTCAAAACTTACCGTTCTAAAATGAAGTAACCTAACCTATATGGCCACGATACGTCAATATTACACGCAAACCGACAGACAGACAGACAGACAACCTACGGTAGCAATACGGCGCATTGCACGTGCATCGCGAGGTAAAAATCGAATACTGATACAATACGTGTTTCTTATTTGTAGCACTTACAGTGCACCAGGTGGTCCAAAATGACATCCATTCAACTAAAGTCAATATAGTGCCATACAAATTGCAAAACACCAGATATTAATACAGTTGTAGCAAATTTAACATTTGCTATTAATTACTCGCAGTATAAATGTGAATAATTTATTCAAAAATGTTTTCGTATTTTTAAATGAATTTATGATTTTCTCCACACGCAGATTGCGGCTCGAACAGCGTTCACTGTTAGCTAATCCAACCGTTGTGGCGAAGTTACAATTTATTTACATAAAACAGAACTTGCTTTTATTGGCAGACGGAGAACTACGTAATGATGACGACGTAAAATAATGTAAAGTCCTGCCCGAGCCATAAGGCCCATAGGGCGGCGCTGATCTCCATTTCCTTAGCCCTCAGCAAGACAACGGTTAATAATTTCATTGCGTGAGACCACATATACCGGGCTAGTACATCGCGCGGTGTGCCTGTTTAGGTCCCATCTTTCGCTGGTACTCATTGCGCCTACCCGTGGTTGGCTGAGTTACCCTGGGTGGCTGGTTACACACCGAGATCGTCACCCATCCAAATACTAACCGGCTCCGGCGTCGATTAACTTCGTTGATGCGACCAACAACGTCACTAAGCCAAATAGATAACGTCCAAATGATACGTGAGTAAACAAAAAATGTAAATATAATGTATCTAACAAGCGTGGAAACTCAAATACCAAAGGGGTGTCACTTTTTGGACCACTCTGTAAAGGTAAAGTATATTCAACTAGCGGACGTTGTACAACGCTCTTTGTAGTGACTTTAGTCGTGTTGTGGCGTTACATAATTGCTATTGTTCGGCCGTCCTAATAGGCATCACTACGGGTCTTGCTGGTCCGTCTGTCTGTAGCCTATGTCCGTCTGTCACGTACGGAACTCAAAACGCAAAGGCGTAGAACAACCAAAATCAGTCAGTGTGAACGTCCCTGCGGCAGGAGTAACATGTGTGCCAGTTTTCACTTCAAAAGATCAAGATCACCGTTACTGGTCATGGATATAATATTTTAGCACGAAATCGATATATTTTTCTATTTATTATTATTATAATTATTATTACTATGCTGATAAATGTTGTGTTTGTGTTATAGACTAAAATTTTGTCATTCACGTGGTTCGTGTCTGGCGATCTACATCACGTGCTGTTTGCATATAGGCGGAATTCAGTAAGTTGATATACAAGTGATACCACTGCTAGTGCTAACAATTGTAGTCTATTAATTTCAACACCACAAGCACATTAAGGTATATAAAAATTGCCTATTTAAAGATACACGCTATAAATGATTTAAAAGTCACACGAATAGTAGCGCTCAGGGAACTCGTAACTTCGAGAAATCGAGAATGATCACCACTTGTGAAATAACTTAATGCTGTATTATTGTTGTGGTAGTTTAGCATTAAGCACTATTTTTGACGTTTGATTTCAACTCGTTAAGCGGGACTTTCACAAATTGTCGATTATCGACCGCGATTTAAACAATACGAGGACACAAAAACTATTTAATTATGGAAATTGTATGTGAGTTTTCGATATCGATGATTTTAATGACTATGAACGAACATCTCCAAACTGTAGTCTACTGTATACAATCGCTTGATGCGCGATCTGTGGAAGTTAGCAGTGTGTTGCTGTTGCAGCTATGGAGACATTCGTACAACGCAAAATACTCAATCTGGACAGTTTCGTCGGGGTTTGTAAATTTAGTAAACTTATATGTTACAGGTACATGTTCTGATTAGCCTAGGTATGAGACTAAAAACCACTAGAAAAGTAGGCGGTCATTTAAACTGAATTAATGTCAACTAGCCAGCTAGCATCGGATTAGATATTAATGCATAAAGATAATTGATGTACCTGCAAATTTCATTATGTTTGTTGTATGTTTTGTCGCAATAACAGAAACGTTGTATGTTTTTTCTGAACATTTTTCACACATCGACGAAGTGGGTAACTAGCCAATGGGCCAAATGGTAACAAAGCCCGCGGGTTTCGGGGATCAGGGACGGACACCAAAAGAACTTACCGGGAGGACAGGAAAAGAAGCGGTCGGCATTCGCCAATTAGGAGCAGAGAGAGAGAGAGAGAGAGAGAGAGAGATGGCTGCCGCTGCAGTCAGTCAGTGGCGTGTGACTGAAAGGCGCACTCGTTCTATTGTCAACTGGCCCAGTCGTCCGTCCAAAACAATCAGAATATCTTGCGAAATCAGGGAAGTTTTTACTTGACCACAAATTGCATTCAAAACAGTAGTGTTACTTTTACCGAAAATATCAGGTTGCCACGCTGGTCTGATTTTTTTGCAGCCCGTCGTTTTTTTCTGCAAATTTTAATTGTATTTTTATTTATTTTTCGTCGTGCGGTTGATTGCAGTGTCCATACGCTATCATGACGTGTTATTTACATCAGTTGAAGCTTTTTCGATCTTTTCTCTATTACTTTTGCTTCATACCATATATATATATATATACTTGTTACTTAGTATCAGCAAGCTGTATACTCTGCTCAAACGTTACACTAAATTACGTCATGTCACCAGATGTTTTTGTTGTATCTGCGATCTGCAGTATAGGCCTACAGTGACGAATACTATTTATTGTGTAGGCGAATGACTGATTTTCCGCAAGGTCCTCTGGCGGGCTCCGAATTACAGTACGCCATGTGGAGTCCGACCAATAGTGCACTGGTTCGTATCATGATAGAAATGATATTAGAGACGGTGGCCCGTACAAACGCGGCATTTTTACGATACCGGTAACTCCTTAAAATGTCAACCGATTCGTATAATTCGTGCACCGATTTTTCCGCAAATACAGAAATGCACATTTTAACACACTTGTTTAGCGCCGTTTGTCAGAAGAGAATCAGCAAACTTCGCACAATCTAAGGTTTAGCAAAATAGATATAGGGCATTATAGGCCTATGACCGTTTTTTTTTCAATTTTTCCGCTTCCGTGACTGGAACCTCTGCCCCATCGGCAAAGCTCGATGACATTTTTATTTGGTGTAAATATGTGTCAGCTTGTGTTTTTTTGTGTAGTTATGTCTAGTTTTGTGACTTTAGATAAACTTCAGACTTCAGTTTTTGTTATTGTATCTTTTGTATCTGATGTTAGTCATTCTGTTGTGCAATAAATTAGAGTTTTTAATAGCAGACTGATTTACGTGCTACCGTGACAAGGCAGGTCAAGCGGCGACTGGGACTAAAGTGTCTGGTAAGCGTCTGAGTGGTCTGCAGTTCGGGTGATTATTAATCATTGCCGTCATTGACAGATTTGCGTGTCGCTTGAGGGCGCGTGTTTTGCGTCCGTATCTTTGCTGTCTGTACGTGATAGGCAATGAATAATCTGCTGATGGAGTACCACATAGATTGGGGTTGACGGACGCTCAAACATGTTTCCAAATGCTTCAGACGTGGTCACGTGTGAAATAAAACGTTTTGTTTTACAGCACGTAACCACGTCCTTATTTACCGTTCTGACGTTCGGCAGACCAGTCAAGTATGAAAATGACATAAACGCAAAAATATTAACCAAATAAGCTCAGTGACCAAATTGTGTACACTGTGAGCAGTTACTAACATGCTTGTCGTATTTATCAACAAATTTCTTCTGACGTTTATTTCTACCACTGGTACTTCAGCCACACATAATCTTGGATCTTGCCAAGACAGCGAAAGGTTAAAGGTGAAGGTCCGTGTGTGCCTGCTATAGCGTTGATTACAGTGCAGAACTAGTGACCAGCAGTGCTTCGTAGTCCAGTCGACGTGGGTCAAATTTATAGCACCCGACCCAACCCGACTCACAAAAAGTTTACACACGTTTTGATCGCACTAACGATCACGTATCAGAAGCTTGGAATTAGGCTAGACGCTAGCCATAATCACGACAGCAGCTGTACGCCACCTATACGCTTAGCTTACCGTCATTACTCATTAACCCTTCTAGGCTAACGAAATTTAACAACCGTTTTAGCTAACCGGGGGGGGGGTAAAAATTACCCCCACCACAGTTTACCTTACAAATGGGATAGTAACAAAATTCCAACGGCTATCCCTACATTTTCGGGGTGAGGGTTTCTAGTATTCGATTCGATCCGAAATTTCGAATATTCGCACAGCACTAACTTCAAACCTCCCTAACAATAACCAAATTATTGTGATGATGTGTCATAGGGTGGCATAATGTGCGGTTAAAATCATGCGGACTACGGAGATAGTGGCAGATAAGCGATTAAGTAGATTACCAATGACAATGTTGCATTTCCGTCATTATTTTTATGTAGAAAAAGTACTGTCCAACTAACGAAAATGTGTGTTTTTGGTGAAAGAAACATATTCAGGAAAAGTCATGAAAAAGATATGCTCAACTCTGCAAAAGAAAAAAAGTTCTGTATCTTAAACGGAGATGGGGGTAATTTTTACCCACCCGGTTAGCCTAGAAGGGTTAATAGGATGACTGTCTGTGATAGTGAAACCCAGGCCACTTTGTATCTGATCTTTTGTCACTGATCAGTGCTGCCTCAGCTGCCTCGATGTGATAAGACCCTGTAGTGCTCGCACAGCACATCAGCAACAATCTAGTCTACGCGATATGTGTACTTCTCAAAGGCAATAGACAGTTTGGGCCCAATAAACTTAATTAAGCTTACTGATGCCAATCGTACAGCTAATATCAGAGACAAAAAAATGAATGCAATTCAAAAAAATTAGACCCGACTCGACCCACCAAATTTGCCTAAAATTCTGAAACGCCCCGACTTGACCCGTAGATGGACCCGACTCATGTGCAGTCACGGACGTGGCAGCTGATTCGCACGAACGGTACGGTACTGCAGCGCATTATGCCGCCATCCATTGCCCTCACTAATTAACAATATTTCTTACGGTGCAGCCATCGACATACCACCGTCCCAATTAGCTATCGACCTTCACTTCGTAGACTGTAAACTCATTTCCAGTTCTTTTAAAAGGATAGGAGGCTAAGTTTTTGCTTGCAAACGGGCCGGTTGAGTGTCGAACCTTAGACTTTTCAATTGACAATCTGATAATCTTCCACCTACTATGTGTTTGACGTGTTACTGGTGTGTAGTCGTTCGTATACAACCACAATCTCTACTATCAAGCGAGCCCGACCGATCTGCCGGTCCAAATCACAACCAGTGGAGATCCTCTGTACGTCTTCAACGGTGTTCCTGACTGGCTGTACGAAGGTTATTTACATCAGTTGAAGCTTTTTTGATCTTTTCTCTATTTCTTTTGCGTGATATATACATACTTGTTAGTTAGTATCAACAAGCTATATAACTCTGCTCAAACGATACACTAAATAATGTCATGTCACGCAGAGGCGGGCGTTCCCCATAGGCACTTTTAGCTCGTTTTACGGCACTTAACGTTAGGGCGGACATTTCCCGGCCCGTTGTCGACTTGGAAGTCGAACTTGACTCAGCGCCGTCAGCGGCAGTATCACAACTGCGTGACGACCCAGGTGAGTTGTGGAGAGAGTTTGGTTCTTTAAAGTGGAACATGTCAGCTGATTTAACAAGTGTGATGACCAGTTATGAGACATTGTGCCTGCGATATGCCGGGAAGGAGCAGTGCGTGCGATACGGGGGCGACGGAGGACAATAACGTTGTCGCGTGCGACGACAGAGCGGCACCCTTTGATTAAGACTGAACTCACTGCAATTATGTAAAGCTCTAAAGCATTAGAATGCAAGAAAATGCCGAATAGCTTACGTATTATATTTCTGGTGTCGGTTTTGATGAACGTTTATATGAATTAACGTAGATTCTGTAAAGCGATTTTTGCGTATTTTCAATAAATTATTACGGTTATTTATAACATCAGACGCAATAATGCATTGCGTGTGTTTCTACACATTGCGTTTTCCGCATTATCTATGCATCGCGGCTAAGAAATGTCCTACCCTGCGGCGGGGAAATGAGCGGGGCATGTCAAAGTCCATACAGGGAAATGTCCGTAAGGGAATTTGTCCGTTCGGGGAAATGTCCGACACACCAAAACTGACACTTCGCAGTTAAATCGGCCTTTCTGAGCATATTGCAGAAAAAGTACACAGATGCTAGACCGATACTGATGCTGCTGCTGCTGCTGCTGCTGCTGCTGTTGCAACTCAGAGGACGTGCTCAGTAGTCGCGTCTCACACTATTGGTCGCCAGACAGTCGCTACATCTGCCACGCCGAGCTCGATGACACCGGAGTGCCTCTGCAGGAGTGGCCCTGGTACGGACACAAGTCTCAAGTCTACGTTCAAACCATCAGCATCGCATACCCGAAGGTCAGTCCGTTTTTTATTTAAAAAAAATGGCGGATTATTGTATACGCCGATATGGTTCGTTCCACAGATGTAATAAACGTTTAGATAAAAATTTGAAAAAAAAACGTCAACAAACGTAAAAAAACGTGGAAAAAAATTTAAACAAGATCTAAGCAAGCCCAGGCTTGCAACACCGCTCCATGCTTGCGTATTAGTGACATATTTACTTAGTTATTTAGGTACTTACTT
>Ga0209052_1000846_pt1 | contig 10537 bp, 6 predicted proteins | sample WorMetHEROISLAND_2_FD_187409 | JGI IMG/M metagenome (GOLD analysis project Ga0209052, IMG submission 187409) | Marine gutless worms symbiont microbial communities from Max Planck institute for Marine Microbiology, Germany - Olavius sp. 4 HERON... | ecosystem: Host-associated > Annelida >...
TACTTCTATGCACTTATTGACTCTGTTATTTTATTATTATTGTTGTTGCACTGTTTGCACTGCACTGTTATTCAGCTATTCGGCTATCTTCATAGCCGCAAGTGTGCGAAATAAACTCATTCATTCAAGTATTCTAAGACAGCCCTAAATTTGTATGTGTCCCGGCATATGGAATGCATTATTAAACTGAAAGATGTAGAATTTTGTGAAAAAATATTTACGCATGTCAACTGGCAATAAGTTAGGAGTGAAATTTACCCGTAATTTACCGGCAATGTTGCTCAGGTAACTTACCAGTTACTTACGAGTAACTTACTGACAACTCACTACACTAATTGTATGTGGTTGATCGCCAGCAGCTCAATGGCGGAGTCAGGAATTGATCTCACATTTGATGATCAAACAACCTATGACAGTACTGGAAACACCTCAGATGCATCGTCGTCATCTATGATGGCTCACTTGCAGACTTTGTCGACCAGTAGCGGGTAACATTTTTATTTCATTATTATAATGGTTCTTAGGTTAAAAGATTAAAGGTGTCTATAACTCTTCATGGAATATCTTTGAGTAGACTCATAGAAATGGTAACTGATATAAATTCATGAACAGAATGGACCGGTGGATCTAAGAAGTGATACGCATCAGGAAAGAATAAGACGAGTCGATGAACTGAGATGACAGGTCATACCAACTTTCTCATGTCTATGACAGACTGTTCATCTGAGTGACATGTAATGGCGAACAGTTGTTCCGAGGAAGGCAACAGTGTTGCCAAAACTTCAGCAGATTAGTACATAAAGGTTGTAACATTTGATGAATTTATATAGTTCATTACTCTTCATGCCTGCGTTGGTCTGGCAAACTACCAGGTATAAAGCTTAGGGGACCGCTTGCACGGAGCTACGCACTGATGGTGCATGCCGAATAATGATGATGATGATTACTCTTCATGGAAATCTGCTACAGAGCTACGGAGTATATGTGTAAGAGGAATATGCAGACCCATTTGCTTGAGTATACTGAAATTCATATGCAATTCATATTACTTTGGTGGTGTTTAGTAGATGTCAGTCTTCTGTGGCTTTTGTAGCAAAAATTAAGGTGTTGAAAATGTGAATTAAAATACTTTCTGTCTGTTTTATGCCTCTGACTGTCACTAGTAGGTGGTGTCATAGGTACACGTATTATGTTATCTTGTTGCCTGTCTGTTCATGTGTGCATTTGTGAATCCATTCGTGATGTTTTGCAAGGTCATTCGTATGCTAAGTGCATTGATGGATTTGGTGAGTCATTATCCTGCCAGGCTTGCTTGGCTGGTGTTAAGATGGGTGCGTTCACCTGTGTCACTGTCTGGTCACAGGTAACGCTGTGTGATCTTGTATGACAGGTGACGTTCCACAGCGCTGAGATTGGTTCCCATGATATGCAACTTTAACTTACTTTAATCTGATTGTAGAAATATGGCATCATCGGGGAGCGTAGGCATGAGAGGTCGCAAGCCGGCACTGAGGTCATTACAGCGCCAGGCGCTGGCTAAACAGCAGGCAGAGCAGCAGCAGCAGTTGAGACAGAAATCTACGCTGGACACACACAAGTCAGCTAGTAGCAGCTATGCACGTGCACTGACAACTGTCGGTCCACTCCAGTCATACAACGTCAGTGTAACCGACCACTTTTTCTTAACTACTTGTAGAAGTTCATTTATTTATGTTTTATATTGAAATGGTACAAAAATGCTGGATAAAGGCTGCCGCTTTTATGCTCAGTGTTCTAAATGGCAGTATTTGTATGTGAGTTGTAGGTATCTTTGTACAGTGTCAAAAAAACCATCAATCTTTTTAATGTTTTTCTTTATTTGATAAATAAACTAGTAACGTTTGTAGTCTAGTCACACATCTGATGTAATACTAGAATGGAGGAAGCATACTGCTACATAGTGTGGTCTTGTATTGCATTTTTTTTGCAAAGTTTTCCTTGAGTGCTCTTTCACGATGTTTAATTACAATTAAAGCAGTTGCATAATTGACAAGTGGGTAAATGAATTTTAGCAGAGTTTTAAGTAATCGGTAAAAAAACGGCTTTTGTTTTTCATATGTCAAATACTACAGTCATTTAGTAGTAACTTGCAAACATCGTAGTTGTGTATATTTGGTGTACATATCTGTTGCACTTGCAGGAGAGCTTTGGAGTGAGTGGCTTGGCTGACTCACATGCTGTCGGTAGTACTCATGACAGCATTGGTGATGTGAGTGGACGTACAGCTCCAGCAGCGTTCAGTCTTCTCTCAGTGCACAGTGCCAGTCAGCTGTGGCCAAACTCCGCACCTGAGATGATCACCATTGAACCTCTCAATCCAACTGGCAGCAATCCCGTCAGCTTTGCTGAGGTAGTAAGTACACTGGCACTGCAGTGATGTGTACTAGCACAACATGTTGGACGGGTGCTGACATATTATGCAGCTATCTGCCTTGATAGTCACGTGCTTTCACGCCTTTCACAAGAAATTAGGCCAGGCCATGTTGATCTCAGCTGTATTTAGGTGAGGTATACATCGTTGTGTGGAGGTTCTTGTCGTCCGTGACCTTGGTCTTTGACCTTTAGTAGTGAAAATTGGCACACTGGTTACTCCTGTCACAGTGATACCAATTTTGGTTTTCTACACCATTTTGTTTACGAGTTAGGAGCTCCTACGGGAAGGATTGACAGAAATACAGACGGATGTATGGATGGGAAAGACCCATATTTTGGACTTTAATGATGGCCACGTAACCATACCAGACTCTGGTGGTCTGGCCGCGTACCCATGCCAGACTGTTGTGGCTAAGACCAAGTGCTCAAGAGTAAGACCACATCAAGACCATGGCTGATGATTCTGGACGTTTAACACTTCTGTCATTGAATTAATAGCATTTAATGCACATGTAGTTAGTGTTATCAATAGAATCCTCACATCTTTTGGCGGTTTTGCCAGTACTTTTCAGGTAGTGTGCGATGATCAAGTGAATTAACTTGTGATAGTGAAACTTTAAGTTGAAAAATAGAATGGTGTGACTGTGGCAGCCTAGCACTGGGCCCGTGCTGTGGCCTCAGTGCTGGGTGTCTGCCCCGAAGGTAAGGTAAGGTAAGGTAATGCAGCCTAGCGCACCAACATATACAGAATGCCGAGACCATAAATGTAGGACCAACATCAATAGTATGATACCAAGGTGGCAGACTTCACAATTTTGTATCTAGAGACTGCATCCAAGCTCTTGTAGCCACATCTCTGACTACTGTTATTGATGCAGCATTTACAATCTTGGTGGATCGATAAGTGCGAAGATGTGATTATTATGTGCATTGTTCTGTTTTATTGGACATTCTGCTGAAACTACCATGTCAGCATGGTGGGATTTGTCTTTTCTAGTCCTGATAGCCGTAACATGCATTTTGGTGAAGTGTGGTATTTAGCAAAAAAGAGTGATCAGTTTTCAGTTAGCTAGCATGTTGTTGTTTTGTGGGATGCAGTTATTAGTTGGGACTAAATGTTGCAAAGTTCAGTATTTTGTATAAATGCATAAAGCTAAACTTGTTCAGTCGTCAACAGCTGAAGCAACAATGTAAGCTACCATTTGTCATAACATTCTTGCAATGTATGGTATATTTGAAGCATGTGTGTTGTGTATGTGCATGTAGTATGATGAACAGTTGAATGACATTGTCAGTTCTATTGAGAATGACATCTGTGGCACTTCGCAGTCTTCAACATCCTATCTGGTCAGAGTCATTCATTCTAAGAAAAAATTATGCAAATTTCACAGTTGATTCCAAGGTGTTTACATCATATTTTGCTAAAAAAAAATTCCCGTTAGAAGAAAAATAGTTATTTGCAGTTTTACAAAGTGCATCATCATCTCAAGTCATCGTCATTTATTCTTACAGTCAAACATCTAGTTCACCATCAGTAGTTGTCACTCAGTTCAGTATGATAGTTTATGTTCGCTCAATTCTAATAGCAATGATTCAACCCAGGACAGGACTGTACCGCTGATGCCAAACAACTTGTGCAGATGATCTAGCAAGATGTCATGGTCTACAGTGTCAATCGCGGATGACATGTCTAACAGACCTAGCAGTGTGACTTTGCCGCTATCTGCTGCTTGTAGAATGTCTGACACAATCTTGAGGATGGCAGTTTCAGTACTGAGATGCTTAAGGCCTTGGATTTTCTTACATTGGTGATGCGGGTTTTCCCAGAGAGGCCAGACATTAGTGGGATGGTCATGTAAGGAAAATTGTATCTGGCCAAAATTGTTCTCTCACCACAAATCACTTGATTGGTGGTCAAGTCTGAGATTTCAAGTGCCGGTCTGAAAGACCTGGAAATGTCATGGAATCTCAACTGTCTTCACTGTATGTAGTAACATGCGTGATGCATGAATGGTCTAACAGGCATCACTGCAGTTGCGTATGTATGACACCATATGTCTCTGTATATGTCTGTATGCAGTCAGCAAGCTCATTGCCTGATGGCAGCTATCGCGGCGGTCGCAAGAAAGAACCGCCACCACCGAACATGACGCCAGATCAGCGAGTGTTGTGGGAACAGGAACGAGACAAGAAGGACAAGCACAACAACAGTATGTCTGTGTTTGAATAAACCCAGTAACTAACAAGCTACATTGTTCACCCTGGCGATGTCTGGCGGCGAACATAAATCGTTCCAGAGAAGGCATCCAAAACGTCAACAGTTTAACAAATAAATGGCTAATTTGATTAATTTATGTAGCTCATAAACAACAGCAGTATGTTGCTATCAGTGTCTAAATAGTTACCTGCAGTTATATTAGTCGCTTGATGATCACAATGTTTGCATTATTTGCTAGTTCATTTACTTACTTTTTTCCTATATAGTGAGTCTGTTCCGTGTCATATTGGGGACTGTGACATAGGAACTTGCTTGTTGAGTTGACAGTATCGCAAGCCTCTGTATGTGAGTTATTGGAACGTGTGATATGAATGGGACATGATAACTAGGAATTGACTACATTTGGGACAGGATATTTTATTTCCGAGCTGTCTTTAAGTGCTTGCTGTGACGTTATGTGTTGAAAGTCGAGAAACGTCGACGGTACAAAATCAACGACTGCATTCAGGAGCTTGGCTCAATGTTGCCGGAGAGCTATAACTCGTAAGTGCTACAGCTATGCATTTCTGTGTTGTTCTGTCATCCAAAAGCACCAGCTGGTTTTATGATTTTGTGTTCTTAATTAACAGGCTGCACTTTATCCGCGTGCATTCTGCATAGGTTGTGTATGTGGTGATTTGACATTGAGAAAAGAGTTATGATCTCAGTCATGCAAAACCTGGGGTGCTATTTAAATATGTGTCATCTTGTTTCGAGAATATGGGCAAGTTTTTTTAGTGTCCATCCACAGTCATAATAACAGTAATAATGATAGTAATGGCAAATGCAGATGTTTATGTTGCTGTCATTGTAAAGCACTTCTGATCATGAGTCTGACTCGTGTAAGAAGTGCTATAGCAGGCACCGGACCTTTACCTTTTTACCCTTATTGCACATCCATTGCGGGAGTTGATCAGGTTCATTTGATGAATGCAGCACGAGCTCCAGATGGCTGCCAACTTTGGACCAAGTCTCAGCAAGCCAATCAGCTTGAGCCACAGATCCACCTGGCAGCTATGCTGTCTACGTTCACCGTTGCCATACTTGTGACATGGAGTTTATCAGTTGTGTGGATGCTGTTGTGCCATTTGATAGCATCTATCGCGAGCAGATGAACAGCAAGGGTGCAATCCTGGAGGCGACGGTTGAGTATATTCACAGTCTGCATAAAGACAAGCAGAAGGTGGGCCAACTTGCAGCACGTGTTGAACAGCTGGAGGCTCAGCAGCGCAAACTGCTGCTCCAGCGAGAGGTCTGCACAGATTGCTATCGGAAATAATTACTCATTTATTGGACAATCCAGAAAGTTCCGGCTATTTATGTCTAAGACTGAAAAATAGTCATTGGCAGGCGATGCATTAGTTACATTAATCAGCGCCGTTATACATAGTGAAGACTGCATTGTCAGTTTGTTATAACTCAATCACATAGTAGTATTATTGTCAGCTTTTGAATACTAAAATTTACAAGGTATGTTGTAGTGAGATAAATTGTTAATTACTGTAACTGATGATAGTTTGGTTGATTGATTGACAAGCCGGTAGTCGACGTGGCTCGCAACACGCAATGCTGCATACATACGTGTGACTCAAGCTGTTGCAGACAGACACACAGATGGACAGACACTGTGCGACAATAAGGGCTAGCTTAGCTTGCGCATTGCGAGCCAATGATTGGTTGATTGATGATTGAATGTAGACGTTGCGTGCTGCACTGCTAGCCAGTCAGTCAACCAGCAAGTCTCCCACTGCCCCAGCAGTCGTACCTCAGGCCGACATGAACCTGTCTCCGTCCACCGAGCTGCATCACCCGTCGTCCCAGTCATCACCGCCACCGCTGCAGCTCATCAGCCGTGACTGCTACATGGTGGTTGCTAACGACAACAATGACGCCGGTGACAGCAGCAGTGGTGCGGTGCTGGACCTGGACTCGTTCGTGCTTGATGACGACGTCATGATGATCACCGACGACCACGAGGTGATTGTAGACGACGGACAGCTTCTTATCTGACTCGGCCTTTCACGCTCCTGTCAACACCACACCACGACAGCCGGTGCTACGATACGCTCAGATTCCACTTACATGGTGTCTGCGACTCTTGGCAAATGCAGAACACCGGCTTTTAACACTCTGGAAAGAAACTAAATATTCTGTGCACATACATTCGTCGGGAACATGTTTCTGATTTCAGTTTTTACTGAATAAGTGGTAGAATCGTACTCATTTGTCGCTTTTGGCATGATGTTACAAAAAGGTAAATTTTGCAAACCTTAGAAAGAAAAAAACCAAAAAAAGTGCAAGTGGGAATTGAACACACAGTTTCTAAGGTGCAGTTTTAGCCTCTTGTCCACTGTAGTAGAGAAGCTTCTCAGCAACTGCAGTGAAAATGATCTGTTTAACACTGAATATTGGCTTACAGTGAACAGAATTCATAAAATATGTTTCCAATTCTTAGATGCCTGTATCTGTAACATACCCATTGGCTTGTTGGTGAATCGTGACAATTATAGATTACGATTACGAGCTTGTCTCGGGGGTCTTGAGAAAGTCAGCATAAGTGGAACACGATGGCTGTCAGCAACTTCTCAGAGACAAGGCACTAATTTCCCTGTAAGTTTGGCATTCGTGTGTTACGGGGAAATCAGTATAGCAAAATTTGGCCGTAGCCAGCTGGGTGTGTTATATGTGCATGTGGTATATTCTAGTGAATTCGTATAATGTTTGTTGAACATCTGATGTGGGGTGAAGGCCTAGTGTAGCTGATTGGGGCAGTGGTATGTCTGTGTGCTGCACCTCCGGTTTATTTGTTTGCTGGTGCGGACAGCGGATGGCCACATAATGTGGTGTGAAATGTTAGTTTGTTGATCGTTTTGTTAAAGATTCCATCAAATAGTATTGCATGTATGTATTTTGTTGTGCCGTTAATGCTCTTGTAAGTCCCACAGAAATCTTTCAGGAATGTTTTTATCGGATTCTGCGCAAAGAGTTCTTTGAATCAAACGGACATTAGGACTAACAGTAGTTGTTATAGCAATTATGATTAAGTGCAGAAGTTAGTGTGTTACTGCTATCACGTTGATAAACTTGATCGTGGAAGACTTCCGTGATCACGTGATTTCTAAATGCTGACTGTTTGCATAGAATTGATCAATATATGGCAGGGCTGACCTAGCATAGATGGAAAAAAACAACTTTGTGGTCTCATATGACAAGAAAATATGTAGTCTGGCTTGTTGTTATTATTTATACTGTAATCATTAATGCCATTATTTATAACCGCAGAACCATGGGGGCACGGGACATGTGCCTTCTCACTTTTTCGAGTGGCGGCACAGTGTTGTTTGCCCCCTCATTTTTTCATGTGTAAATACTTTTACAGTGGATTTTTTTTTAACTTTGCTTGAATGGAAAGCAGTAAAAAGTATGGCAGCAAAGTGCAAAATGCGAATAATTAGGCCAAGTTATTCTTACTGGGTGCACACAGTTCCTGGAAAGTCATCGAATTTAAAATGCAAATTTTTTAGGCCTGGAAAGTCACGGAATCAGGCCGGGGTGCTGAAAAGTCATAAATAATAACCCAAATGGTTGCTGCATTTTGGACCGATTTACATGTTTTTGGCCTTTACATACATTATCATTATCTGCTGTCAGACTCACTTCTGCAAGATTAACTACCGGTATGCATTCTGTGTATTTACACTTGTCTGTTGAAACATGTTAGCCTTACATACACAGTTGATGTAATGAATGCATACGAAAATCTGACCTGTTTGATATCCACTCCATTAAACAGTCTTTAGCACACATGGTGAATGGGCATAAATAGTCCTGGAAAAAGTACACAAAAAGGTCGTGGAAAGTCATGGAAAACAACTTTCGGTACTCTGTGTGCACCCTGTGTTACTTATCATTTTAACTTCAGGGGCTCTGCTGCTGGACCCCACTGCGCGGGCTCCACCCCAAACCTACATTCTAGGCTCATGCTCCACGCTTGCCATGGTGTGCGGCGTGTGGCCTCCACTTTCAAACACCTTGCGCGGTCTGTGATTATTATTATTAGGCTATTATTATTAAGCTGACAAGTGACAATCTGTTCTTGAGCTGACTCGGTGAGCATAGGAAGACCATGGGGTTTGCATTGTTGCCGTTTGTACTGTAGTAGCCGTATGTTTACTATGATGTCTCGTTTACATCCGGTCATACACCGTGTGATTTTGGTCATTTACGACATGCGTTGTGAATCACTGAATATTTGCTTCTTGCAGACTTATGTATATGTAATTAAATACATACTATTGTTAATTGTGTGATTATATGCGCGTTATGTGTGTATAATCACCTTATACATGTCTATGTTATACAAGATTGCATTTCATATATTTGCAGACTATTATGCATAGTAGCCTAGGGTACTGTATACATTGCTATTTGCCTAGTTCTGCTGTAGCATAGCATTGTGAGTTTTGAGTCACACAGATGGCAGTTGTAATGTGTATATTTTCTTCTTATAGTAATTTAATTAGCGATTTATTATATTACGGTCTGTTGCCTGAGTGTCAAACTTGTTTTGATTCAGCTAAATGTTGGTATTTGTCTATTGTAAAGAACAAAATCTCTGATGTTGGGGGGTAAATGGAGTGCTTATCAGTTAGCACTGTCCACTGTTAAGTGTACTTCCTATTTCTTGTTGATGGTCAATGTCAGAAGTGTTGTCAATATGATCACACGATGCAGCCAGTAACACACCGACTTTCTTAATTCAACACTGAAAGCTGTAATCAGATAAATTAAATATTCAGAAATACCCGATAGGCACCAAAACAAGCGAACGTGTTGTACATGTGCCAACATGACATGTAGCCATTCGCCTAGCTATATACTGACCCTGAAAATCATAGATGTAATGAACGTTTTATTCAGGTCACGTTTTTTAAATGTTTTTAACGTTTTTTTTATTTTTTCCACGTTTTTTATTTAAAAAAAACGTTGTCAAATGCAATGTATAAATATGTAAAAATCCAACGAAAAATATTCTTAGAAGATGACTTAGCAATGATTTTTATTGATTTTGGTTTGTTATGTAGCCTATACTGCAGAATATCTTACTTGCTGAAGAGCGCGGAAGTCATACAAATTTGGGAATTTGACAACCTACATATGACTCAGTGTGCAAAGATAATAGTTGGATTCATGGCAAATGTTGGCAAGGTTTTCTTATCCGACGTTTACAAACGTTTTTTTATGTTCTCGACGTTTTTTTACGTTTTTTAACGTTTTTTATTTTCATCTCAACGTTTATTACATCTATGCTGAAAATTGGCGCGCCGGTTCATCATCATCATCATGTTCGTTTATTTACTCATGCCCTGGAACGTTCACCAATTTTGTTTTTTTGTTTTCGAGTTATGAGCCCGTACAGGACAGACGGACGACGGACAAGACCTGCAATGCGGCCTACTAGGACGGCTGCATAGTAATGTTCTACAGGCATATAACTGCGTAATCTGAATATCAGCTCAAATGACAGCTGCTACAGATATTACTTCAACATAATGTACTTGTGGCTAGCAAGCAGCTAGTGAAAGAATTTTGACAATCGGTTAATAAGTGCCATTTTGGCTTTTCTGACCCAAAGAACATACTGTTTTAGTAAGTTTATGTATATGCACATGCCACATGTAAAGGGTTGCGTTGTTGAAGTAAATAAACGTTATGAACGTATGAAAGCTAAGGGCTTATTTTGTTGTGGTTCATCATCATCATCATCAATTTATTTGGAATAAAACCAAACACAAATGCCAAGGCCATGTAGGCACTTACAGGCATCACAGTAACATGCATGACAGAGCAGTAATGGCAGTACAATAA
>Ga0209052_1000847_pt1 | contig 10536 bp, 7 predicted proteins | sample WorMetHEROISLAND_2_FD_187409 | JGI IMG/M metagenome (GOLD analysis project Ga0209052, IMG submission 187409) | Marine gutless worms symbiont microbial communities from Max Planck institute for Marine Microbiology, Germany - Olavius sp. 4 HERON... | ecosystem: Host-associated > Annelida >...
AAGAAAATTAATTCCACTGGCGTGACAGAACGTCCGAAAGGCAGTGGCCTTCCGCGATCTGTTCGCGTGCGCGTCGGAATTTCGGAAAACATTGAACTTGTGGATGAGCTCATCTGCAGTCATGAAAGTGCTCTGCACACCGTATGAAATCAAAGGGAGATAAACATTCAGTGTCGTCTGTTTTGCGCATTGCAAAGCAAAATCTTAGGCTAAAATCTACAGACCGAACCTAAAACATACCCCAACACGAAAATTACGATATCTCAGAAAAGCGTGAATATTTTTGTACTAAATTTTGCTCATTTGTTTAGACGACAACTGTGCAAAATTGTGCTGCTTTGTGCTGCATTGTTACAAATTTTCCGGAAAAGAGCTGGAAGCTTAGCTCGATAAATGCAAGCTGCTTATCATTTTTCATTAGCTAGTTAAGCTTGCAGCGCTTTAACAGTGTTTTTGAGCGTTGTAAATTCATGAGAAGTTTGATACATTACGCTGTTGACTAGCGAAAATCAAACACTGAATTTTACGCTGTACCACTTCGCCAAATATTAACTAAATGTAGCACAATTAAGCAGGCTTACGAAGTATTGTGTGCTAAATCAACGAGGAAAATTCGGTGCAAAAATATTGTCACACTACACAGATATCGTGATTCTCGTGTTGAAGTATTTTCTTCTGACTCACCCTGTACAAACGCTTGCCAGGGTTGTTGTCATTAGCCAGATGGCGCCCCTTTATTTTTTCGAAGTTAATGTAAATAAATTACGATTTATGTTAAGAGAATAAAATAATTGTTTTATGCCAAATTTGGTGCCGATCTGATCAATACTTCTAAAGTTACAAGCCGTGAAAAGTGGCCCCGTTTTTGTGCCACCCTGTATAGGAGTAGCATATACATAGTCTGCACCAAGGAAATTGGAATGGTCTGCACTAAACGATGTGCTTCCGGGACATAATTTATTTTGCGTCTGGTATTCATACATTTAAATCTGAAAACCGAAAACCTAAAAAACTTGAAAGGTTAAAAAATGAAGTTATTTTTTTAGACTTTTATTTTCCAGCGCCCTGCCAAGCTGTGTAAGCATAGCTTGTTCCCGGCAGTTTCAATTCCGTCGCTCGATCCTTACGTGATTCTCGTGTCGCTGTGACAAACACAAAGGCAACGAGATAGGCATAGCAGTAGCACATTGTTGCTTGCTGTTTGCTGATAGTTGGGAGTAAGTAAGTAAGTAAGTAATCCTTTATTAAACAACGGTCAAACGCCATTGAATAAAAATAAAATTAAAGGATTAAAAGATTTACAGAGTCACGCGCTGCCGGACGACGACGACGCAATCAACTCACTGAAGACTATCGCAACAGAAGCAGCCGCGCGACAGCTGCGCCAGTCGAATGAAATGATTTACAGCAAAGTCGTTCGATTCAGTTCATCATTGAGCTAGCGATGTGTCCTGCAGTTCATCGCACGCACTGCGTGGCTGCGGGTAGAATTTGCCGACACAGCACGACGACGTTGTGTTACTTACTGAGTATATCTGGAATCATAGTGACATCGATTAGCGTGTTGTCCAGCGATTGCGAACACGCGCGATGCGTGCGATCGAAAGCTGACAGCTCGCTGCCAGTTTGATCTAGCACCAGACTGAAACAAGTAAAACCCGCGACACGCCAACACTCCGCACGCGTCTTGACGGCCGGCATAACATTGAATGGACGTCGACCACGTGTCCACGACCAGAAAAGCATCACAGTCACATAGCGACGCGTTTTGGAGAAAAATGTCTTTGACTAGTGCAGCGACACAGACCGGTCTTGTGTTGCGGGCTTGGTGAAACGAAGATGATTTCTAAACGGTCACCGTCAGTCTCATAAAAGTTTAATAAAAGGTCATGACATCGTCCACAGATCAGCACGGTCAATTTTAACGGAGTTATCGTATTCAAGCCTTCCAGCTAGATAGGCAGCATGCATGCAGAGTCCTCCAACAGTAAAATCTAGGAGAAGCACGCTTCTGCAGGCCACTGAGGCCAGGTACCCTCCTTTTAGCAAACGTTACCGTTTAAGCAACCCATGACCAATATTTGGCGCCCATGCATACGTCTGGACGCTGGAACCTCAGCAATTTAGCTGGAATATTAGCGCACGCAGGATTTTTCAACCGAGGCGGTGGTCAATCATTCACATTTCTTTACTTTTCTTTCTTGTTCCCTCTTACACATTTTCTTCCCACTCCACTTCCTACTTTGACACTCGCTATATATGTTGTCGATTATGTCATGCAGACTGTAATTAAAGTTACATCTTTAAAAAGACAGTTAAAAGACGTGATAAGCACACTGGGCTGAACAAGAACTACTCTGCGACTATCCAGCTACATCAAATATCAGAAACTAGAAGTTAAGAGGCTACAGGATTTACGCCTTCGTCCAGATATTTTTTTTGCAATATAAAAATCGACTTCGTGCATCACCAGAAAGTAAAAACAATGATTGCTAGGGGGCGTGGTCGCTGATCAGTTATGAAATGTTTTCATAGTTTAGTATGATTTTGTTATTAACACATTAAATGGATCGAGTTGCAGAGGAGACGTCCGACGGCTCGATCCAAACAACTGTCAAAGACGAAAGTTATCATCGTGAGTTACAGTCGTTATTTCGTGAACTTCGATCTCACGCCAGCTCCAACATTGAATACTTTCGCGAGCCGGTCGCAAGTGCAGATGGCGAGACGTCCAATAAGAGACGGCTGTTTGAAGCTTTCTGTCTGCTGCGTGAACACATAGATCGTGGCGTCCAGCCGGGAGTAGAGTATCTCATCAGCATCGCTCACTGCTATGACGTTGATGCATTAACGATGGCCAATGGTTACCGGAGTTTCGTTGTGATGGTCGAACGCTGCTGTCAACGTCTGCTCAGCATCTCCAGGTTACTTACTTTTAATGCTAGCAGTGATGTAAAGAAGACCAAAATCCCAAGTCAAGGATTAGAGCTTGTGTCTAAGACTAACATTAATAACTCGAGACAGATAATTCCAGATGTTATCAATATTCTAATTAAATCGATTAGCATATTGAAACTCAATTTTCCTCACATCCAGTCATCAATGGGTTATTGCTAGTTAAAAACTGCTACATCCAGCTCTCGATTAATAGTTGTCAAAAATGGAAATATGTGAAAGTAGCATTGTCAGCTGATTGTGTTGCAGGTACATAGCATGTCATCGTGACTCGATGCTGTTTCGTGCCCATCACTACAGTAAAGAGCTGAGTGCGTACGTCACCGTTCTCGGCCAGTTACGTGCATGTCTGTATTACTTGCACAAGCTGGTTGCTTACTGTGCGCCTGCACCCGGTACGCCGAGGTTGTTATTTCCCGATGAGAATGTCGATTGTGAGGCAGATCGTCGTATTGCCGTTCAGATGATGTCTGAAGTTGAGAACTTGTGTCAGGATTGTTTCTATGGACGGTGCCTTGGCTTTCAGGTGACCATGCAAAGATCAAATGTCGTACAGTACAGTACAGTATTTGCAGTAATAGTGCATGCAAACCATGCAACGTATAGATGCACAAACATAAATGTCATATTAACAAACAAGACTAACAAGAAATCTGAGCTAATGCTCATGAGATGCATGACAGCATCAGTTTAGTTTCATACACAGGTTGTCTTGGTATATCTCCAGTAATTTCGGCGAAAATAAAAAATCACTCTTTAAATGTGCATCACAACCTGAAATCGTGAACAGTTCACTAAAAACGCTATTTTTCGATTTCAGCGTCGTTCAAGGTCATCGATGTTGGTACCCCTGGAAAGGTCATCAGCAGTGCTTGTTATTATAAGCAGCAAGTCTCTGCAACCGTTCTCATGCTAGATTAGTCGACAGTAGCAGAAATCGTACTTTTTAAGGGAGTACCCAAATTTGATGCCCTCGGATGGAGGATTGCTTGAACGTAGGGGGTTGAAACTTAACACTGTTAAAATCTATGTTTAATGCTGAAAATCTACAGTGATCTCGGTGCAGTTCACTCTTGAAATGTGTGTTCCAGCCTAAAATTGCGAAAAATTCACTAAAACCCCCATTTTTGGAGTTCAAGGTTGTTCAAGGTCGTTGTTGGTACCCCCGGAAAGCTTGTCAGCAGTGCTTGTTATAATGAGCAGCAAGTCTGTGTCTATCTGCAACCATTCTCATGCGAGACGAGTTAATAGGGTAAAATAACGAAATTTGGTCACAACAAACTAAGACTCTATGGTGAAAACTTGGGACTCTCTGTCTTGCCTGGGCTTGAATCGGTACCAGCTGATGGCAGACAGACAGACAGACGGACAGACTGATAGAATTACGATAGCTAGTATGGAAATTTCTACCATACCTGTGTCCTGCTCAATCCAGTGTTGGCAATATCAGCCCGTCGACATGTGCAGTCTGCTGATTTTGACCAAGGACGAGAACTGTGGGCTTCGGTCTGCGAAGCTTTACGACTGCTGGCCCATCAGCATGGTGCAGTTTGCTGTCGGAATTGAAGGACACGTCACTGACAGTTGGGCAGTTTGTTCGCCAGCTTAAGACTGAGATGTTTGTACGCAGTTATTATGCATCAGCGCAGCCGTCGTAACATTGTTATAAGACTTGCATGAAAGAAAATGCTGTCACTCAACTGCGTGTCTGTGTATGTGTGCCTCTATGTGTCTGTGTGTGCGACTGTGTGTGTGTGTAGTTCTGTGAGTCGTTGCTGCGTAGTCTGAAGGCTATTCACGTGGTGCTAGCATCATACAGTGATGTCTACAAGCACACGTCATCGGTAGCTCAACTAGCGACGTCCGTCATGAGTGGCAGTAAATATGTCATGGATGCTGACAGCCGAGCTCAACAGGTACACAAGCTATCAGTCTGTAATTTATTACGCAGATAGGCAGCACCTACAAATTACCGTAAAAACGTATAAAGACATAGTACAGTGTACTATAGAAAATTGAATATATGGTGCTAGAAAAATTAATAGATGACAAATCTACAATTTATAAATCATACAGTTAGAACATGTGAATAAATATAAGATATATTATACAACGTCGATTTATACACTGTTTTTTTCATGTATATAATGTCTACCAAATGTTGTTACGTGTATTCTTGCTTTTTTGTAGCTGAAACAGATAAGCTACAAATAGTTTACGTAGTTACTAGTTTATTTATACGTGTGTTTAATATACTCTCAGTTTTATACAGTTGTATATGACACGTGTCGATGACTGATGTTACAAGATAGGCCTAATGTTTTAATGACTACAGAGTCTATGCAATGCTTCTCTACAAAGTAGCTTATAGTACAGTCCTTCATGTAACTAAAACAGAGTCACCAAATGTTGGAAAACCTGGCTGGAAGTGTCACGAAATTTGACAGCTGTTGTGAAGGTTTAGTGAAACTTCATCTGCTGTCTGTAATTGTTGAGTGCTTACATTGTTGCATTGTTATTGTCATCTTGTAGTCATTATTATAACTATAGACATTGTTACAATTATAATTACAATTATGGACATTGTTCTTGTGCTATCAGGTTGTGAATGCTACTAGAAATGGTGACATAGCGTTCTGCAAAGCATTCTGGTCACTTGCTGAAAATTCATTTATGCATGTGAGCAAATCTCTCAATATTAAACATATAGTTGACATCTGATATTCTTTGTTAATGTCTACAATTCATGTTCTTTCTTGGCTAAAATGTGCAGAAAACCACGTTTTCCTCTCTAGGTTTTGAACAGGTCCAAAATGTAAGATAGGTAGTGCAGCAACATGCTATGTTGGTGGATCTTTGATGATCTGTGTACAGTCTGTTACAGATTTGCTAGAGAATGTGCCAGTTACATAGTTTTGGTCAGTCAGTATTTGACGAAGATATGAATACATGAGTAAATGAGTATAGTGCCTTTTTTGACTCAGTTAAGTTACTCTACACTGGGCCTGGTTACTACTTGGATGGGTGACTCTGTGCAGGCAGTTAAACCAGCATGGTGTATATCATCAGCCACCAAGGTTGACTCAGCCTTCTAACTTGCATTGGTTGGTGGAATTAGTATCAGCTTTTGAGCTCAGTAGTAATAAATGGCACCGGTGAATGTAGACACTATAGCTTTCTCTAAGGATCTGTGGCTCAAGCTGATCGGCTTGGTCCAAGGTCAGTGGCCGTCTGGCGTTTGTGCTACATTAATCATATGAACCGGGTGAACTCTTGCAGGGACAGCGTCATGATGACAGCACCATAAACATTTTTGCTACCATTGTTGATGGTGATGAATGATTTGTACTGGAAAACAAGCAGGCAAGCTGCCAGTTTAATTTAGCACATAAACTAAAAGAGCTACAACTGTTTTAAACGGAACTGAAGTGAGAGAATTCGAACAACTGGTGCTATGTAAAAAGCAAAGAGATCCAGGAACAGATGGTTATGTATTGTTACTATTTTGTTGCGTGTAAGTGTGACATTATAAATGGTGTTTAGTCGGTACCGACGCTGATGTGTCCGTCAGTCCGGGTCAACCACGTGTTTGTAATACCACCAACAACGATAGAGTTGCACAGCGGCGTGACAGTCACGGCAGCGTGTTCACATACAGGCGTCAGTGTGAGACTAGTCTCACATGACGTACACCATGGACAGGTCACTGCTGCTGCTCTGTACATTGTACTACATGTGATCTAGTGTCATATGTCCGCCCATTGCCAACGTGAGATGTGTAGCTATGCACATGCAGCACTTTGTTATTTTGAATTTTCAGTCAGAAATCTACTTTTCACCGGCTGCCATCAGCACGTGACAAATTAGTTAAGCCGTGTTTACACAACCCATGTGTACGCAAGACACGTCATTTTCGTGAAGTTTTTGACGTCCGGTAAGCTCCAGGGCTGATCTTTTCGACTGAAAATTGACACACCGCTTTCACACTAGTCTTGGTTTTTCTATGCCTTTTAGTTTTTGAGTTAGGAGCCTATACATGACAGACAGACGGACAGACAGACGGGCATGACCTGTATTGTGGCCTAATAAGATGGCAGGACAATAAATTTTGTAAATATGTGAACTGAATAGCTGAGGTCAGGAGACTGAGTTGGCCTCAGTAGGTTAGGAACTTGCTCAGAGTTGCTTGCAAATGATCGGAGTGAGCGTCGAAGCATAGCCTTTCTGTTACTCACTGGTTGGCTCATAGATGATTTGAGGTTTTGATTGGTCAGTTCTGTGTGTGTGCTTGTGTTCGTAGGAAGTTCTGTTGCAGAAGCCCATAAGTGGAGGTCTGAAGGCCAAGTCTCATGGCCTGATAATTCACTGTCATGGTGGAGGCTTTGTGGCTCAGTCTTCTGCTTCACACCAAGTGAGCATACACACAATGTTTAACCATTAATTATTTTAATTGCCTTAACTTCACGATTCATTATTATCATCTTATTATCTGCCCTATTTTTGTTCGATTTTCACGAAATTTTGCACAGTTGTTCAGGGCCTTATAAGTAAGATTGAGTTTGTTTGGGATGAAAATCTGATAGCCCCTTCCCCTATTTTGCCCCAATTTTTTACCCTTGTAATGCATTTTCAGTGGGAAAGTTCTGATACCACAGTAAAGAGGCCCAAGGACCTATCGTGACGGTTATTAGCTCAAAAGACGTCTCCGCGGCTGCTACAGGCGCAAATCCGAAAAATACTTTTGCCCCTTAATTTGCTCCCTATCCCCAAAATGGTGATTACTGCATTTTCAATGGTAGGTAGGCGTGGCCAAATGTTTGACCCACAATATCTCACGAACTATGCAAGATAGAGGGGTAGTTTCAATGGTTCACTTATAGGAAAGCAAAACAAAGCATATGTTGCGAGTCCAATGGTCATGTGACCGATGACGTCACCTGACCCCAAAAGGTCAAGGTCATGAGCCCAAAATATTTGAGGCTCTATATATTTCCGTAACCATGCAAGATAACACGTATGGTTATAATTGACCACCTATAGGAAACCACATATTGCGAGTGAAATTGTCATGTGACTGATGACGTCATGTGACCCCAAAAGTTGCTGTCATGATCCCAAAATCGTTGAGGCTTTACATATCTATAACTTTGGAAGATAGATGTATGGTTATGATTGATTCGTTCACGACATATGGCACTATACAAATGTTTTTGATTGATTGATTTATTTGTTGATAGGAAACCAGATATTGCGAGTCCAATGGTCACGTGATCTGTGTCATCACGTGACCCCAATAGGTCAAGATCGTAACCCGAAAATCCTCCAGTCTTTAAATCTCAATAACCGTGCAAGATAAGTATATGGTTATAATTGACAACCTATAGGACACCATAAATTGCTCGTCTAACTGCCACCTGACCGACGATGTCACGTGACCCAAATATTAAAATTTTAAAGGTGATGTTGCTGTTGGAGACCAACATTTATTGTAAAAAAAATCGTAGCTAACGAGCGTAAAACGCAGCAGGTGTAGTGCAGCAATGGGACAGATACCTCGTTCTACAGAACGTATATCTAGTTTAATCACGTGTAAGCACACATTCAGATGCACATGGACAGATAAGTCAGTAAGTAAATTAATTTTTAAAGGGCCAAGGTCAGTAAATTGAATCTGAGGTGCTAGGGTAGGTCGCTATGGGGGGGCGACAGGAATACAGATTGGAAATAAAACGTCTTGAGGTGTTTGCAAGACGTTATTGTGAGTGTATACCAGACGTGTGGGTGTATTGTAGGTGTACGTACGTCAGTGGGCTCGTGACTGTGGAGTGCCAATCTTGTGTGTTGACTACTCACTAGCTCCAGAGCACACATATCCTCATCAGCTGAATGAAGTGTTTTTTGTCTACTGCTGGGCGTTGAAGAACTGCCATCTGCTAGGTGCGTCTTCTCTGTTCGGCTGGTCACTCACTGCCTTCACAGTTCTGTGGTCACTTATCGTCAGGCTGATTACTTCGTGGAATATTTGGAAATATCAGGGAATTCGACAGATGTGAGGGAAAAGTTTGGGAATTGGCTAACAATCCGGGAATTGACTAAAAGTTGGGGGAATTGCCAGAAAAGAAACTTGTCTGGGAAAGCTGTCTACTGTTACCTTTCCATTCGACATGAGGGGCGCTACCAACTTTCTCTTGTCGGTGACATTTTGTTCACCATGGCGACATCTAGGGGCGATTGCCTGGAATGTCCGTCCCCAAAATGACCGTCTAATGTGTCAAGCGGGACGTAAACCTCTACTTACTCACTGACTGACTGACTAGTGTGTTTGATGTATGTAGGTACTACTGGTGACTGTATATGCCTGGTGGGTGACAGTGCTGGTGCTACTCTTGCTGTATCAACAGTTCTAAGAGCTATGTCTTACAACGTTCGTCTACCCGATGCAGTGTTATCGGTCTATGGATGCATGCTGGTCAAATACGCGCCGTCTCCATCCAGGCTTCTATCACTGATGGATCCTTTACTGCCGCTCGGCGTCCTGCCTAAGTGCCTGGCTGGTATGTCTCCATGTCAGGCTGCATTTTATCATGCAAATGCTGAAAGCTGTTATTTCACGAGCACTTTTTTTAAATCCACGGATTTGGATGCCACCAATCCCGTGATCTGGAACTCGTGAAAGCTGCTGGGATTGCAGGGTTGCAGTCTTTGGTCAGTCTCAGGTAACCCACAGATTTTCAGCCTGGAAAACTGACCCAAAACCCGTTTTAGTGGGTTTTTGGTACCAATGTACAGCAGTTGATGCAGATTGTAGCAGATGTTGTACAGTTGACGTGGCTGTGTTAGTTCTGGTGAAAGTGCGTTTGTGTGGTTGAACTTGTTGACGTTGAAATGTGCAGCGTACGCCGGAACTTCGCAGCAAGACTGTGACACAGAATCTGCTGCGAGTGTTTTTTGCTACCCCTCACTTACACCCAACAGCACGAGCAGCAGCAGCTCCCGCGTCACTGAAAACCATCATCATCATCATCATCATCATCAGCAGCAGCAGCAGCAGCAAGGAGAGCTCAGAGGCAAGATGACGACGTTATCATTGTATTGAAGTAATGCAAGAGTCTTGAATGTGATTGCGCGTTTGACACAGCAGTCTGACTGACGAGCAGTCTTGCTGGAGTGCATTTATGTGTAGAATGCATTCAGATCTTTGCACTATGGTCAGAACTACTCATACGTAAAGATCTGAATGGTTGGTTTTTGGGCCACACTCCACTACTCTGTGAAAATTGAGTAATCTAGCCGATAGACACACAATCAATCAATCAATCAATCAGTCTTGAACGGCAGTTAAACACACTGGGCCTGAACGTTCGTCTGCCTGATGCCAGACAGACAAACGGACAAACTGTAAGGAAATTTGCTCAAATCTCCAATAAAATTGTCTTCACTGGCTGATCGCGGAACTGAATGTGTCAGTCATTTATCCGAAAAATTCATTTTTAATAGCGATAGCGAATTCGGATCCGGATTTAGGAACTGTGGCTCCTAATCTTGAACAGCAACGCCACAAAAATCCAAGTGCTTCGTCCC
>Ga0209052_1000848_pt1 | contig 10534 bp, 9 predicted proteins | sample WorMetHEROISLAND_2_FD_187409 | JGI IMG/M metagenome (GOLD analysis project Ga0209052, IMG submission 187409) | Marine gutless worms symbiont microbial communities from Max Planck institute for Marine Microbiology, Germany - Olavius sp. 4 HERON... | ecosystem: Host-associated > Annelida >...
GTTTATAATACAGTCAACGGCAGGTGTAAAAATCCCGATCTGGAACTCTTTTCCTTTGGACATTTACTTTTGGCTTTTTGTGTTGTCGTTTTATGTGGTTTTATGTGTATTTTGTATGTTCTGCCTTTTGGTGTAATAAACGACTGATTGAACGATTGATATAGCACTGACTTTAGCGAATTGAGGCGTACTAGTAGATTTAGATCTCTTCAGTACTAGGCCTAACTAGTAGCCAGTACATTGATCTGTTGTTGTTTAACTTCCTGTTTTGTCTGTAACTGAAGGCAGCTGTTATTGGCTACATCAGAGCCTTGCTGTCCTGCTTACAAAGTGCTCATCGTGACCGCACTTCCTTGCAATGATCGAGACCAATCGTGTCAAAAACTGCCCCATTGCTTCATCTACGTAAAGCACATGAGCCTATATTATGAAGCTTGAAATGTTCGCTAGATGCTGCTAAACGTGGGTTCTACCGTGCTGCCAATAGTATTTTTGGCAAAGTTGGGCGCATCGCCTCAGAGGAAGTTGTAATCCATCTTATTAGAACTAAATGTGTACCAATTTTATTATATGGACTAGAAGCACTTCCTTTAGATAAATCACAGACTCTCTAGACTTTGTGGTTAATCGCTTTTTCATGAAGTTATTTAAAACAACAGATATGCAGGTTGTTAATATGTTTCGCGAACATTTTGACTTTGTATTGCCGAGTTTGCAATTGGATCGTCGACGGAGAAGCTTTGTCGGCTCTCCAGTTACTACTGATTTAACTAAGTTCGTTTTTGCTTGATGTTTTATATGTTGTAAATTGCTACCATGATCTGGTGAATTAAAGTGTCTCATTATGTTCCACTTTTTATGCGCCACTATGAACATTTAGCCATTTAGCTTGATGAAGAGTCTGTAGAATCGGTAGAAGGAAAGGCGTCGTGATACGGACAAAAGCATCAGCATCAGCATCAGCATCAGAAGCGGAGAGCGTTCATAGGCATCAAGGATGCGTGAACGCTCTCTGCTGCTGCTGCTGCTGCTGATGCTGCTTTTGTGGTGTAATTAGCTTAGTGGCTGTTTAGTGCCTGTAGCAGCTCATCATCCTCGTGTGAAACTCAATTACACGCCGTCGCAGCGCAGGTTGCCCGCGGCCGATCTCACGCGTTGCATGACAATATCACACCGGCGAGACAGACAGACAGACAGAGAGAGAGAGAGAGAGAGAGAGAGAGACTCAGAGAATTCCAATTTTGTCCTTCTTCATAGCGGCAATATTTCACTGAGTGTTTGCAAAATAAAATGTTCTGTTTCGTGTTTACTCTCTGAAGGCATACATAATCATGTGTGTACGCCATTGCAGATTTTTGACACTGTGCAAAAAAATAAAATTTCTTTTTCGCACATTATCCATTTCATTTAATGTTAATGCGAGCATGTGTTCCTGTCAGTCAATCAGACAGCACGAAGTTGTTGCAATTACCCACGACGTTTGTACAGACCTGAGTGTAGATTTAGCGTGAACTCGCAGCGCCGGTGAGACCAATTCTGTTCAGTAACGTCGTGGCTTAAGAGGTTGGGCGGAGTTGCATTTTTCCAACAGGCAACTGCGAATTTTTGACGTAAGAGATATGAATGGTCGAAATTTCATTTTTGTCCCTAAATTCCCGTAAAATGGGAAATTTTAGCCCCAAATTTTGTATTTTTGGAGGACAGTTTTGCGACGTGAAGAAAATTTCCCGACATATCTGCATATTTGCCTTCTGCACCTTCTGCTATACGACGCTGTACCAGGGCTGCCGTGGGTATGGGGATTCCCATGGGGATTCCTGTGGGTATGGGATGGGTATGGGGATTGAAATGCCATCCCCACGGCAGGCAGCCCTGCGCTGTAGTGGTTCTGTTCTCCTGTTCTACTGACTTGCACCTCGCAACGTCGCTGATTCACGCCGGCGAATGCCATCATGTGCACACCGTGCGATGTCGTCCATTAATTGAACTTCAACTGCGCGCCGCTCGTTCGCTGTCTGGCCAGGAATTAGGCTGATGAATGTCTGCAGCTGCCTGCGCTGGAGGGAACCTGCTGCCGCTAGGCGTCGCCACGGTCACTCCGAGTCCCGTCTTGCAATAAATTCCAGTCTACAGTCTGAGTCGCTCCGCGGCGTCCACAGGCTGCTGCGGGGTTTAGCGGCGGCGACGCGAAAGCGAACTCGGAACGGACAGGAATTCGTCTGGCGACGGGCGTCAGACCACCGATGGCCCGGCGCTAAGATCCTGTTATTGCCGTTAATTTCGGTCGCGGCCCGCGGTCCCGCTTTACCGTCCAATCACGGACCCGCCATCGCAAGCACGCCGGGCGATGCCGAACGTTGTCAGGGCAACTAGTTACAGTCGCGACAAGCGGAGATATTTTTTAACTAAAACGGAAACTAAAACGAAAATTATTTACGGAGGAACGCATAAAAACGAGATTAAACAATTTGTAAAACGGCAGTTTACAACATGAAGCGTTGACAGAGTCATAACATAGGGCACTTGATGACATTTGGCTGGCAATAACTGACAATGTCCAGTTGCTAATACTAATGTAGGTCTGATGTTAAACAGCAAAATGGCAGTTTTCGGAAGTTGCTAATTTGTCACTAGGGTGTTTTTAAGTGGCACAGTCGCTGCATTTGTCGAACAGAAATTGAACTACAACTATATATAATAATAAAAACTAAGAATTGTGAAAAAAAAACTAAAGCTGAAATTAATTTGAGAACTGAAATATTCCTGAGCTGAGAAGTGAGAGAGCAGCAACAGCAGCAGCAGCAGCAGCAGCCGGTCTGTGACTGTGACTGATGACTTTGCTTCATTCGGCACGCTAGTCGGCAATTTACTGCGGCATGCAGCAGTGTGCCGTGTGTTCGGCGTGCTTGTTACGCGTCGCAATCATTGAGACGAATTGAACTCTGACATAGAGCTGTATAGACGACCTATTAGTCTCGTCCGTGCATGCTCCATTTGCGTAGAAGGAAGTAAACAGCACATAACCCGCTTCGATAAAATAAACTGAAGCCATGCTATATCAATGCTGTTTTGCTTTTGTTCGTCAGTATAGCTTCTGTAATTTAGTCAGTCGTAATAAGCGATTCTGCATATAGCTACACATTTCTCTGTAACATGGTCTGTCTGTCTGTTTGTCTGTCTGTCGTCTGTCACATTCTTGCACCCTGCTTAAACAATTCGACGGAATTAGATGCCATTTGGCAGATACACTTGCGGAGTCCAATGACACATTGTGTTAGATGGCGTCCCTGACCCCTGAGGATAAGGAGGTTTGGGGATCCAACCCAAACATGCAATTACAGCTGGTACCTGACGAATACACGCGAGCGATTCCGCATTTTACCAAATTACTTTGGTCTTTGTTAGGCTAATGCATAATGCTCTAGGGTATTATTAGCTCATACCAATCAGCTGCCACTTCCGAGATTGTAAAGTGCTTCTGGTCACGAGTCTGACTCATGTAAGCCTTTACCTTTGTCATCGCTTGTGTTTTTTTGCCTCTGTAATTTGTTCTTTGTGTACAATATTATTGCATTGTTAAAGTGTTTTCTTTCTGTGCAGGATTCGGAGCGAGACGAACGGCGGCGCATGGTGTCCGGCAAAGCAAGTGTCCAAAGACAACCTTGAGTACCTGCAGATTGACCTTCAAACTCTCAAGGTCGTGACCCTCATCGAGACGCAAGGTCGTTTCGGCCAAGGACAGGTAAACATGCTTGTAATTGTTTTAGCCCAAATGAATGACGTCGGGGATGCGATTCATATTGCATTTTTTTCTTGCGCTGAAAAGCATTAATCGTTGAATAAGTATTTGTCCCGTGTGAGTGACTCTTTGGCTATGCACTGTGTTTTAAAAAACGTCCCACCTGTCATTGTGCGCGTCTTCACCAAATATTAACCGATTTTCAAAATTCTTTCACTCTCACACACACTCACGCTGTGTGGAAAATTTGCGAGAAAATAATTAAATATCCCACCACGCGTTAACAGGGTCCTTGTGAAATATAATTGTATGAAAAACTAACAGTGACAAGCGGGTACAGCTGTCTCTCTGGATATATGGCGTGTTGAACGATGTGTCTGACTGGTCTTCCAGGCTTAGTACAGGCCTGCGGCAGTTCATCCACAGTGGGTCACGTTCTCTTCAGTACGCGTGTGCTTCAGTTTGTCGCTCTCACGCGTTGTGATCAGTGCTTCCTGTTTCTCAAATATTTTTCAGCAAAGTGTCTAGGCCTTCCTTTATGCAGTTTATCGTGAAAAATTTCGTCAGCATTCTTCGTGAACCATATTCTTTGAACTGGTATAAGTTCTTAATAAGTGCGTTGTCTTCGCTGTTAAATGGCACGTTGCATTGCCGGTATTTCGTCGTTGCACTATTATTTACAAACACGAAAATGTATCTAAAGCTGCACATAATTAAAATTTTAGTATGAAAATTAGCGGAAAATTGCTTCAGAAAATATGTTTTGCATACGTATTTATTTTGATTACAGTGAGTTTTCAACATTTATATTTTATTCATACGGCGACGCGGTTAAGGTGTGGTGGGGCATTTAGCAATCGAGGTATTGCAGATTTCTCACAGAGTGTGATGGTAAAAAAATTTCTAAAATCTGTCAATATTTCGCGGATGTGTGGACAGTGACAAAGTGGGAGGTTTTTCGAAGCACAGTGTATATAGTCAACGAACAGTGATCATCTTTTTCTCCATGAGAGTACGTAAATCTTTAGTTTTTCCATGTACAATATTGGACGAAAATCAGTCAGTATTATTGCATCTCAGTACGTTCATTAAAACTTTATTTTATTTTAGGTGAACAACTGATAATGAAATTTTCTACGAATGATAAGCTTAATACGTTTCTTGACGATTACTGTTGTTTACTTTTTTATCGAAATAACTTAAAATCAAACGTTCATTTATGTGATGTTAGCTACCGAAAGCGAAAAAGTTTTTAATCGTCCCCAGCCGTAATTAATGTGTTTGGGCAGCGGAGCGATAAAATGTATGGGACGATTTCACGTCTCATTTCAGTGCTGAATAATTTATCGCAGTAGCAGCATCATTGTCGACGACTGCAGGTGCGGACTAATGCCTCTCCATGTACATGGGAGCAGGTGTGATAATAAATTATCAACGGCTTGGCTGCAGTGTTTAATCGCCGCGTGCTGATGGAGGCAGCCGCAGCTGCAGCAGCCGCGGAGTAACGACCTTCCTTCTTCAGTCGCCGTGCCGTGATGAACGCGTGTAGTCGCCGCCGTGCATATTTATGACCGCTTAACTATCGATATCTTACAGGCATAGTTCGATTCATACGCCTGCGATAAATATCATACGCGTATAATATACATGTATGATTCAAAAAATACCATACGCATGAATCGAACTATGAATACAGATCTTTTCGTCTTCCTTTGCGGATCAACAGCGTTACAGCCGCATCCCACGTTGTTGCGTTCTAACGTCGTGGAGATTTTACGTTGAATGTTGTTAATTTCTTCTATAGACTGTCATATCTAGCATCACTGATACATATCGTGCATTGTCTTGTGTATGTGTTGTTCTGTCATCACATATTTGATGAATAATACTGTATAATAACAGTAATTCACGATGAGTCGTGAACAGGCGATCCGAGTAGATCAGATCTGAACGTCGTCTGTACCGAATGCACCGTGCGCTGGCTTCAGCCCGGCTTTGAGCGAGACGGCGCCGCGACGGCAGAAAATACGGCGATGATTGGATGCGATGATTTCAGAGCGATGATGCGGCATTATACGACGACTGACTGTTGGCACGGCGTAGCGCTGGCTCCCCCTGGCGGCGGCGCCACGAACTCGCTCAGCAGGTGCGCTGCGTGCACGCACGCTATGAACTGAACTGCAGCAGGACGCCGCATGCATTAGCGAATTGATTCGTCGTACCGCGCCATGCGTCATCTGATGAGATGGGGACTAACACGTCTCCCGGCCTGTGACGATGTAGGCTAAGATGAAGACGGTGAAGCAGACGACGTAGGAGAAGCATTTCCGCGTCAATCAAGCTCCGCTGCAGCGCATCTGGGCCAGAAACTGACACTTTTGCGCTACACGTCAAAACATGTTCGACCAATATTAGAATATGCTTTCAGCGTTTGGTCTCCAACCCTGTGTGGCCCAATTGATAGGCTAGAGTCCGTTCAGACTTCAGAGACTCACTTACAAACTCACTTACAGGGAAAGGTTGTCATTGCTCTGATAGTTTTGAATTACGCAGATTACGTCAGGATCTCTTGTTAACCTATAAAATAATATTTGGAATACTGAACGTTGACGCAAACGAGTTTTTCTTACATTGCCACGCAATATTATAGGCCAACTAGAGGCCCTCTGGGCTGAACAGGAAGAAAGATATATCCAGGTTTTTGAAAATAAATGCATCAGGAAAATATTGAGAATTCCATGGACTATATATGCTAATGACCACAGAGCAAGTCTACAGTATGGCTGATGCAGAAAGCGAACTGCTTGATCACATCAAAAGCCGTAAACTTGGCTACTTCGGGCATGTCATGAGACTTCCACATGACAATATTGAGAGGAGCAGTGTGATGACAGGACTCGTTGAGGGCATCAGAGGACGTGGAAGACCGAGGGTGCGCTGGTTGGACAACATCGTGGCGTGGACTGGCCTGTCGGGGCCAGCTTGTTGCACGCTACACGTGACAGACGTCGCTGGCCGTCAGCTATTCATCTACGCAGCCAACCGTCGCTCAGCGACGACGGCCTTGTGACATGGCATGACTAGAGGCCCTGGCTTTAAAATGTCGCTGGGACATTGTGTAGCATTATGTCGCCGTGGGTTCTTTTACCAACGTGTTGTCAGTGTCTGGAACAGGCTGCCCGCGTCTATTGTGATTTTTAGTACTTTAGACGATTTTAAACGATCACCTCACGGCGTAAACCTGTCTATTTTTACACGGTTTTCAACCAGTTGATTGTGTTCGTATATGGTGTCGTATGGTTTTCTTTTTTTTATAATGCGTATAAGTGGTTAAACCCTGTGATAACCCGCATCATTGGCTACTTGTACACGTATAATTGATGTCTTCATTGTCTGCAAACGGGGCGCGTTTACCTGCGTCGGGTAGCAGGTGATTCCATATGGCAGGTGACGCTCCGTAGCTCTGAAACGGGTTGCTTATGAAGAGCTGTAGACAAATTTACTTTCTTAAACTGTGCGCTGTGCAATTCTTTGATATGAAAACGTCAACTTCATCAAGTCCAACTGGAACACGTAGGTATAGGCCGCAAAACCATTTGAGGGTGATATTTTGACCGTTGGTAATAAGTAACGCAGTGGGTTCTTTGGATCTTTAATTTGTCTGAAGCAACGGTAGTCTAAACTATCTAAGCAGGCCATGCTCACGCTCGTCTTCACGCTAGTCCCACGCTGTAGCATTGCCGACATCTGAGCGACGTGCCCAATTAGTCACGTAATTCAGCACTGCAGTGCAGTGACTCTCCTTGCACGGCGAGATAATACATCCACGTGCCGCAGCAGCAGCAGCAGCAGCAGCGAGCAGCTGTAGCGTGATCTACGACGTCATCGCTGCTATACGGACATGCGGCGAGGGGACACAGACAAAGCCCCTCACAGCACAACCCTATGACAAAACTTCCTCCCGTATTTCCGCGTCTTACTGTACACTATCCAGTCAACTCAGCTTGGCCATCCGTCCGTGGGTAGGCGCAACGAGTAGCAGCGAAAACAGGTACACCGCACGATGCACTAGCCACGTATCCGTAGTCAGGCAGTGTAAGCTAGTGTCTGGCTGAGGGCTAAGGAAACGGAGATCAGCGCCGCCCTATGGGCCTTATGGCTCGGGAAGGAGTTTACTTCAGGTCTTTACTGTATACGCTATTCATATTTTTCGTCCCGAGTTCACATATCGGCAACTCAACCAACACCGTTCGTCGTTTAATCTTTACATACAAATTGATAAGAAAGCAAATTTAATGTAGCACGAACTGATTACCATATACGAAAAACATTAACGGAACTGTGAAAAACGGAGTAGAGTAAGTTGAAAGTATGTTGCTTCAAGTCACTCTCGACTTTGGCGAGCAGCGATTTCACTCCGAACGTTGAGTGCTTTTAACTCAACATCGGGCGGGTTGGCTAAATGGCTTGCTGACGTAACAGTTAGGACGCTGGACTTACGATCAGAAAGTCGTGAGTTCCACTCCCGGTCGGGTCGCTCGCTACCAAGTGGTTATATACTGCTAGAATCATGGGTGACTGTCCGCGGACAGGTAAACCATCTCTGTATATAACCACCCACCCAACCACTCAACCTTTTATCCCTCCGGGTATAGGTAAATGAAGTAGCGGCCTGCTTGGCTGGGGTTAAGGCGGGACACGTTCACCTTTGTCAGGTGGCAGGTAACACTCCATGCGTGATCACATATGGTGGGTTACGCTCCGTAGTTCTGTGATGGGTTTCCCATACACACCCTTTAACCTTTCAAAGTGCAGATACGTATCCAATCAGTGTTTGAAAGACACGTTTCATCAGTGGAGGGGTTTCTGTCGTGGGGGTTGTCGGACACTCGTTGCAAGGCGACCTAGCGCGGCCGTGCCGTCGCATACCAACTGAATTAATGATGACAATGATGCCAATTGCTTGCTACACGCTCAGATCTATAGTAGCTCGTCGTTCGTTCTGCACGCTCCAGCATTCATTAGCAAACGTTAAGACCGACACTGGCCAGAAGTACGGTTATAAAATGTTAAACACTTTTGCTCGTAATTAATGCCCTAACGTTAAACATTGTTTCTGCCAACAGCTTACAGAATAAGTGCATGTACTATGAGGCACTCGGCTAAACCAAACTGTTATTTTAGATTTTTAGTTTGTCTTGCACATGAGGTCGGTTTTCAGAATACGATTTTAAGGTAAATTCGGCATTCATGCGGAACATTCTCAGTAAGTATTTCAGTGATGGTTCGTCCTGAAAGCTCGCACATATTTACGTGCTTAAGTTACTAGGCGATCGTTTACACAGTTCCTTAGTTGGAGCATGTAAGAATGACTTTTACCTCATTTACTATAGGCCTATATGAAAGTTCGACCCTGGATGCGGATGACAGTTAGTCAGTTACACCTAATGTTAAGCTATTCGACTGTCTTTCAAAAACAGTGGCGTCGTGGCATGGGGGGAGGCAATTGACTCCCTAAATTTTAACCTGTCGGTGAATTCTCTTGTCGTTGGAAATTTTTTTGTCAAATGTACACAATTTGGGACTGAAAATTTCCCATTTTGTTGGATTTTTCGGGCAAAAATGAAATTTTGACTACCCATAATCTCCTGTGTCGGAAATTTTGCCGAACAATCGGGTTTAAATGCGGCGCTGGCCGTGGAGATGGAACGGAAGATTGCAGTCTACGACGTAAATGACAGACCGAGTGCGACGTGGAAATTGCAACAGATGACGTGACTCGACGCGGTGCAGCGGCGCACGCAGTGCACTTCCTGGGTCGTCTTCCTGGACGAATTATCTCCGGGCCGTAGAGCGCGCATGTTCTCGTCTCTTTGTTCTTGCGCATGCGCCGCTAGTTCGTCGTCGCATTATCGACGACTGACAGACAGAGGCAAGTCCGAGTGACTCGGCATGCCACACGAACTGATGACTAGCTCGGCGGTCACACGGGATTCGGGCGACGAGAAAATGGCGCGGCGGACGAACAATAATGGACCCGTTTCGTCGTCGTCGTCGGTCGGTCCGAGCCGGTGATTAGCCGCACCGTGCCTGTACCGTGATCGATCTCTGTGTGAGGTGTGCGTGGATCTCGCAGGTTCTGTCCGCCGTCCGGTCCGCAATTCCGTCAATAAAGCTGTAAACGGATTTGCTAGTTCGAGGTTTACGTTGAGGAATCGGCCGTATCTGTACTACCTCGAGCGACGCACGAAGATACCTTATTCTCCCGTCGCATTTGTACTGCCTGTCTTTAGCACTATGTCTGCAGTGGTATAACGGGTGCACTGAACCGTGACCAAACGAACGACGGTGTAGGCTTACACTACCGACCGTCGGTGACCGTGAAATGAGTGTGTTAACCCACGGTCTGGTGTCTATACAAGTTTGTTTAACACTGACAGAGAAGGTTTCACGGAGAAGTCATTGTAACCATCGTTATTCACCACACAGTTGTAGAGAAACACTAAAACAAAATAATAGTTTGAAGAAAACTACAAAACACAGTTACATATGGTCTTATCTAGCAAAACAATGAGGATTAGAAGCGATCACGAGAAAACCAAATACTCTATAGCGCTTGTAGCGTGTTTGAAAATATTCGTTCACCTCTGAGCACAACGAGTTTTCAGATAAATTTTGTTTTAGCTAAATTTACTCCTATACGATACGATACGATACATTATTTGCACTGAAAAACTGACAGGCAAGCTGCCAGTTTAATCTAGCACATGAACTAAAAGAAAACTAAAAATGTTT
>Ga0209052_1000849_pt1 | contig 10533 bp, 5 predicted proteins | sample WorMetHEROISLAND_2_FD_187409 | JGI IMG/M metagenome (GOLD analysis project Ga0209052, IMG submission 187409) | Marine gutless worms symbiont microbial communities from Max Planck institute for Marine Microbiology, Germany - Olavius sp. 4 HERON... | ecosystem: Host-associated > Annelida >...
ATGTATAGGAGGGGCTAAACGAAATTTGATATTAATTCGAGTTATTAATGCATGGGGGTCCGTCAACGTGTAAGATAATTTCTAAGGGGTCCGCGAAATGAAAAAGGTTGAAAACCTCTGGTCTGGCATCAAGCAACCAGCTTCATCGATCACAGGAAGGCATGTACCACTCCAGTGCAGTAGGACGTCCTGCTGTACTCATGACGTTTTCTTTATGGTTCATTCTATGCAGAGTGTCTTCGTTCATTCTAAGCTTTACACTCCCCATTACTGACTGTTATGATGGATCTCAGCCAAAATCAGAAAATGTGCACCAATGTTGCTATCGTTCACTAATATGAATATGAACAGACTTTCAATTGGTACAAAAATCAACGACCTGAATGATCTTGATAGGCGATAACACACTCTGTTGCAGAAACATCTTTTGCAGCATACTACAGTAGGTAAATCTGAATGACTCTGTTGTAAAACTGTCTGATAACACTGCACATTTGTGAAAGATACACAACTACCACTGCACTATAACTTGTTAAGTATTTGCTACAATTTATTCACTAACAGAAAATTATGTGACATAGAAATGTTCTGAACAACATGTCACCAGCACTAGCTATATGGTCTCTTACGTTGGCTGCGTAAGTGCAAATTATTTGTTGAGACACTAGAAACAGTTCTTCAATGTCATGGTCGGAATTTCAGTTTCTGAATCACCTTTCAGCTTTCTGGAGATATTATAAATTTGCGAACGTCTTCAGACAGTCTGAAGCTATTTCCGAGTCTAACTTAAACCACATTACAGCGATAACAGACAAGTTCCAAGGACAGCATTTAATAACCGAGCTACAGTCACAGACAGTACACATGGACTGCACAAATATGCTACTGGCCATAACTGCATGCACGCAATGCAAGCAACCTTGTCAACAGCGGCTCGTTTCAGCCACCTAACACAAAATCTACCCATCAACTCAACATCATGCACTGTAACAGAAATGTAAAACAATGGTGGTCAACCAATGCAAGTGAATATGTCATTCCAAAACTAAGACAACTTGGCTTCAAAAAAGAATATAACAAACTGCCACAGGCCCACAGTCAAATTTTACACGTATCTGATAAACGTTTTAATGTGAAACTTTGAAGTAAACCTTAAAGCCCATCGATCCTTCTGTATTCACCCACTGGCAAGAAACCACAAGTAATGAAACAGACCAGTAGCTGGCACTGCTAAGTCTTCAGTAATGAGCAACAATAATCCATAATAAAAGCGAATAACTATTCATACAAACACAACATACATGCAAATAAGTATTCACATAAGTATATTATTACAATGAATTACATTATGGCTCATAGACAGTTGTACAAAAATTCAGACCGGCTTTGGTTGGTTTCTTAATACACAACAGAACGTCAACAACAATAGCACAAAAAGAGCTTCGCCAACATGCTTCCTCATTAACACTGCAGAAGACTACAAATGATGACTAAGTTTTGCACACACAAAAGACACAAACTTTAACACAAATTCACTTCATTTTAAAAACATTCACATGGATTCAAGGTTTGCTTTATTTCTAACAATGTAACACGATCAACAACATTTCGTTGACTTCTGATATATGGATAATTCACAGATTAAAGAACAAACCGAAATTATGAGAAACTGGAAAATAAAAATTGAAATAAATAACTGTTGCATTAGTATCAAAGCAGACATCAACAGCCAATCAAACGCAGAGCACATAACAGACAGGTCCATGTAATATTTATTGCATTAAAGAAAAAAATATATTACAATCCAACATATGCCAAACAACAACCAGACATTACTTTAAATATCAGCACAACATTCTACTTAAAGATTCCAGAGAAAAAGCAATATTTGTGTTCTACAGATACAAATTCATATCTTCATATCCTTATAGGCTTACTAACAGGTCATGCAGACCTTAACCGACATATGACTCTGATAAGAGTCAGGTCAGATCCAATGTGTAGCCACCTAACACATATATATATATATATCAAAAGTCAATCGATCTCTGGGAGATTCTCTGTCAAGAGGAGGAACAGACAACACTTCATCTACTTGGGAGATGTAGAGCACTTTCACTTACTAGATTTACCAATCTAGGCCTCTGTCATATGGACTTTAACAAGTTATGTAACATATGATGGCCCTTACTCCTGAAGCTTGCAAAAGCTTGTGGGAGATTCTTATAGCCTTCGGCTTTACGAGGACGCGCAATGGGCCCACCTGGTGGCCTGAGCGCTGGATGCTGCCTCGTGTGGCGTCCACCTCGAAGGTAAGGTAAGGTAAGGTAAGGTAAGGCTACAAATTCATTGCGCTTACACTGTCTTTTTAAAATGACTAGTTTTTTGACTGTTACATACACAGTTTAACTGCTATAGCGTTGACAAAAAAGTGGAAGTACAGGAAGACAAAAACATCATATCCAGAGGTCAAAGACAGGCCAGGTGAATATTAGACAAAATACGAACATACATGATTGTTCATTAACAATACTGCACAATAAAATGGTACACGATAATCTACATTACCATAGCACACACTAAGCCAGTCAACTGGAGGAACACAATACTCTGCTGGATACACGCAGGCTGCATACAAAACTACAACAACGTACTGAATATTCAAAACATCGCCTGCTGACGAATGAATGAATGAATGGCACATGCATATGCATATGTGTTATGTACAGCAACCAGCTATGGACAGAACCAGCTTAAGAGTGAAGACAATGCACGGCTCAGCATATAACTCACGAATGCTTACTGCCACGCTACCAGTACGAAGCGCAAGCAATATCATGCAACAATACACCATGAAATGAAAACTGAATGTGCTTCAACAAAGACGATCCTTGTTGTTACAACCCAGGCTGTGCACACGTCCAAACCTGACGACGGTATAAGTACCCGAATCTGACTCTTTGCTGGAAGAAGCAGAAGCATGTTTCTACAGTGGGATATGGAAAATATGAAGAACCCTGTTCTAAAGCTGCAAACAATCATCAAGAGCAGCAGATCTAGTCATATCTAGCAGCAATCATGGAATTATTCATTACCTATAACTATGAAGACAACTACACATATGACAGAGTAACTTTGTGACACAATATCAACCAAAATGAGGCCCATCTTACGACAGTGAGAATTCAGGTACTAGTATCAATGGCACTGTGCTGCTGCTGCCACATAATATGTACCGGTTATGCACGGTAACGGCATGCAAGCTGCTAATGGGAGTAGTGGTTGTGTTAATCCACTTCATCCTCGCTAGTTGCAAGGACCACTGGTCTCATCAACTCAGCATCAATAACCTCATGATCCAGACACGCCCAATAAGTCCACCTACAGTGCACCATGTTGCCAACAATCATTACTGTACAGCTATCAATCTATCAATCGATCGATTCAATGATCGGAATCGATCCATCCACCCATCAAACCATCCAATGATTGATCAAAACAATCTATATGTGACGCCTTATGTGACGAACGAATCAGAGGCGCATAATGGCAGAGACTAGGCCGACTGGCTGATTCACTGCTATTGTCAGTCTGCTAAACGCACTAGAAGCACTGCCATCTTCTCACTCACTCACTCACTGCTGCGCGTAACCGGCTGTGGGTTGTAGCGCCCTCCATGTAGACCGATCTTCAGCAACAGCACATGCGTCATCAGCAGAGAGTCCGGAGTCCCGCACAATCTGGCTCATCCATGTGGTCCGTGGCCTACCAGCTGGGCGATTCCAGCCGTGGTGTGGTGTGTCCTGATCTGGTATTCACGGCGAGCTTCAGAGCCATCTTCTGGGCTAACTTATTTTGCAAAACAAAACCACCAACAAATTGCATGATATACACCAGTCAGGCAGCACACAATGAGGACTGAACTGCAGTAATGCAGAAGGACTGAACTGCAGTAATGCAGAAGTACAACAAACAAATTAACCCGCAGCGTACTACTGGCAAGTATCAGCGACGTACAACAGAGCTGCAGTCAGAGCAATACGTAAGTAACAGTTAACAACAGATTCAACGCAATTCGACCACGACGTGACTAACAGCAACTGATGATAACTAACAGTCAGTCTCAAACAGCCGGATACCATTGCAGGACATCAGTCATAGGTCATCGAGCACAGGACAGTTGAAGGCAGAAACTCGTCATGTCGGTCTATCAGTGTAATGTAATTCTCGACCTCAGACTTGCTCTTTAGGTGCTACCAACGTTCAAGGATACGCATCGTACGTTTTTTGTATTTTGTTAAATATGTACATATATTAACATATTCTATTTTAGCATAAACAACAATAGCATTAGTATGTATGATGCACATATATTCCGTTTTTGAAAAATACACACGTACTTCTATTTCAGCATATGCGTATCCTCGAACACTGGCTGCTACAGTCTCTACTACATCATTACATGCAAAACTCAGAGACTTGACTAACCCGTCAATGAGACAAACGAGCTACGTTCTTCAGTGAACCCTTATTGTTTGCTTCTCTGTTGCTCTTATCGTTGTCACAATGAACTCATCAAGCAGTGCCTATATGGGGAGGCAAATGCCGAAAATGATGAGAAACTCCACCAGGTTCTCATAGTCCTGGAACACATCTCTGACATCAGTGGAGTCACGAAACTAATGCTGACATTCTGCTGCCTATTTCAGATATGACCGAAGTAAATCCTCAGCCGCCTCCACCCCATTACCACAGAGTGGACACGTCGGAGACGTAATCTGGTCCGTAAAAACTTAGTTGACGAGGGAAAATATGCTAATAGACCCACTGGACAGGAATCCACTGCGGAGTGACGGAGATATCATCGACGGCTTGCTGTAGCGTGTGTATTGTGTCCTCGATGTCGTTGTTGATGATCTTCAGATCAAAGAAATGTCCGTACGCAGCTTCCAGTAGCTCGCTCTCGCGTATCAGCCGCTCCAGGCTTGCATCCTGCACCAGCAGCCACGTTACACACTACGTCACATCATCATTACCCAGCTCAATTCAGCCTGACCACTGACCATCCCTCCGTGGGTAGGTGCGATCAGTAACAGCGATGACTGGCATGTAGACAGCCACACCATGCAATGAAGCCCCATATCCATGGTCTGGCAGTGTAAACTGGTGTCTGGCTGAGGGCTAAGGAAAAGGAGATTCGCGCTGCCCTTATGGGCTTTATGGCTTGGGAAGAACTTTATGTTAAGTTTTTGCATACATTACCATTCACACGTCTATCAGGTCTATCAGGTACATGTGTATCACTGTAACTAACGAAACTCAGAGTAACTGCTAATAGTGCCTCGACACATACAAATATGGCAACAGAAGTTTTTCCACTGCAGGGCCACATGTGTTGGAATAGGATGCCATCTCACTTGTGGAAATCAGAAATTCTAGCAATTAAAACAATTTCAAACGGCAGCTAAAGATATTAAAGACATACATGCTTGTTCTTATAGACTACAGCACAGCACATTTGCGGCATTTGCTTTTTTAAGTGCAATATACAAACAACCTTATTTGGATGCACACGCACATGCACACTCATCTGTACGAATAATGGCAAAACATGAATAATCAAAATGACCGAGAATGAATGCGGACAGTGGTAATGTATACCTCGGTGAAAGATGCAATTGTTGGTGCAGCAATAAATACAACGAATGGTGCATACTCGGCAGTTCGCAGAACCTTAAGTGCCTGCCACAAAAAAATACCAGCATTAAGCACAGTAGCATACACAAATCTAATAACATGGTGCACGCACTGAATAAATAAATAACTAACACACAATTCAACTCAACTAGCTTACTGACAGACAGACAGTTTACAACGTTTGATCTGCCTTCAGTTCTTCGATATTACTGACTACGATTTAAGAGAGCTAACAAATGTACAAAACCACAATTATTGCAAACAGACACAACTGTTCTAAAATCTCCCTAATTTACTCCACAATTTTCGAAGGAAACTTTCCGAGATCACTAGAGCATTTGCTAAAGACAAGAAGGCCTTCTGAATACAAAGAATAGCACTAAATGTTCGAAATGTTACAACAATCATACGAAAGGCCAGGAAACATATACAACACACAGGTGCACAAGCATGCATGCACAACAATAGCTGGTACATGATAAAACAGCGTGTTAAACATAAACAGCGGTTTGTATTCAAGCTTCGTGGTTTCTATGCATGGCAATATAATGACTATGAACTTCAAACAACAGTCTCATGCACACACAATAACCACAGATATGCAAACAACACAATACAAAAAGTACGCAAATCATAAGTTGTAAATAAATCAATACGAAAGAATCAAATGCACAAAGCGGCCGACACGTCTGTAAAGTATTCACATCACCTGTTGATTTAGATCGTATTAATTTCATGAATGATCGTATTAATTTCACGAATGATCAAATCACAAAGACAGACTAGCTGAATATGACACATACGCTGTAACACGGATGTAGTAAAGGTCCACATGCCAGACCAATCACAGTAGTTAAGAGATATGTAGTCACGACCTAACGGCACTATACAAAACTAGTATTATTATTATTGCAACACACAACAAATTCAATCCAGTTTATAAAGTTTGGAACCAAATTCGCAGCAGCTGTGAGAAAGTGGGAACTGTGTTCGGTGAATACTTTACATGGCAGTGTCCGACGAAAATTCACCACAAGAACAACGAAAAATAGAGCTTTACAAGGCTCAAGGGCTGCAAGCATAACCCAAAAAGCTGACGGACAACCCAACAAATCAACCCCGAATAAGATGTGGTGACAAAATGTGACGTAACGGCACAAACACGTGAACAACGAGAGATACAGCAATTTACTTACATCCTTCTCGGTCCCCAACAACTGGCAAAATGCGCGAATGTTCAGAATGATCGACAAACGAGTTTTACAAAATGGTTCTAGTGTTAAAGCAGTTTATAAAAACGTAAAGCATTTTTTTGGAAAATGTGCACGTGAATACTTTACAGAGGTTCAGCAAACGGCAAACGAAGTAACACACAAGCTGGCCAACTGAGAACAGATTGATAGAGCCCAATGTCAACATTAACAATACAAACACTTGCAAATGCTGGCCGGTATATTTGGAATTTTGGTGCCTGCATTTTAATTACAGACAGCAATAAGAAAAAAATCAACAGCAAGAATGCAGATGACAAATGCTTCCGAGTTTCGTTTAAACATGGTGTCGATGATAGCTCACACATTTAAACTGTAGAAATCGTATACATACAACCTCATAAGGCACTTCCTTACTAAACAGCCTCTACGCAACTACGTGAACGACTACAGAGATTAGCAAATAACAGAGTGCACAGTGCAGACGGCATCTATTTGATCAGCTACGAAACTGGTAACAAATGAGGCAAAAGCAAGCAAGCAAACAATGCAGTCAGTATTGGAACTGTTACCTGAGGTTCCACGTCCAGTATTGCCATTAGTCCAGCGGCATGGATCTGGCGAATGGTATCGAGCTTCGTGCCGTACATTGCGTCCTCGTGCGTGCCGTACTCCAGGTACTCATTGGCTGCGATGTCGGCCATCATCTGCTCGTGAGTCACAAAGAAGTAGTTGCGACCGTGCTCTTCGTCCTTCTTCGGCGACCGAGTCGTATCTAACACAAACAACTACGCTGTGGAACATTCTCACAACTTAGTGTCACTCCAACAAGCTATACAAATTCATCAAATTCTTCATCCACTGACGTGTTGACATTTTGGCCACTGCAGTCGCCTTCTTTGGAACGATTTCTGTTTGCTGTTAGATGTCGTAATTCAATGGAGTTTACTGCTTTCTTCTTAGATACTGTATCAACTATGAATTCAAAGACTGTTGCACAGGCAGTAGTGAACAAAGCACTTTAATAAAACGCACAAACTACATACAGACGCCACTCAATGTCATTATTCACAATGATCAGGAGTTAGATCGTAGTGCCAAAGGTGTAGTAGGATGGCTTTTCTGGATTGACGAAATATGTTCCATATGTGATTCAAAGTTGATAGATCATTTTTTCCACAACATACATGTATGCTGTTTCTTAGGTGTGTGAAGTTTCACTTCCAAACTTCACACACCTAACAAACAGCATACATGTATGTTGTGGAAAAAATGATCTATCAACTTTGAATCACATATGGAACATATTACTAACTGCAGACTAACTGTGATGGCCTAGACAATCAGTGCAAGGGGAGAGTACGCCGATGACATAGCATAGCACAGAAATGCAGCGTGTGGTTACGTACGAGGAATGGGATATGCGAATCGTTTTGGGTGCATAGCTATCAGAGTGTTCTTGATATGTCGTCGTCCGACTCCATGCGCACCTGATTAATCAATCATTAACAACCACATAAACAGTAACACACAATGACACAAGTTGACTGCAATGAGTCTTCCAAGTCTGGGTCCGGGGGTGTAGAATAGGCCCACTCCATTTCCTGGCCAGATTGCATAAAAGCTGCATAAACCAGACTTTTAGTTTTGTATTGGTATAGTTAGATTGTGCGTGTGTGCATCTTTTGTTAGTCAGTATTACGTTTGTGTGCATGTGTATGTAGGTAGTATATAATTGTATTTTGAATATTTTTGTGTTGGTTTGATTGATTTTGCTGTTGATTTTGGTTTTCTGTACCAGTGCAAGTGATTGCCTGGAGGATTGTCTCCAAAATGACCTACAATGTGCCGAGCAGGACGTTAAACCTCACTCACTCGCGCAATAATTCTGCTACAAGGCAATGCCATTAACATTCACATTGTCAGAGTTAACGAAACGGCTGCTGACTGAGTTACAATTGCAATTCCAATTACAACGAAGATTTCGTACAGTGTCCCTGTCAATACCGGACGACAGCACATAAGAATAAAAAAACTGGGCCTAAATAATATAAGAATAATCTACAATACATCCTAAAATGTGTTACTAAATACAGAAACGTAGGTGCTAGAACTGGACTAGAGATAACCGATGACGATGAACAGACCAAGTAGAACGAGTGTTTTGCGTTTGAAAGCCGGCAACCGAACGACTTCCTCGTAAGTGACAAGATCAAGCTGATCAAAGATGGCGTTGTGCTTTGCAAGGTACTTGTCCTTGTAAAGCTTCTTCTTTCGACTGAACCACGAACAGTTGACTGCAGAACGAACCACATCAGCCAAGTGATGAAACTTACGAGAAAATAACTTTAACACCGGCGTTACTTTCGGTGCGATTTTTGTTTAACTAGCCAACCTTTCCACATTCATCAGATGAATTTGTGTAATAGCAAAAAGTGTCATGATGACAGCATCATAAACAGTGTCATGGCCATTACAACTACTACTACTAATGTTATTATTATTATTTGATTTCCACAGCTGATCCAGCTTACAGCTAGTCCTCAAAATCTTCAAATGAGAACCCTCAAGAATTGCTACAGCAGATCTTTGAAGGCCCTTCAACAAACAGTATCATTGCACTAGAGGAAACATATGAAGCAGACTAACAGTAGGACATTGAAAACAATTACGTAACAAATAAAAATTTCGCTTTTTCAACAAAACAGTTCGATACAGGCAAACGTTATTACATTTAGACACGTTTTTTTCTGCAATCAATGACGTGACATTGATGCCTGCCTGAGCCTGATGGACAAATGAATGAATAAGCCAGCCAATGAACACTTTATCACGTAAAGACATTAGCTGCAAAAACAGCAATGTAACGAACTAGTACAGTGAACAATACACAGTTCAATGCATCATAACCTGCTTGATCACGTTTGGCTTTCTCGATGGCAGCACAAGCCGTTCTCCATTCCTGCAGCTCTGGAGACGGTACAAGGCCGGCCGGCTCACACGGCGGTGCACCCCATCGACGTGCCTGCCACCAATTGTGATCGTCCTTGCTGATCACTTGCAGGATGTCACCGACGTGAAACAGCACGCCGGCTTGTGGACATGGTATGAGGTCGTCTTCCTCGGGCAAGTAGTCGAACAGAGCACGGACAAACATCTGAACAGTCAGTCACAATGGCATTACGCACAGTCCACGCAACCTCACTAGTTACCCAACCATGAACCAACAAGTAAAACCCTCGCTCTAGTCTAAGTCATGTCCGCCGGTATCATGCAGACAAAAAACGCACAAAAACCATGTAACCTTGACCTTTGAACTTGAAATTCATTAGGGTTCTAGATGTTGTCAAGGTACATTTTCAGGCAAAATTTCATCAAGCTAAGTGCAGCAGTTCATAAGTTATCGTGTTGACAGAAAAAACCCAGCTGACAACAATACTGCCATTGCTACCGCAGACAGCAATAAGTATACACTTAAATGTCTCAACAGTTAGCTGTTTATAGTACAGTAGACTACATGTGCAAACAAGAAAGCCCAGCTAACGCAAAGGGAACGCGCGACAGCAGTGCATGTATGAAGGCCCACTGCTAACAAATGTAAAATCCGTAAAAACCTCTATTTTAG
>Ga0209052_1000851_pt1 | contig 10518 bp, 11 predicted proteins | sample WorMetHEROISLAND_2_FD_187409 | JGI IMG/M metagenome (GOLD analysis project Ga0209052, IMG submission 187409) | Marine gutless worms symbiont microbial communities from Max Planck institute for Marine Microbiology, Germany - Olavius sp. 4 HERON... | ecosystem: Host-associated > Annelida >...
GCTGCCCCGAATGCCCATTTCTACTGACCGGCACTGTAACTGATACGGAGACGCCGAAAGTCACATCATCATCATCATCATCATCATCATCGTAGTCGTAGTCGTCATAGAGGGTTCAACGTGGTTTAAGTAGTAAGCATTATCTCTAGGAGGAGCACAATGTGTGGTCACTAAGAGTAGATGGTTATGACTTCTGAGCCTCCACCTCGCACCATCAACACACGCTCCATGCCTTCCGTCAGCACCTCCAGAAACTCCATATCTGCGTCACAGTCGCTAGTTAAGGCGCCTCAATTACAGTAATAACATACGTATGGCATCCTGTTCTGTTAACTAATGTTGACACTATGTAATAATACGTACATACATGTAGAACACTAAGCTGGTAACCCGCTGCTTCTTAATCGCATATTAAATTTTTGACACTTATTAGGTTGTGAGATAACTTGTAGTGGACATTGTTTATGTATACCCACTAGCCTAGCAGCGTTTTTATCCCTTTACTTCAACTAACGACCCCCGGCTACGGACTGAAAACTTCCCTTCCAGCAAGGTCCTATAATTCTGCTTCACGTAGACACGACTGTCGATGTATTAATAAGGGCCGGTTCACACATGCCAATGAGTACTTTTGAGCTGACGACGTTAGTTCACAATATACTAACTAATATGCGCTTTGTCGTCCCGGTTCTTCCCAGACGTGCTGTGGAAGCGTAGAATCATCAAACCTCGTATAAACTGGTCTGGGAGTAAAGTGAAAATGGGGGTTGGGGTAAGGAAGGAAGGAACTCTTTCTTCCAGCCCGTCGTAATATAAAAACACGGATAAAATGGAGGTCAGCAGATTGTGAAGTTTTTATTCCCAATTCATTTTCAAGTAAATCGAGACAATCCGGTACGACCGGTAGCTAAAACTACAGGACCGCGATACATAAATGATACCTATAAGGTCTGTAGTAATTTAATCTATAAAACACCGAAGATACAATTTTCTTCCACGGTTTCACTTTTCGGAGGTGCGGGTAGGTTGAGGATGAGTAATCTAGCATCGCGTGAGAAGCTTCTGATGGTTTCGTTGAGGCGGACGGCAATGTGCATGCGTCTCACGTTACGACTGTTTCTGTGCAAACAAGCATCCGACGTACTCTGTAAGGCCGCGTTCACACTACGTGAGTCGACGCGTAGTGTGAACGCAACCTAAGTTTACACTTGGTACAGCAGAAAAAAAGCTGCACCGCTACTACGACTTGTAATGACTTCTGATCACTGTACGCATATGTACTTCATAATATAGGCCTACAACCTGCGAAAGGGACAGGAGACTTAGGAGAACCTATAGAGGTAAGGGCTGCAAGAAAAATCTTGCGGTAGGCGCAAGGTCACTAGAACGGTACTGATCTCAAATGACAGCGACGTTGTCGAAGAACTTTTTCTGTGGTATTTGGTAAGAAAAAATAATATCTTATCTATTAAGCGGTGAAAAGTTACATGCTTAAGGATGAAACAGCTAAACGGCAATTTAATTTGTCACACATAATCATTATGAGACGCGGAGGACGTAATGGCCGTGTATAGAATATTAATATCGTACATACACACAACGTTTCGTATGGTAAAGACCTACCAACGGGCAGCCAACGCTGTGGGATTGGGATGCCTGCGTCAGAATACTTACAATTCACTGGTCCAGTTCATTGGTTATTTTCAGGCTAAATACTACAGCAGCAGAATGAAAAAAAGACAACGTTACAAGTCGAAATTAATTTCATAAGAGGCGAAATCGCTGGTTGGTGCTGCCCCCTGGTGAATCATCAGTAGCCAAAGTGCAAGTTTTGGCTGGGGGGGTTCAACCCCCCAATTTTCCACTTGCCCCTGTGTGTCAGGGACCCCATCCAAGACAACGTGTTATTGGACCCCCGCAAGTATACCTGGCAAATGGCATGTGAATCCGTCGAATGGCTTAAGCAGGGTGCACGAGTGTGACAGACGACAGACAGACGACAGACCACGCTACGGAGAAATGGGTAGGCATAGGCGAAATCGGTTGCGCTAGAGTGACTCCGCCTAGCGAGATGAGTACTCACAGTCTAGTGACATCAAGTGGGACGGGACTGAGATCGTGCGTCAGACTGGGCGTGGAATCTGTGCAGTTGGCCGGCATCACGAGCAGCTTGCTACCGCACGTCGTCTGCACCAGCAGCGCGTTGGGCAACGGCGTCGTCGTCGTCGTCATTGTCTCAGTAGGACCACCACTGACGCTAGGCTGTAGTTCCACCCCCGGCGGCGCACTGGCACCACGCACCGGCGCTTCACACTCAGCGCCCTGCGCCGCCACCGCCGCCGCCGCCGCCATGCCGGCGTCAGCATCCAGCAGAACACTCGACGCTGTGCCGTTGGAAACAGTCGTCAGCGTCGGCGAACTCACGACCAACTGCGGCTACAAGAAATACGTCTATAAGTAAGTAAGAAGTAAACACTGGGAGAACACAGAATGACACTGAGTGACATTGCAGAAGACAGCGAAGAATGTAGGCAGCATTTGAGAGCACCGGGACGAGGAAAACATAAGCTGACCTGAAGTAAGTAAGCAAACTGCCTTTCATTGGCAAGTGACAATCGCACCAGTAGGACGCGGATATAGCATAACTAATAATACGCAATTCACATAACACGCATAAACAGGAAACTAATACCAAGTAGTTATAACTACTTTTTTAAATACGGGGTACTTTAAAAGATAAGTAGTTAGCCTATATTAACTACTTACTTCAACTACTATTAAAGCAGTTAACTACTGTAACAAGTACTTTTCATTGTACACCGTAGTATAAATTCGACAACAACAGCTTAACTGGTCTATAGACAGAAACAGCTTCATACGTATAATTCACATCGTATTTCTTTTAAAAAAAAATAAATAAACGCCGGGTATCACAAACCTCGCCGCTGGCGGATGTGATAACTTAATGAAAATCACATACATTAGTGTTAGGCGTAATAAAACGTTTTCAATGAGAAAATGTCAACAAACCGCCCGGGTTAATGATATGATGCATGATTTGCTCTGCAAAACCGGCAGGCTAGCTGCCCGATTAATCTAGCAGATAAACTAAAAAGAACTGAAAATGTTTAAAGGAAAATGAAATGAGAGAAACTGAAATGGAAGTACTTTTATATGAAACAAAAAAAAAGTCCAGCAACAGATGGTCACGAGAGAGATAGAAGCCCGAGATTAAGCCTGTGATCGGATTGAAAACTAGTTGCCAAGTAGTTGCGGCTGTACTGTAAAGTGCAGCTTGTACCGTGTGCATGACAGCATCAGCGCTGTCTGCTCGTAGAGTTGCAGACCTCTGCTCCATCAACAGCGTTCTCTCGTACGTGTAGCTCGATATGTCGTCACGATGCTGTAGTGTACACATAGCATACAGTCACAAATCATTGTCGGCCTACCTCTTTCTGTTCATATATGTGATATGCGTTCTCCTTACAATTTACATCACAATTCATACAGCCTAAGTCTCCAAAATTTTGCGTGTTTGACAACTGTATCAAATTAGCATGCTGCCGCGTCTCAAATTTAATGGAAGGTGCAAGGAACAGAATTTCGGCCCGAGAGAGGCACGAAAAGAAATGATAGACAATGCAAGGTTATGTTAAGAAAAGGAAGGAGAGAATATTAAGTCTCATTAATTAACTACATGGTACTTCCTAGCTCTTTCTTTTGTAGCTCATTTTTCATAACACATTTGTATCACGAACATCATCAACAAGTAAACAGCAAGTATTGCAAAACTACAGTCACGGGCCTACGTTTAAATGATTATAACATAGCCCAATGACTGCATACGATCGCATCAGTTAGCCACAACAACGTCGACAATCGTGATTATCATTAACAAATGAATTTATGAAATCCGACCCGAGCAGAATTTATGTCTACAATTATTGTTAGTCGCTTCCGTGTCAAATTATTAGATTCTGAAAGCGCATATTTACCATTTCAATAACTTGTACTTCAGCTGAGAGTCGGAGGTGGTAGACAAATCTTTCTAGATCTTTCTTTATCTCGGCACTGTTGTCTTCTTTCTCTGTCAATTTCAAGCAAATATGCAACCGATTTTATTCTGTTTTTACGCGCGACAGCAGGAACTGCTATAGCGCGTCTTAGCCATCGCAATTCAGTCCGTCTGTCCGTCCGTCCGTCCGTCCGTCAGTCACATGGGTGGATCAGGCAAAAACGGTGCAAGCTAGGATCATCAAATCTTCACCATCGGCTGCCCCAAAAACTCTAGTTTCAGGATCTGTAACGCTTTTTGAAAAAACTCCATAGGCGTCACCCCAATCGAGGGCCCTAAATGAGAGGGGGTAGGAAAATTTTGCGATTTTGAACCAATAACTGGCCATATCTCGGAAACGGTGCGAGATAGGGCAGAGGTTACCATTAATCACTAATAGGAAGTCATACACGGGTTTCGATTGACACCGAAAGCAATGACCTTGAATGACCTTGAGCACTAAAATAGAGGTTTTTACGGATTTTACATTTGTTTGCAGTGGGCCTTCATACATGGACTGCTGTCGCGCGTTCCCTTTGCGTTAGCTGGGCTTTCTTGTAATCAACGCTAGCAAACTTACATTCCGCTGATTCTAATAACTGCAATGCTGACCATGCCCAAAGTACAATTCACGAACTCAACAATACCAGCCACTCTAGGACTTAAGCTGGGTTTCCATCCAAAGCAACGCACGCAACGTACGCAACGCATGCAACGCAATGAACGCAAACAACGTAAGAAACGCACGCTCCAGCAAATAGGAACCGAGCTGTCCTCTTTCCGGCTGAACTCAAGTTTTTAAGGGTTAATTTTTTTTTTAAATAAATTAATAGTCCAAATGTTGGTACGTTTTTACTTGTTGTGCAACTTATGATGCAAATCAAGTTTAAGTGACAATAATTTCATATTCTATGGCGTGTCTGCCACAGCTTGGTAGCGTGCCTGCGGCATATACGCTGTCGTCGCTGGCGGCTGTGATTGGCCTATCCAATAATGACGTCATTTCGTTACGTTCCTTACATTGCGTGCGTTGCGTTGGCTGGAAACCCCGCTTCAATCTGATTTTGCGGCAACTGAGCCCAGGTAGTATAGCAGTAGCTACAGTAGCTGGTTGTCGTGTGCTGCTTACGTGCGACGGTGAAGATGCGCATCTTGCAATTGCGCCAAACTTTGTGTTGCGTCAGCAAGTAGGGCAGCAGCATCAGCATCCCGCCGTCATCTTGGAATTATCACAGGTCAGAAACACAACTACGCCAATAATAATACACGGTGTTCGCAATGAAATTACGACGAGACGAAAATCGACCCGACTTACGTAACAACTAAAGAAGACGGGAAAAAAACTTCTGGAGACGCCATGTTGAGATGGTTATCACGAATGCTGACAGAAGATGGTTGACAAATAGACAAAGGAATACGAAAAGCGAAAATTAATCTCTGCCACATCCGAAAATAAATAAAGCATGCTGTGTGCGTTATCGTCGGAAACCGGTGATTCTTAAACAAATTGGCATAAAACTAGAGATGTGGAAGTACGATTAATCACACGATTAATCACATTAAAAATAGCGATTAATAAAATTTTAATTCTTACATTTTCGATTAAAGTCACATCGATATGAAAATGTTATACAGCAGATGCGATAATAAACATCTAAAATCTGAATAAGCTAGTTTATTTCCTGAGAACGTCAACGCTGTGCTCTGACGAAAAAAGACTATAGTCTATAGATAGAAACACGTTGGGGCTTACTGATTTTGTCTCAGTGCATTTGTGAGAGCTATCAGCCGATAAAGTCAATGAACGAAAGCATGGATTTTCCTGGGCAATTAACACTTTCAGTTTTAATCGAATTATTAATGATTCATTATCTTTAATTTTTGTGAATTTAAGTATTTTAATCGTTACCAGCCCTCACAAAACGCCTGTGAATTAATCTCGAAGAATGGAACACGGAAAGACGGAAGCGCGTGTTTACAAGGATACGGATAATCCACCAGATGTCGAGATGGCCGGACACTCTATCGGCGTTGTCGGGAAACCGATCGATGCCTTTAGCTATCATGACGGCCAGCTGTTTATCACTGCAAACCTTCACCGCCTCTGCAACAGCAGCATCCAATGAAGCTCCCGCCATTGACATCCCACACCACACCACACCACACTGACTGGTCGACTATTCATTGACACTGACACGCTTAACACGAATTTGCACTTCTATGCCGCGCCGAAACATGCACCGCAAGTTCACACGCATATAGCCATGCAATGTTTACCGCATATTCAGAAAAAGTGCATTTTTTTCTGAATAAATACTGAAAAATAAACCCGTCTGTGCTCACATAAGTTAAATTAATGCAGTTAAAAATTACCATACTAGCTGATTATTATTTTTAGTTACACACTTATTCACACAATATGTCATAACATTGTTCAGCGAATGTTTTCAGTTCACCTATTCTGGTCGGTACATGATCAGTCAATACAGAGTAGCAATAACTTTAACAGAAGTATCTTACCGATATTTCAGCGCTAAACACATTCTTTAGCATTCAATCCAAGGTGCGCAGAAACTGATAATACTCGACAACAAATGTTACCATAGCAAGCTTATTTCTGACAAATGCGTAGAGAAAAATGACTACAGAAAACAATCATTAGGCCTACAATGGCATCATCTCTGCTTGCCTATAAAAGCTCTGTACGACTTTGAACGTTGTCGCCATCTGTTCGGCCAACCGACGAGTACCGTGTTATGTCGCAGGCCACCGACGCCAGCGCCCTGAATCCTGCAGTTTGCAACAAAGCTGCGCGTATATGAGACGTTGTTGCAAAATTGGACTGTACCAACACGTACATTTGGCTCGAATTACAGAAACACACAATCAAACAATCATCTCACATTATGAACAATTATCCATCAATGCGTTGACTACAACAAGCCACGACTGTGCAGGAAGTTTGGAGAGACTTTTCCTACGCCGATGCACACGCATGGAACAAACTTCCCGCACTTTTGTGAATTCGCTTTTTGACTAACTGTCGAAGGCTATTTTGACGTTTATGCTGCGCGTATAGTAGGGCATTATAGATATGTGCTGACGATTGACGACAATGATGATGGAATGTTTGTCTACCGTTCGACAACATTCACGTGTTGGCGGAGTTAAAACCGGGTCTAAACTTTTGGTCCGACCCCAGCAGACCCGGTCGTTAATGCCCGAAGTTAACATCTTTACGTTCCGATATAAGACTGCGATCTGTCTGGTCTAACCGCAGGTCTGGAACACTGGCCCGTGTCACGACACGACCAACAGGACCAAGCCAAAACCACTCACTCACTCACCGGTGACAAATGTTACAACGCTGACAGGCCTGAGGAGGCCTAGAGCATTACACCACAGACACTGCATGCATGCAAGCAAAACTCGACAAAAAATGTGATGTGCATTAACCCTGCCTAAAAGTTTATACAAACAGCGTAAACAGCGCACATAAGTGAACGCGGTGTTCGTCCAACATAATAATGTATGTTCCGTAATAGAAATAAAATTTATGCGAAAATATTTTTACTTACAGATAACTCAACCCCTCTGCGAGGTCTTTGGACACGATAACATCCGAGAAGCCTTTGACTTTTTCCTTCTTGATCACGCCGTTGACGACGTGCTTCATGGATTCCGCCTGGTCCTTGCAGCGCGACAAATCTCCCTCAATTACTGACGCCACGAGGGTCAATCCCCTACCTGCACACAGGTGACTACAGGTGTGTCTACATGTAACACAACTATTGCTAAACAGTAAGAAAACGAAAATTCGCACGCACTTTTGTTTTAGGCAGTTTAAGGGAGTTTTGAGCAAGCCTAAAATTGCTTAAAACAAAACTGCATGCAAGTTTTAGTTTTTTTTAAAGTTTAGTTTTAGTTTTACATGCACGCTTTTCCTAATGGTGCGCAGCTGTATGGCGTAATACTCGCAAAACCACGACGTAGAGTTAACTGCGCAGCGGCAGCTCGCACGAGTAAGTGCAATCAAAGGCAAACATATACTGCATATCATAGATGTAATAAACGTTTTTTTTTACGTTTTTTTATTCAGGTCACGTTTTTACGTTTTTTAATTGTTTTTTTTCACGTTTTTTATTTTAAAAAACGTTGTCAATGCAAAGTATGAATATGCAAAAATCCAACAAAAATACTATTAGAGAATGCCTTGGCAATGATTTTTATTGATTTTGGTTTGTTACGTAGCCCATACTGCAAATTATCTTACTTACTCGCTGACATTACGACATGTCTATCAGCCTACGTGTTAAAATTTGACAACCTACATATGACTCAGTGTACGAAGATAATAGGTGGATTCATGGCAAATGTCGGCAACGTTTTTATCAAAAGTTTACAAACGTTTTTTTTTATTTTCTCCACATTTTTACGTTTTTAACGTTTTTTTTATATTTTTATCTGAACGTTTATTACATCTGTGCTGTATATTTACCAACTCCGATGAATCAGATTATGTAATGGGGTTTTCTGTCCGTCTATGTAATGTAAATAAGATATTCAAATATACAAGAATGAGTTTCAATAAATTCTTGTACGTTACATCTTTGGGGAAAATTTTATTATATTTTAGAGCGTCGGCTTTCCGACAGATATGAATAATGTTAGGTGATTCTACAGAAAGGGATAGAAATAAAAACGTTACTTTTAACATAACTGGAGTTTACTGAATTTGAATAACCCAGTTTCCAGGCAGACTTATGAAACTTTGACCTTAAACAATTGATGGTATTTACATTTGACGTATAATCAAGCAGCATTTTAGTTTTACTTTAAAACTTTTGCCCCAATTGAAATGCACTTCTAAGCTTATCTATTACCTTTTTCATCAATCCATCAAACGTGGCAAAGTACGTGTTAGAGTTAAGACTGTAGCTTCAGCTAATGCATTAGCACTATGTAGTGTGCTCGCTAAACTAAAACGTCAGTGTAATAACACGATATTCTAGCAATGAGTGATAGTCATGTCCAACATTCCAACCTGCTTTCAGCTGGCTGGAAAACGTTAGCAGTTTGCGGTACTTGGGTCGCATGTTCGGGCCTGGGATCTTGACTAGAACGAGAAGTTGTGGACGCCAGTTCTTGACGTGCGGTGGACCCTCCTCGAGACGCAGCAGTGCAAAGCGAGCCGCCGACATCGACAAGCCGCGAATCCCGTCGCCCCATTCCTTCTCCGCTCTGTAAGTAAATATATACCTAGCAGCCAAGAGCGAGACCAATAACTCAAAACTCCATTAGCCTCAGGCGCACGGCTAAATAATAGATAACTTCGTCTTCCGTGTCCATTAGTGCCAGCGTCTTGTCTTGACAAAAATGCCGTCGTAACAGATTGCCTTGAAAGCAAGTTACTGCCCATAAGTTGGCATTGACGCGAGCCAATTTGTCAGTAATCATTTTATAAGCATCAAAATATGTCTGTCGCAGAAGCGACTAATTGCATAAAAGCGAGGCGAAATGTAACGAGGTTGCACGCAGAATGAGAAGAGTGCCAACAACGGCTCAGTCATTTGTATGTTGTAAAATCTCGCCGTAGCGAGAAGAAAAGAGAAACAACGTAAACAAAACACAATGCAAGCAAAAATGAAGCTAACCCTTTGAATTCGATATATTTGTAGATGGAAGCGGCAAGGACGAGTGCGACGACTGCGTAGTACCAGCTTGATATGAACATCAGAGCCAAGCACAGGCAGACCCCGAACAGAGACAACAACCTGTGTCCAACATAAATCATACATTAATAAATGCTGAATAAAAAACGTAAATTATTGATCACATTAATGCACAGACATTAATGTACTGCTCAGATTAAACGTACGCAAAAACAGTGCAGATTAATGATGCACAATTCTCTCAATAGGCCTATTTACTGTTAACGTACAAAGATGCTTCTAGGCTATATAGCCTACGATGTGGGTTCATGTGTTTATGGAGCTGTAGCCTATAAATGTTTTTTTTAATTCGCAGATTGTGAAAATGAGACAATTACGTTTGTGGAGTTAAACTATTAAACTACTTATAGTAGCTGGTCGACAGGCAGCTGAATGAAACAATGCAATCGTTTCTGGAACCATACGCCCAACCCCACTCCAATGGCTTCCTGTTCTATCTCACATCGCTCCACCTGCCGTCAGACGTACTGAGCTCTCTGCAAACTTCATCCACAATTTCCAAAGAAAACCTCATGTTCCTGTTCATCAGGATATCTTCAACCATCCAGTGTCTCGTTTGCCATCCCGCCGGCCAATATGGTCCATCGACACGACCAGGCTCTTCCACAGAAGACCTCTGGAGATCTGCTTGGGAGAGTGATCTTCCAGCTAACTCCGAGATCATCGATGACCCAACTGTTCCCGTGCCTGGTGCCAACCTGCCCAGACGGGAGTGGTGCATTCTGAACCGTT
>Ga0209052_1000852_pt1 | contig 10515 bp, 3 predicted proteins | sample WorMetHEROISLAND_2_FD_187409 | JGI IMG/M metagenome (GOLD analysis project Ga0209052, IMG submission 187409) | Marine gutless worms symbiont microbial communities from Max Planck institute for Marine Microbiology, Germany - Olavius sp. 4 HERON... | ecosystem: Host-associated > Annelida >...
AGACTCTGTGGTCTATCCACCTACGGGCTCAATGGCTATGAAAGGGAGATGAGCACCCCGCCTACGCTCCGGAGGGGCACGGCCGACTTTACCTTTACACGCTGAACGCTAGTTCAAGCCACGTGTTAACGGTGACACACTGTTCTTACGACAATGCCAAAATCCGACCCCTTATAAAAACCGAAACCTTTAAACCCAGTGAAATAAAATTTGCGAAAAAAATGCTCAGCAAACGTTTCGTCGGTCTGTGTGTGCCATTGAAATGCCTCACGAAAACACCGGATTATCCTTGCATTCTGTAGCACTTAAAACGTCGCAAATTTGTTTCCGGTAGGCGCTCTGCCCCAGACACCGCCGGTGGAGCTCACAACGCTCCCCAGGCCCCTAGTCTGCTAAGGACGGTATACCCCTCCCCATGAAAGTAAAAAAAGTAAAGTTAGGTTATATTATAGTGCGCTCTAAAGCTTAGCCTAATTTCTTCGTCTCGTCTGATGTTGAGCTTTGGCTGCGCCCCTGATAAATATACTGACGAAATGTTATTGTTGTCGATATTTATTTTTAAAAAGCGAAAACTACACTTTGCTGCAGTAGAAGAAAGTGAAATGCTAAGCGACGAAACGCAGCAGTGAGAGACGGCGCATGTCGGTATTACCTGAGACTGCGCGTAGGGAAGACTGTAGTCAAGAGACGGCGCAGGACAGTTGCTGCTACAGTTCTGCCACCTGGCGAACTGACTCAACTGACATCCAGGCGTAGCAACCGAACCCACGCTGCTGCAGACTCCATAGACATTCTGAACACGCCATAACAGCACGATTAGGCCTACAACACGCAGACTGCTACGAATGTGAATCCGTTTTACGCGCGACAGCAGTACCGGCAGGTACTGCTGAGCGCGTATTTGCAATGGCAATTCTGTCTGTCCGTCTGGGGTGTCACCACTCGGTACCGAATCAAGCCCGGGTCAGATAGAGACCCCGGGTTTTCACCATATGATAGCCTAGAGTCTCTAGTTTCTAATGAGGTAATTTGGTGCCGCTGGGTGAGGAGATTCCCCTCGAACGAGGGCATCAAAGAGGGGTACCCCGCTAAGAAATCGTAATTTTACCACTATTGGCTCGTCTAGCGTGAGAACGGTTGCAGATAGACACAGTTGCTGCTTATCATAACAAGCACTGCTGACGACCTTTCCGGTGGTACCAACATCGATGACCTTGAACCCCAAAATACTAGTTTTTAGTGAATTTTTCGCGATTTCAAGCTGCGATATACATTTTAAGAGTGAATTGCGCCGAAACCATTCAAGAGCAAAGTGCGGTATTGCCACCTTAAGCTATAATGTTTATCCGTCCGTCTCTCTGTCCGTAACATACACACACTGTGTCTCAGAAAAAAGCGTCATCCCATTTTATATTTGTGATAACTTTGTCAAATGTCATCCAATTTTGCCACTTCGTAAACTGTGTAAATAGCAGTTAAATGATTTTCAGTGTGTATCGTGTTTTCTAGATCTGTTTTTATGTTTTAATGTTCTTAAGTCATTTTATAATTTTAGTTAGTACGGTTTTCAGTGTAATTTATTATTATTATTATTATTTTGTATCCGTTTTTATCGAATGAACGTGTTCATTAATTTCATTAAGAGCGCAAGGTGTGACTCAGCGAGGAACACGATTGTTAACATAAATGAACGCATAGCGCGATGTTCGCTACGACAGTCGGGCCGACTGCACGAGTTGGTCGGACGCTCTTGTTTATAGCCTGCTGCCAGTGCTAATCAATGACCTAGACCAGTTCCTACATCTGCGATAATGCCGTACTAAAATAGTATGCGAGTTGTATAAGATTTTGCTTTAAATTTGTTTTAGTTTTAACCATAGATATAAAAACGATATTTTTAAAACGTTAAAAGCGCAAAGAACGTGACAAAAATAAACGTTTGTAAACGTTGAATAAAAAAACGTTCATGTCAACTATGTTCAACCCCATGCCTAATACCTAAACCTCAATTCAAGATAACTTGAACTCGAAGTACTCAGCGGAATTTTACAGTTATCATAAGTAATTTCTGGGCTTGCAGTTGCAGGCCGATACACAAACGACTGTTAGGCCTACTATACTCTGTCTTGTAGGTCTACATGTGTTAGACAAAAAAATGAAAATCGTAAGCAAAATAGAAAAAAACGTTAAAAACGTTTTTACATCTGTTATTTCAACGCACTTGCAGGCACTAGCGCATTACGATACGATACGATACGATATATTACTTGCACTGAAAAACTGACAGGCAAGCTGCCAGTTTAATCTAGCACATGAACTAAAAGAAAACTAAAAATGTTTTAAATGGAACTAAAAAAGCAAAAAATAAAAATCAAGAAACAGACGGTTATGAGACGGATAAGAGACCTAGCGCATTAGAGGTTAATTTTTAACGTTATGCGCTCTGTAAATCTACGTTTTACTTACTTACTTAGTTTTGCAAGGATAAACAGATGAAGCTTACCTGTTGCTGATAGTAGCCGATGGCTGAGAGCGATGACTGACATGCGTCATAGCAACTCGACTGCTGTCCAAAACTCGCACGAGGATCCATCGTCTTCGACCCAACAGTAAGTAAGTAATACGCGTCGCAGATAAATCAAACTAACTTCGAACGTACGAAAGTTCACGTTTTTTGCTCTATCTAACCCGCGGTCGGAAAACATCTTGACTGCGTTCGACACCGTCTCTTATATACTCGGCTCAATCATCATTAAGCGTCCGATGAATGAAATGCCGATCATTGCCCTGCGGTGAGAACTGTCGATAATTCGCCGCGAAATTGTTCGCCATTAACTCGACGCGGCGTCTTTTTGCGCGTCCGGGAACTGGCAAGCAACGGTGCGTGGTTTGTCAGAGAGTAAATCACGCGGTAATCGGTCGGCGCCCGTTGACCGTACTGCCCAGCCAGACAATCAGCGTCAGTAATCGACCGTTTTGACGGTCGTTCAGTGAGCCGCGCCGCCCAATAGCTCGGCGTCTCACGCGTCTATTACCCGCCAGCAGCGCGGTAGATCTAAGTTTGTTATAATTCACGGTTTGATGCTGCCGCGCCATTCAGTTGCTGAGTACTGTTAATCGACGCAAATCGGCTATCAATTGCCTACAAGTACTTTTTGCCGCCAATATAATCATACGTTCGAATGCAGCGTTATTGCAGGTAAACAAGAAATTCTTGTTTCCTTTCATTAATGTCGGCCGTGTGTTGATTCGGCTTAGGGGCCTACTGGTTTTACTTAGTTTCTGATTACGTAGAATTTGATTCTTAGCGCAGCAATTCAACCGACAATTCAAATCTGTAAGCTTATAGCAGTAAGGCTAGAATTATATTATTCTAAGCATTATTCTTGGTAAAGGATGCAATAAATTCGAAGGAAAACAGGGTGCTTCTCTTACAGTGTTGTGTGAATTATGTAGTACATTTGTGTAGGCTGAATTATGTGTTTACTGACATTTTCACTTGTTGCTATACATTGTGTTAGGTTCTATTTTTATCGTTGTATGTTTATTTAATTACACATTGCTTCTACCATTATGATTGGAGGGCAGTCGGTGCTGGATTTTCCCTGGAATCTTTAACCAGTGTAGTTCAGAGTAAGCGGAGTTTCCATCCAACGAAACGCACGCAAGAAAGTACGTAACAAACGCAATGAATGCAACTCACGTAAGAATCGCAAGCTCCAGTCAAAAGGACCCCAGCTGTCCTCTTTCCAGCTAAACTCGTTGTTTAAAGTTTAATTTTTTTTTAAATCAATAGTCCAAATTTAGTACGTTTTTTTCACTTGTTGTGCAATTTATGATGCAAATCAAATTTAATTTAAATAAGTTTATATGTTACGGCGTGTCTGCCACAGCTTGGCAGCGTGCCAGCGGCATACGCCGTCGTCGCTGGCGGCTGTGATTGTCCGCTGCCGTCTGCAGTAGGTCTATCCACTAATGACGTCATTGCGTTACGTCCCTTACGTTCCTTACGTTGCGTGCGTTGCGTTGGATGGAAATCCCGCTGTAGTGGTCTTCAGGCACCGTCTCAAGACCTCCTTGTTCCGTCGTTCGTACTTATCTGACACTTCACCGGTTTGGTCCTAGACATTATGCTTATTATTTAGGCCACGCTAAACGCCTCTATGATGATGATGATGATGATGATAGTGGCAATGAGCGAGCGATCTAATTTCCTCGCCGAAAACACAACGTGACGTCCGTCAGAGATGCAGTGACTGATTAGCGCAGTAGAGTTTTTTTGGCGACGGGGTGATGTACAGTGTTTGAATTTATGTTTTGTTTACTATTTTTATAGTTAATTTTTGCAATAGTTCTTTTCTACTGCATAGCTGTTTTTTCACATAGTCTGCCTCACCCATTACACTACTGATTTGATAGGCCTGTCATCAGATAAATTAAATCACGACTCAGCTTAGCGTATAAAATAAGCTGCAGAAATGGAACTTCATCATAAGTCATGTAGCAAGAATAACAGCGAAATGTTTGCATAGTGCAATGCAAAACAACTACGGCTGAAATAAATAGGTAAGAATTGGTTGTTGCATTTTTTTTCAAAATTTGTAGGCCTAAGTCAGTTTCCAGTAGGTGTGATTTGATGTACTGGTAAACGCGTTGGGTTCGATCAATGATTAAGTTATTCTACGTCATGTCCGGTTAGTACTTGGATGGGTAACCGTCAGCAGAGGGGTAAACAACTCGGTATGTAACCAGCCACCCACTTGTGCTTTCTCGTGTAGTTTTTTTTAAATTATTATTATTATTTGTTATTTCTCAACTCTACCATTTGTGGTGAATAAAGATTTTCAAAAAAAATTAGTCTGGCCATCATTCCGTGCGTGGGAGTGAGACCTAGGGCGTAAACAGGTACACTGGCGCGATGCACTAGCCTCGTATCCGTTGTCTCACAGTGTAAACTGGTGTCTGGTTGAGGGCCGACCAAACGGAGATCAACGCCGCCCCATGGGCCTTGTGGCTCGTCAGCAGCGTCGTGGGTTAAAAAAGTAGGCGGGGCAGAAGGTTGCAATTTTCCGACAGGCAACTGCAAATTTTTGACAGGAGATTACGGGTGCTCAAAATTTCACTTTTGCGTGAAAGTTCTCCAAAATTAAGATTTTTGGCCCTAAATTTTGCATTTTTGGACAAAAACTTTTCGACAAGAACCAATTTTTTCCACAATTTTTGGACAGCTTAAAATGTAGGGGACCATGACCCCCCCTGCCACGACGCCAGTGCGGCTCGTGAAAGACTACATTACGTTCATTGAGTGGTGCGATATGTGCATTTAACTAGGCTACATAACTAGGCCATATTAAGAGGACCTTCTGGTCTTTTTTTTTACTTCATTGCTGTCAATTTCGTTTGTAGTTTGTGTTTGTTTTTATTGTGTGTTTCTGCATGTGCTGCCTTCTGGCGTAATAAAGATTGATTGATAATAGCAAGCCTTGGGATGGTGACAAATGACAGCATTTCGACATCGTAGTCCGCAGTGTTAGGCCTAGTATGCGATATGCCTACACCTACACACTGCCGCAGTCGTGCAAGTTAGCAGGTAATAATAATTAGTAGAATAGCACCGACAATTTCTAATGGCGAAATCATTATCGTACAAGTGCGTGCATAAACACTTTGCCGACATCAAATAAATACCCGCTGCACCTTTGGGAGATCGTTGGTCAGACCATCGAGCTGACGTCATTGCTAGCTTGGGAAACTTAAATCATTAATTAGGCCCCATGCAGTGATCTACTTCCCTTGTGATTCATCTTCAAGCGACCTTGAAAATAGGCCTATGCCTACTGCAGTCAACGTCGAACGGTCGATCAGAACCAGAGCAAGTTATCTTGGCTAAAGTTTGCGAGGCTTTTCGGTTTCAAAAAAATTGTTCAGATTTTCAACATGTTTTTTTAGGTTTTAGTGCAAAAAAGAAGACGGGAAGCAATTAAATTTGAAGACACAGCAAGAACATCCTAATTAGGCTTACACCATTCTCCGTATGTCACATCGTCGTTTGTTGAGTGAATTACGTGACGCCAGAACTCACAAATCACGATTAAAATACGAAATTAAATTTGATTTGCATGATAAATTAGACAACAAATAAGAAACACCTAAAACCTACAATTTTGAATTCTGAAGTTTCTTTGGTCTTTTGAGGTTTTTGCGAACCAATTTTCTAGCCCTGATCAGAGCACACATTTTAACGTTACAATTATAGCCAAATACATGGGGATTCATATATAAGTGGCTGATTGTCACGTTAAAATGACTTTAATATTCAATCGATCGATGATCGATCAATCAGAATTGCTTTAGTAGCTGGGCTGCTTTAAGAGTCTGGTTAATACAGCAAAAGGCCTACATCATCACCGACAGTAGAATTCGATAACCCATCGATTTTACTTTAACTCGCTAAAATATTGCTTTAATGACGCTGGGGAATAATAATTACAATATCACTGTCTCGTTTAATTGACGTGGTGCTTATTTTCGCCCTATTTAACATTTGCTTTGTTGGCCGTTCATTCAGGTTAATGCATTCAGCCCACGTCGGCGACACCGGTGTCTTCTAGGAACTTGTTCGCATTTTGGACCACGTCGTACGTCAGCCGGTGTCGACACTCGACACGGCGGTCGGCGTCAACTGCAAACGTCGAGTTGTACAGTCAGATGACTTACAGCTTCGAGGACAAGAAGTGTGCGGTCGCAACTGGCGCTAGAATTCCAAACAAAACATATTTTTCTCCCAGATTCGCCGACGGTGATTCAGTTGTGTCGGCACAGCAGCACATCTGCTGTGTGTGTCGGCACAGTGAGTCGGTGCGTGCCGATGCTGCTGCTGCTGCTGCTGCTGCAGCTGAGCCTGTGTGAAGTGAATCAATATTGACCCGCAGCGCATGACGTCGTCTCGACGATGAATGTGGCCTGATATCGCGGTCAGCCGGTCGGCCAGGGAGGAATATTTTATGCTTATCGGCGGCGTGGCGCTGACGGTGCGGTTATTATATAGTTCCGCTGATCGGAGCAAATGGCGGTCGTCGAGTGGTTCGACGGAACTCGGACAATCTTCGTCGACGGCGCAACGCGCGCAGTTCAGCATCAGCCTTGATGTCTGTGGACTCGTGACGCAGTCTGCGAGGCGTTGAGACGCGCCTGCAAGGTCAGTATAGTCCGTCGTCTTGATGGTTGAAACTAGGTCGACGTCGTACGGACAGCACTCCGAGAGTATTGTTGAAATTCGGTCACTCGGTGACCAGAATTCTTGGCGTTTATTGTCGACAACTTATTTGTGTACGTGTCCGTTGTCTCTGCGTTTAAACGGCGTAGACTTGCTCGACGTACGTTAACAGAAGAATCACTTGCACCGTGAATCACTGTAGATCGTACAACGTTTTACTCGACAATGAGAAATTGTGCGAGCGGTAAATAGACAATGCGTATTTCAGAAAATGCAGTGCGCCTGGTTTTTCGAATATAAATCAAGATAAGTATATGACGACGGGGATAAGTCTCAAATTGGGGATGCGACAGCTTACGTAGGCTTCCCTTAGATGAACTTATGTTTCAGTATATCGCGTGATTTTTGAAGATTAGGTTGTAGCTTGAAGAAATGATAACGTAGAGATAAAAGAGGAAAGGATGGGAAAGGAAAGGGGAAAGAAGGAAGATTTGTCCCTCGTTTAGACAACGGTGCTTCGAACTCGATGATCTCTTGTTGGCTGGCGTGAAAGCAAAACAAGCAAAGATGTCGACACGTGGCGTGTCAACATGTATGCGCCGGTCCGTCCTGTTGCCGATTACACGCCCACCTCACTGCGCTTGTGTGTAGTGAGCGCTGAAGTCGCCCCAGCATGTGAGCCCGGCCGGCCGGCGCGTAATCCGCCAGCCGTAAGTAGGGTCTAAACATTTACGCGACATTATGCGTCATTTTCTGGAGGTTTTTTTGACGCCCGATGACTTTGACTTTTGATCTTTTGCGCGTACCGGTCACTCATGCCCTGGGGAAATTCATACCAATTGTTTTTTTCGATGCCCCTTTGTTTTCGAGTTAGGAGCCCAAACGCGACAGGTGGACGGACGGGCAAGACCAGTAATGCGGCCTATTAGGACAGTTATAGCAGTATAGTGATTTGTTTCATTCTACATGTGGTAGAGTGTAAAAACTTGACCTATCCCATGATGCTATGTGCAAGCACGTCAGGAGCAGGGCAGTCTGTGAGAACGTCTTTTGTAAACTGCAAGATATAACTGTCGTTGTTGTTTACTCAATTCTTCGATTGTTATATTATAATTTCTAACATTTTGTACGACGAATAACATTGCGTAATGACAGTTGAAAGTTACAGTGTTTAATTTGTATTTTTTTTCTTAGTTTCTATTTATCCGTTAATTATGTATTGATTATCTATTAAATCTTGATGATTTATGGATAAAGATGTATATATAGGCTGATCGCGATGGCTTCTATGTCCGGCCGTTGGAGTGAAGTACCAGCGGCCGAGACGTGAAGCAGTGCTGATGTTTTCGACTTTTCGTCCGAGAATAAACTCAGTTTTAAACGGTGATTAATATGAGTTGCATAAAGCTTCATGCTTGTGTTGTTTTAGTCGTCAGATGGCAGACGGTGGGACTGCTGTTGAACGAAACTGCCAGTTGATGAATGTGCAAGTCTTAGACTGCAACAAGAACGGTGACGTCACTTCCGGCTACGTGACGTCATACCAGCAGGTGCGTGTTTCGCTAGATGACTTCTTTTCTGCGTGTTCTGTTGCATGAGAGGTCAACGCGAGGTCCGAGCATTTGCTGCAATAGCGCTGCTTTACATGAGTCGGAAGTAGCAGCCGATTTGCATTAGCTATGGTAGTATGCGGCCGTCCATAGCCCCGCTAACGACCACGTGGGCCTGCGGTGCAGCGAGCCGACATACCACTGCTCCAGTCAGCCACACTAGACATTTACCTTTATCATTCCCCGTCCGTTTTGTTATTTAGACAAGTCAACTTCGATTCGGTCACTGGCTGACATTGTGCACTCTAAACATTCATTTACTTACTTACTTACTTACTTACTTACTTTGATTTCGTAGTTTAACCTCGCAAATTCGGGAGGTTAACTTTGCGACAAGGTTAACTCCTGGGTTAACCTCGCGACGAAGATAATCCGAGGTTAGATAACGCAGAGATTAACCCGACATGACAAAATCGGCCATTAGCGTAATAAGTGAAGTTGGCCTAGTTCACACTTCACAGTAGGCCTAGGGTTAGTAATTTACGCAGCGTTGCTTGCTGTAGACTGGCTAAGTGCTGAACTGGAATATGTGTCTTAACTCGCAGCTCTCAGCTGTCAATCTGCTACATGCTTTCTGTGGCGGTTTGGCTTTGTTAAATTAGCGTCGTTGGCATCATTGACGAAGTTAGTCTACGTAGAGCCGGGTTATTTGAGATGGGCATTTAATCAATCGACGTAGGCCAACTCAGCCTGGCCATTCTTCCGCGTAGACAACCACCTCTAGACTGCGGAAGATTTGGCGAGTTCTTCGTCTGGCTGACTTGGGCAGTAGACCTATAGCATACTAGCTTTGTTGGGTATAACCTTTGCCCCCTCAAAGCGCAGCAAAGCGGGTGAGCTTCCACGGCCTTGATCTATGCAGAAATCTTCTTCTGTTCGTTAGTGCATATTAGCGTAATTATGATACAGCGGTGTGGTAAGGTGCAGTTTACAAGTCCCGGGGTGAGAGGTTGAACTAGCGTGCGCTTGTTGGAAAATATCTCAACGTGAAGCTCGGGACTGTGTTCTATGGTCTGATCGCACGCCGAGGAGTCGACTAATGGAAATTGACGCCGGAACGCACAGGCAGGCACCGACTGTGCCAGTTCACTGGGTGCACAGAGAGACGAAAAGTCGGCGCCTTGCTGGAACATATACAGGCAAATTATCACAATCCGGCGTACGCGCTAAGACTGTTGACGTAATCCTGAAACTTTGCAGTATCTGCTGAATAATTGGTTGGTGCTGGCTGCATGAAGCTAATCGGCATGCAATATGCATAGGATACTGCCAGTGCCGTGTTTAGGGCCCCGCAGCACCCGCAGTTGCGGGGGGCCGCAGACCTTGGAAGGGGCCGCAAGGGAGTGGGAAAAATTTCGATTAGAATTAAAACGTGCAATTCCTGGGTACGCAACGGATGTTTTTGTAATGTTAGAACTAAAGACTAAGCTTCTATTCTGTTTCTTTCAGTTTCAGTTATTAGTTTACGAGAAGTAGCAATTTACACCGTGTTAATTAATTCGTTGGAGTCTTAAGTCTCTGAGACTGAGAAGAAGACAACGCGCAGGCTGCGAGCCTGCGCAGCAGAAAATGAAATCATTACTTATTTACAGGATTTGAAAGAAAAAGCCCCAATTTTTTTGCCCCTTCGCAGCCAACAGGGGACTGGGGACTGGTTATGCGGAGGAGAGGGATAGGAGGGACTAGCGA
>Ga0209052_1000853_pt1 | contig 10508 bp, 8 predicted proteins | sample WorMetHEROISLAND_2_FD_187409 | JGI IMG/M metagenome (GOLD analysis project Ga0209052, IMG submission 187409) | Marine gutless worms symbiont microbial communities from Max Planck institute for Marine Microbiology, Germany - Olavius sp. 4 HERON... | ecosystem: Host-associated > Annelida >...
TCATCATCAGCATCATTATTCGGCATGCACCATCAGTGCGTAGCTCCGCTTGCTGCCAATAGTCCCCACAGCGGCTTATCCAGCGCCATTTCGATAGCATCCTCAAAGGTGAGGTTGTGCAGAGATAGGTCGTTCTTCAGAGTGGCCATCCAGGAGGAGTGGGGTCGTCCAACTGGCCTTCTCCAATCACTCTCCAATCAATTAAGTAGTCAGTGGCGATTAATTAATCTTTGCTGTTAAAATGATATGATATGTTGTGATGTGAAGATTTAGTGTGCCAGATGTGTAGTCAGTGTGATGATGATGTGTAACATGCTCACTGAGTGATCTGTAACCAGTCTATTCTAGTGCACATTTCCACAAAAGGAAAAACCGAAAGAATTAATCTTGAAAAAATGAAGATGAAAGCAGTTAGAAATGTGGAAAACGTTGCACGCATGCATGAAGGCAGCCTGATGATGTGTTCTGTCAGTTCACATCTGTCTACGATTATGTGTAATTTGTGTAATGCTATTTTTTAGCGTTTTCCTTCTGCAGGCCAAGGCGACATGGTCTTCCCGGGCCACGATCGGTTCGGTCAGTGAAGCTTCTGCTGATCGGCACCAACCTGATGTGGATCGATCTTCCTTCAGAACTGAAAAACACTGACATCAGTAGACAGTGCTTTAAATTAGGCCTTAAGACGTGGCTCTGTGATCATGCATACTCGTAACTGGCGCTTCTGAGAACTCTGTTCAAGGGGCTCTTCACGAATTTACCGATTTATGGATTGATTCTACTTCATTGTGTTTACTGGTCGTCTGACATCGACTGTAGCCATCAGTCGTTAACATTATGTGTTGTCGTTCTGTGTCCTTAGATCAAAGATCTTCGCCGTTTGGCTTGAGCGGCTATGACAGCACAGCAGACGAGCTGTCGGTGTCTGGATGCCTCGGTCACTCGGGACCACCGGGCGGCCTGGCTATTGGACCACCCAGCCTGCAGTCAGCCGGACCCCCCACGTCAGTGCAGTGGAAGCCAGCGGTGGCAGTGGCACAGCACGAGAGCTCATTGGCTGTCAGCTGTGGTCAGGACAGCGCACTGGATGTCAGCAGACTGACGGCTAACATGCAGGTCAGCAGCGCCGTCTTAACTAACGCTGAATAATAATAATAATAATAATATTAATAGCACTGACAATTTCGAACGTGCCATGACATGGAAAATCAATTGCAAGGGTGCGACATGTATGGTCTATACTAATAGTCAGAGGACTTAGATTAGTCGTACAGGTTACCGTTTAAACCTTATCTGGAAATCTAAACTTCCACCTTTATTCCACTACTCGACCTCACACAACCATATGTCGACAACACCAATATGGTTCTATCTATCAACAAAAACCAACGTATTTACAGAATTGCAACGACATTCAACAATGAGTGTTCAAGTTAACATTAGACTATTTAAGCTAGCAGTGTAAGAGTATAATGGTGGCGGTTTGGCTTAGTCGGTAACCTTGGTGGTCGCTTCAACGAAGTTAATGAACGCCGGGCCCGGTTAGTGCTAGGATGGATAAACCTTCTTTGTTTGTAACCATACATCTCGGTATGTAACCGGCCACCCAGGCCAACTTAGCCTGGCCATCCCTCCGTGGGCAAGCGCAGTGAGTACTAGCAAAAGCTGGAACATATTAAACAAGCACACTGCGTGATGCACAAACCCCATATCTGTGGTCTGGCAGTGCAAACTGGTGTCTGGCTGATTGCTAAGGAGACGGAGATCAGCGCCACCCCATGAATCTTATGGCTCGGGAAGGACTTTTTGCGTATCATAGCATTGATGCATAATAGATAGATGATTATTATTATTACTGTGTATTTGTGTGTGTTTGAGACAGTCGCTGTGGTCAAGCGGAATGTCTCCGTTGGAGAAGCTGTTAGAGCAGCAGAGATCACAGCAGAGATCACAGCGACAGTCAACACCTCGCTGATGATGATGCGATTGATTACATCGGTCGTCATGACAACACAACATCAGCAGCAGCAGGAGCAGCAACAGCTCACTCGAGAGTTCACAGTGTTTGATGGCAGGACATGATTAGTCGTCAAGAGATGCTATACATCGGAGAGTTTGCGTGCAACATCAATCGTTATCGTCGTCGGTGGCTGGCAGAATGAACCATACAACAGCGTGGCACAGCCGCCTATAGAGACAATCGTTGATGAGGAATGACGTCATCTGTTTGCGTGCACGTCGTTGTGACGTCAGCAGTTTCTGTTGACTGGCAAACACCAACCCCGGAGCAGTAGAAACATTGTGAGCTGACCGTGATCTCATCCGGTTCCGAGTATTTACGCTGACGACAACAGCAGAGACCTTCGTCATCATCGTCGTCGTGGAGGATGACGTCATCTGTTTGTGTGCACGTCGTTATGACATCATCGGTCTATGTTGACCGGGAAATACCAATCTTGCCCGAGCGCTGGAAACACTGCGAGCTGACGTCGTCAAGTTCTGAGTGGTTTGGACCTGTGCGTTTGTGACATATCGTTGGATTGTACGAAATGTTGGTTATGTGTAAGCAACACGTGTCTGTGTCGAGTTTGTGCCGTTTCTGCCCTACCATCTGTCCACAGACTCGTTGAACGGATACAAGCGCTGTTCCGACAGTTCCTATTCCGACAGCCATCACTCCGACAAACGTTACGTTACAGTACGCCTACAGTTGTGGGAACAACGTAATGGTTTGGGTCGGCCGTCGTAGCCAAAGATGCAGTTTATCACTGTGCCTAACCGTATCCCTCTATGTCGGTATAGGAAGTGTCGAAATAGTAACTGTCGGAATAGTGCTTGTCGGAATAGGAACTGCCTGCCTTGTTGAACAGCTTGTAAAGCGGTTGCTGCACTAGTGCACAGCGTCCAGCCTGCACTCTGTATCTGGCCCGTGACGTACAACAGGAAACACCAAAAATGCGATGTATGAAACTTTTATATGCTTTGCAAATTATTCATTTGCTGTCTTACTTATCTGCTTTTTGGACTTGTCTGAAGTGGCGCATGCCTCCAAGTTGAAACTGTCTCCTGATTACATCATGAATAATTAATAGAGTAATAGAATTTTGCATTAGTCTGGCCTGCCGTTACTATATGTCTATACTATGTGGCCCGTGGCTTCAGAAGGTTGTGCAGCACTGCTATAAAGCTTTGCATGTATTCTGGCCAGCATGATGGCTATTATGTCTGTGTAGTTGGAACTGATGAACTTATGAATGGGAATGAATGTCAGCAGCAAGCTACGATGGTGCAGCCACCGCAACTTACGTTAAATGCTTCCTTTGATGCATCCGTCTGCAACTGTGTTAATGATAACGCCAATACTGTCGTATCTGTATCACTTGACTGTCTCTTCCCCCATAAATTAAATTAGTAGATTAGTCATGCAGGTATAATACGTTTATGCCTAGCAGTTGTCTTTTATGTGCACCGATGCCAAAGTTTAAACAGTGCATTAAAGCAGGGCAAGAAATTACAGATTGTGTTTCACCAGATGGGCTTATTTTAGTTTGAAACTGAGCCTGTGTGATACAACAGTGGATATTTTTAATTTTGCTATGAATTTCTGACGAAAATGCAATAGCATATTTGTTGCCCAACTTGCCCTGCTTCAATACACTGCTTGAAATTGCATCCATGTATTTGTTTAAATTTTGCATCGAGCTCATGTTAGGAATACATAGTCATAAAGTAAACCCTCAAACTCTACAGGTTTGCTTGACCTTTGAGGACACGGTCTAAAACAGGCTGGTTGAACAAATAACAGACAGTAGTACTGTAAGTGGATTTGTGATTTGTGCATGGATTGAAACTTCGCCGCAGTTTCTTTTTATATCAACTTTTCTGATCTCACGGTCAAGTCAGCCAGTCACTCAGCCCGTATGAAGTAAACTTTTGTTGTTTATTTTTGATTTCTCATTTTTTGTTGGCTTTTGTAGTCGTAATTTCAGCTGTGTTAATTGGCATGTTACAGTGCACGATGGTTTTGCCAAACTGTCAGGCTGCACTTCTGATTAAATCAGAATGTGTTGCTGCTTGATGTTCAGAACTTGATTAGTTTGTTCATCGTAAGAGGCAAAAAATGGTGTAAAATATTTTGCTCCAGCCGTTTAAAAGTAATATCACTGAGCATTACATTCTGTTTGAATTAAGATGCCTTTTCAAACGTACTGCAAGCTCAATATAATCACAATACGGACTTTTTCCAGAAATAGCTGACCTGTTCATCATTGGATTAGGTCTAAAAAAAATTCTGTGCTTCCGATTTCCATCCGTCTCTAAAAAGACCTCCATCCCTAAAATCGTTATTGGACCCTCAAAATATTAGTGCAGTTGTTAATTTGTTTTCAATGTTTCAGAAATAAAATGTTTGAATCTAGTCTGTTATGCTGCAGTATCTTTATACTTCTATTCCCATAAGTGTGTCAGTTTGTTTTTATGAGTTGTTGTGTAGTATTACACGGTGTCATGAGATAAAATGAAAATTTCCGCCCCCTCCCCCCATCCTTTTTCATCAGACTGCACACTGATTTTTAGGCCTGGCGTGATTTTTGTTGTTCAATATGTTGACATTTTTGTTGATTTGATCATTTAATTGTACTGTTGACCATAAACCGATGTCATTTTTTTTGTTTTTATGATAACTGGAAAATGTGGATCAGTTACAGTGATAAACTGTGGAGAAAGGTATAATCAACACCACCTCGTAAAATATGTTGCTACATTACCTTGTGAAATTTATATGTTCACCTATAATTCCTGCAAGGTACATGAACATTCATATTTCGTGTGCTACAGCAGAAGCATATTTGCAGCAAGGTAATAACTGTATTCCAGCTTTCTGTATAGGATTTACTGAATGAGGCTGTAGAATTGGTCAGTGTTTGCCGTAATATGTCGTGAAACTGTGGTAACAGTTTGTGGCCCTCTACAGTTGCCCAAATATGGAGTCTTTTAGCCTTTCAGGTTTGTTTTATGTATGATTGATGTAGATCAAATTTTTTGGTAGTAATTACCAGCTCAGTGAAAGACGAATGTCTGATACGGAAGTAGAAGAATGTGATAGATTGCATCAACTCGTTACCAAAAATAAAAGATCATTACGCTACAAAGTGCCAGTGTCTTCAGTTAACGCCTTGTTTTGTTCATTACACAAGCACATTTTACATGCCACAATGTTATGACTATACGCACAGCATTATGCAGAGGCAGATCAAATTGGACCTAGTTCACTGCTAGTTAGTTGTTTCTACAGCGTATCTGGTCATACATTTTTTGGACACAGGAGAAAGCACAAACACCATTCCGACTACACGGATTCACTGAGGCTGTATTCAGTTTATCACCATTCCCGAAATGCATCATAATAATGTGTCTTAGTTGCCATGTCTTTTTCCCTGCTTACTACCGAATCGAGTAAATTTACGTACCAAGCGGTATAGAAAATGCCATAAACCGGAACCAGTAGGCATTTCCTATACCGTTTGGTACATAAATTTATTCGATCAGTAGCAAGTAGCGAAAGAAGAAATGGCAACTACTGTTACTATTTATAGACTGTGTGTTGATGGTGATATGGAGAATGCTCAATGCTGTTTTGGAAGCTGTACAAAATATAGCCCGTTAGAAGTTCACATACAGAATGATAGATCATATATCATTATTATCTAAGTCAACTAATCTGCAAGTAGCAAGATAACCATTACAGCGTGCATACAGTAAGATTCAAGACAATTTTGCCCGCCTGACGTGTTCTGAAGTTTATTTTTCAGACTGAAAAATAGTAAGCGATATTCTACATGCATATTCTACGTTCAAATCTACCTCGTACCACACAAATAACTTCAACTTTTTTGGACAGTTATGCCATATTATGCGTGATAACCCAGAGAATTTTTACATTTTACAACGCACTGACCACAATGGACAAACTTTTTGCTATTTGACAAAAAACAAAGGGTTAAAACACAGAAATTACTGGGGTATTACAGTTTCTGACAGAATGGAAATATTTCTTGAAAAAAAGTTGAAATCTGATCCTCAAAAAGTCCACCACCGGCCGAAATGCATCCATTAGCATTAGGACGTTTGCGAAAGTCTGTGGCAAGTCATACCATAACTGCTGTACTGCACTATTTAGTTCCAGAATGGTCTTCACTCTTCAGCTTTTCATTAAGTTTGTGAAGTCGGTACAGTGAGAGTGAAATGTAAAAATTCCCTGGATGATCGCATTTAATATGGCATGTTGTTAGACATACTTGAATGAAACTTCGTAGTTTGGAGTAGATTTGAATGCAGAATATGCGCGTAAAACAGTTTACAAATTTTTAGTCTTTGATAAATAAATTTTTAGAACACGTCAAGGGGTAAAATTTTCTAGCAACTAAACACTAGTTGCTGTACAACCAGACTGCAATGGTATTATTACCACTACAGTTTGTACGCAAATACTATAAGAATGGTAATAATAATAGACTCTATATTATAGTTATAGTAAAGGTAAACTGGACTTGGTGAAGAACATGTCATAAGGACTTGGCTAAGGCAAGATTGTAAATAATGCTATCAGAACACTCAAACGGAATTGCAAAGTGGGTCGTCTTTTGAGACACAGCATATGACAGAAGTAACAGTTACAGCAAAATTCAGAGCACTGAGGTCGAGTTTCCCATTTTTTAGTTAACTCATCAGTTAGCTAACCAACAGTTTGCATTAACTGAACAGTCAGTCATCTTTGGATGCGATTCAGAAACGCGAGTTATGCAAATCGATCAGTTAGTGGCTAACTTAACTGACCAGTTAGTAACCAGAAATGCACCCTGAGTGGTGCTGTATAAAACGTGTCCTTTGATAAAAACAACGAACGAATAAACATAATATACAACAGTTACTGTCAGGTTAGTGTCACCGTCACTGCTAGATCAGACACTCAATTAACCCTTCTCTGCATGGCAGCTGTTAGCCGGTGTGCCTGACGATCGGCTTTCGCTTGCCCGCGGCGTTCCTCCCTGAACGTCGACAATACATTTCATTTTCACAATACAATCAACAACAACCTTCAGCACTCTATCGCTAGTTACCATCCAAAATATTCATCAAACTTTGTCGCCAGCAGAAACATCTGCTGTTTAATCACAGATCGACAACTGTCATTTGACAAGTGCCATGTGTTGACAACTACCAGTTATAGACCAGTTATTTAAACCATTGGAAAGATTCTAAAATAAATATTTCAAAAACAGAATGTAACATAATTTAACAATAATAAACGACATAATCAGTTTCGGCAAGACACTAACATTTGTTAGACCAAATCAAAAATGATCCCATCCCAATTCCACACCTATTGCAATATGGGCACTGGGCACGGACTGGCTATAACAAGTGTAAATTCACTATGTGAATTAAAACAGAATGCAACATTGTTGTGGAGACAAAAAGAGGAGTCATCAAGCATAACAAAAGTATCTGTGACATTATCGGAGTTTCAGCAAAACACTACCATTCACTAGAGAGATTTAACTCAAAAACGGTAACATACATCACATTACATCCTAATCTCACAGGAAGGCGTTTCAGTACCAAGTGGATAAGAAATAGCAGCAATGCAGCATGTATGTTTTGATAAGAATACTAAAATTTGCACACACACATACGTACATAATGTCATCGGCGAGGCAACTGACCATGTAGCAAGGACGGCTACACGCCTGTGTCAGAACTGATGGACAAGACTTCACACACTTGCGCAGATAATATGAACGTTACTTGATGCGACAATTTGGCTTTTTATGTGGAGACTTTTTATTCGACGTTGTAGGTATGATGTAAAAATACCTGCTAAATTTTACAAGGTATAGTACGAACATATGAAACGAGATGTGGTGGGCCGTGCGTTCGCGTTTGTTTCAAATTTCCTGGGATAAGTTTCTGCCAAGAATTGGCAGAATTAGATGACATCTGACTAAGTTATAACAAATATAAAAAGGGTGACGTTTTTTTTCTGAGACAATAGTGTATGCATGAAACGCAGTTACTTAACAGTCACTGAACAAACCTAGTCTTTGGTTTGACAGCTTTGACATCCGGTCGGCCAGTTGAAAGTGGCTTCAGCCTGCCTCGGTGTGGAGTCCAGGTGAGTGGGCGTGCAAGACTTGCCTTGAGGTCAAATGCCGACCGCTTGGCAGACACATCTACGTAGCACAAGACGCGTCAGCTATGTAGAATACCTCAGACATCATATGAGTTTAAAAAACGTTTTTTTAAACCCAACCCAGTGGGTTTTGGGTTAAACACTATTTTTTCAAAAGGTTCAACTTGATTGGTTTTGGGGTTTTCATATCATTTTAAATTTATTATATTTGTTTATTTAGATTATAAATTATTAGACTGAGCACTGGCTGATACTGTCCACGTGAAATAAATATCCAAAAATTTGCAAACTCGTAGGCTTAAAAGTTGTAAAAACCGCAAGTGAATATCGCAGTAATAAAAGCAGAACAAGAAACCAGAATTGGTATGAGTAAGTGGTCCATGCATTCCTTTCCTACACTTGAACTAGTGAAATCATCAATGACCTTACCATCCCAGTGCAAGATAAGTGGCACTGCTGGCTTAAAGCTAGAATGTGGCAGCATTAAGTGAGCAAAAAATTAGGAGATATTCCTGGCCCTCAACTTTTTATTGCTGAACTGTGCTTTTACGAAAATTACAAAAAAAAATCAACATTCAGCTGCAACTTCAGCTACACTGTGCAAGTCCTAAATATGAACAAGAAATCTGAGCTAATGCTCATGGGACGCGCGACAGCATCAGTTTAATTTCGTACGCAGGTTGTCTTGGTCTATCTCCAGTATATATTTAGGCGAAAATTCACCCTAAGTGTGCGTCAGCGCCTAAAATAGCCAAAAATTCACTTAAAACCCATAATTCTGGGGTTCAAAGTCATTGATGTTGGTACCCCCGAAAAGCTCATCAGCAGTGCTTGTCATGATATGCAGCAAGTCTGTGTCTATCTGCAACCATTCTCATGCTAGATTAGTCGACAGTAGCAGAAATCGAACGTTTTGAAGGGGGTACCCAAATTTGATGCGCTCGTACGGAGGACTCCTTGAACCTAGGGGTTCAAACCTTACACCGTTGAAATCAATGTTTAATGCTGAACATTTCATACCCAGGTTGTCCTGGTCTATCTTGAATGGTTTTGGCGCAAATCACTTAAATGTCTATAGCAGCCTAAAATCGCTAAAAATCACTAAAAACGCCTATTTTGGGGGTACAAGGTCATTCAAGGTCCTCGATGTTGGTACCCCCGGAAAGCTCGTCAGCAGTGCTTGTTATGATACGCAGCAAGTCTGTGTCTATCTGTAACCTTTCTCGTGCTAGATTGGTCGACAGTAGCAGAAATCGCACGTTTTCAAGGGTGTACCCAAATTTGATGCGCTCATACGGAGGCCTCCTTGAACCTAGGGGGTACCTTACACCATTGAAATCTACGCTTAATGCCGAATATTCCATATGGAGGTTGTCCTGGTCTATTTTGAACGGTTTTGGCGCAATTCACTCTTAAAGTGTGTATTGCAGCCAAAAATCGCTAAAAATTTGCTAAAACCCCCTATTTTTGGGGTTCAAGGTCGTTCAAGGTCATCGATGTTGGTACCACTGGAAAGCTCGGCAGCAGTGCTTGTTACGATAAGCAGCAAGTCTGTGTCTATCTGCAACCGTTGTCACGCTAGATGAGCCAATAATGGTAAAATAACGATTTCTAAGGGGGGTACCCCTCTTTGATGTCCTCGTTCACCAAGCGACACCAAAATTACCTCATTAGAAACTAGAGACTCTAGGCTATCACACAGTGAAGATTTCATGATTCTCAGTTGCGTCCTTTTGACACAATACAGCAGTGTGCCAGACGGACAGAAGGACGCCTCAGCCGTAACAAAGACGCGCGACAGCATGTAATGCTGTCACGCGTAAAAACCACAAACTAGTGAAACGGCAGGAGTGTTACCAATCTACGATCGTACCATTTACTCACAATCGTTACAATATGACTTTTATTGAACGAAGATGTGTCTTGAAATAAACAATCGATAATCGGCCGACCGATAATCGGCCAAAGCATTATCGGTGAACCTCTAATAAAAATAAATGGTACGAATAGTCTATGGTACGAAAAGTCCAGTTACCGCATACGACAGGTGACCTCCGTAGCTTTGTGACTGCTGTTTTAATATTCTAGTAGTTAGACAAAATAATTGGTCTTTGTGTCAAGACTGGTGACAGCCAACCACGAATTAGTGTAGTCCGAAAACGTCATCACTGTCGACTGTCGAGATGTGTCATAATGTATTATGTGCGTTGTGTCGTAAAACTGTGCACGATCACACTGGCCGATCCAGATGGTGGAATACGGGAGGGAGGCATGGTGAGAGTGGTAGCGCGAACCTATAACCATACGGTTCCCACGCCTC
>Ga0209052_1000854_pt1 | contig 10503 bp, 6 predicted proteins | sample WorMetHEROISLAND_2_FD_187409 | JGI IMG/M metagenome (GOLD analysis project Ga0209052, IMG submission 187409) | Marine gutless worms symbiont microbial communities from Max Planck institute for Marine Microbiology, Germany - Olavius sp. 4 HERON... | ecosystem: Host-associated > Annelida >...
GTAACTACCCGACGGGTACCTGATACTCTACCCGGTCGGGTACCCGGGTAACGAATTACCCGATTACGGCAGCCCTAAATTCGCATTCGTAGAATATCAAATCATGTTCAATCCTTTTTGCATTTGTATTGCTGCGAATGCGATTTGTGGCGTGAATTTTCGTATATTTTACACAGTATAGTAACCAAACTTCAAACGCAGCTAGTGCACATAACTGCAGAAAATGTCTAAATTATTTGTATAATCTTTTTTTCGACACAGTTGTCAGCTTTTTCAAGTTATCAAAAATATCAAGGCTTATGACCATGCAGAAGTCGACACATGACTGCCAGCGTACCCGCTATTTCCTGAAAATGTAAGGAAAGGCTAATTTTGTTGTTCTAAACATGTTAAGTAACAGAAAATAAAGTTGGAAAATCACTTATTTAAAAGCCCGCGGTTCGGGTACCGACACTCGGAACTGAAAACTGGTTCCGACAGTTTCTAGCCTAGTAAGAAGTGACTAAGTAATAAGCCGTGTTTCATAGAACACCCCAGATCAGAGTCGTATATAGTACAGTTAGACAGTTTCAGGCTATGGCTGTGTGCACGCACGCTCCCACTACTCGTCCCTTACCTACACTTATCACTGGCCTAACTCACCCACTGTATCATTCAAAATGGCATCACACCATCCCTGGCAAATCAGCTTGCAGCATCACGCTGGATGTGCTGGCACTCTGTGCACACAGGCGTCGGACACGTGCTCACAGTCACTTTCTTTCAAGTGTCTGAACCCGTTTCCAGTTCCTAGCATCGGAACTTGAACCACTTCGTATTTAAAATGTACTAATTTCATTGGTAGGAAAAACAAACAAGATTACCCGGTTGGGTGATGTGACTAAAACATGATGGGACGGCTAAAACAAGACAGCCAGACTGACCCAGACCCGGCAAAATAAATTGTTTTGTTTACTGGTGTGCAGGCTTTGAGATTAATTTCTCAGACAGGTAAGAGGGTTTGACGGTGTCCTCTATAATCTGTGACCGTTAAGTGGTTATGGTGTGGTTATGGTGGTCAAGTGCGCTAGATTAAGCTAAGCTTTAAGCTAAGCTTTAGAGCGCACTATAATATAACCTAACTTTAACTTTTTAACAGCCGGTGAGCAAACCGTTATGGCAGAGCAGTTACCCACGTGTAAGCATTAATGTTACAGATTGTATTTAATGACACATTCAAAAACAGCAAGCAGAATTAACACCAAGAAGACAGGTGTTAAGCCGACACACTCAGTCTCTTATTTTAACAGTATTTGTTTAGGCATCTAACTGAGCAGTTCAAGTGATGGCAATTAGCGAAGTACAGCTCAGAAACGAATAAATACAAGTGCATGTGAGCGTCTTATTGTCATCTATAGAAAACTACCAGTCCGCACATTGTTCAAAGAGAGCTGGGGAGTCGAGTGTCATACAGGGGCGGATGCAGGATTTGGAGGGGGCCAAGTCGAGGGCCAAAGGTGCAAGAATGGAGGTGCTGAGAGTATGGGGGCCTGGGGTTGGTGCTCCGTCAGCACCCTCCCCATAGGGGAAGTGGTCTGGCAGTGCTCCATCCCCAGAAAATTTTTTTAATTTGTGGGTTGCAAAATGTCCTTTGGTGCAAATTTGTCCCTTTTCAGTGCTAAATTGCATCTGGACTAATATATCTAGACCTCGAGTATTCCTGCCCAGTCTGGAATTCCAGCATATGAGTTCTGAGGGAGCATTGTGAGCTCTTCCAGTGGGGTTTGGGGCAGAACCAGAACCCCGGCTGAAATAGAATTTCATGATTTTAAATGTCATAGAACGCTTCTGGTGAGAGGCATTTTCATGCGAATCAGTCGCTTGCTCAAGCTTTTCCGGCTGGACTAGAAAATTTTTTTGGCTCGCTAGCCGGCTCGAGCTGCAAAAATACGTCATATCTCCAAACTGAAGAATTTTACTCCACAGTTTGGTTTCCCGAAGGTATGTCAACTGCCTTCGCCACACGTATGCTTCAGCTTAATATTGACACAAAAATGTTCAATGTCATCGATTACAGACTAACGTAATAGTACCATGCTCGAGTATGCGTATCACAAAGGCAGCACTGCAGCTATGGGTGTTGTGGCAACCCTTGAGGTGGTTGAAATTCACGAGCTCGGGGTTGCTCCGATGAGCTAGGTGGGTTCAACCATCATGCAGTTTGAGAGCTACAGTACATGCCGTCTGTCCCAGATGTCTTGTCATGTTATAACCGTCCCATCTGTCCCATCATGTGGCTGTAAGTAGCGAGTTTTGTGTGCTCGTCTGGGATCTCCTGCACTGGCTGTGACATCATTCATGTTTTAGCTGTCCCATCTTTCTCTTCAGACCTGAAGTGGCGACTTCTTGCTTGCTTTAGCTATCCCATCATGTCCCATCTTGTTTTAATCAGACCCTCGGTCGGGTGCGCTAAGCTGTTTTGATATTCGTAGCAGAAAGTCATAATTACTAAAACAAAGTCACATGTGACACTTTAAAGTGAGCTATTGCCTAAATGACTGATCCCTAATTTAAAACAAAGTATGCCAAGTGCCTACAGACACTATTCGAATGGGACCTCCACACCAGCTAGCTGATGCCTTACTTTGTATGCCATGGTTTTGCTTGATGAGTGATGACCATTGACCAGTCATTTATTAGATAGATAGCAGAGTTAGCTCAGATTTCTTGTTACTTAGGTCTTGGCTTCTTATACTGACTCTTTACAGCCAACCACATTTGGATGAACAATGAATCATAGAATGCATGATGATTTTTGTTGCTGTAACTGCATAACTTTTGTCACATGCCAGAAAGTCATGGAGAGTATTTGTGTGCTGCAAGCTTATCTGTGATGTGTTACTCTAGCTGTTGGCAGTTTTTGTGATAACTAGTGGCATCATGGCAGGGCGTAATTGCCCCCACCCCGAAATTTTAGACAGTCAGAAAATGTTCTTATCAAAATAAGTTTTGGGCTCAGAAATTCCCTATTTTGGGGAAACTTAGGAGCAAAATTGAAATTTTGAGCACCCATAATCTCCTCTGTCACAAATTTGTAGCTGTCTGTTGGATAATTGCGACTTCCTGCCCCTCTACCTTCTTAGCCCACGACACCGCTGGTGATAACCTACAGTGACTGATTGGTGGGTCAGTGATGACGCAGTGCTCATGTGCAGTGGTTATTGGCCAGTTCGTAGAATATTGATGAGCAGAACCGAGGCTCTGTCACGTCAGACTGTATGTTTGGCTGGGTGGTTGTATTTCATCAGACAGTGTCGCACTAACTAAGAGTAGATCTGAAGTTGAAACTTTGCATGTAGTTACATAATCGTGGGAGGTTGATGCAGAGTGCTCAATCGATCTTCAACTGGGATCGTTTTCAGGACATTAATGCAAATTGATAAATTTGTTTTCATTTGAAGTGTAAATTATGATCACAGTCCACCTGACTATTAGTCAACCTGGATACTGTGAGCTTAGCCACAAATTTCTCAGCACGTAGTTGAATTTGCTGCTGAAGCTTCATGGAGGACCCCATTGACAGAAACTTGGCTCACTTGATGGCTAACTTGTGTATTTGGTTCTAGTCATGATGTTATACAAGTGACATTCTGCTTTTGAATAATACACACTTTGATGTTAGATTGTTGCATTTCATTTCTGTTGCAGGCTGATAAAGAAAAGTCAACAATGAGTGATGGCATTTGCAATATTTCTTCGGCTGCTGGGTGCTGACAGCAAATTGTTAATCTGTGATTATTACTCCACAAGTTTATTTCCTATGTCATGGTTAGTGCTTTTCTAAGTATTTTCCCAAGGTTTTTGTAACATTTTTCAGACTACAGATTTGTTCTACTGTGTTCTTTGAAGATGAGAAATCTCTCTCTGCTGTATTTCTAGGAAGGTTTAAAAGTATCCTGCATTGTTTCTGGTGATGATGATGATGTTCTACAAACATAATACAAATTTTAAGCTGCTCTTGAATAATACAGATATAGCTTCGTGCAGAGCGTGATGTTGATTGTTGCATTTGGTTTTCATTGCAGGCTAATAATGGAACAGCAGTGAACACTGATGGCATTGGAACATGTTTTGCCTGCTGATCATGCCATTTACAAGTGCCTTTATCGCTTTTAATCTGATGACATCTTGTGCTCACTATGTGCTATGGACATATTCTTACTGAAGATGCTTGAAAATATTCATATTTATAACATCTAATCGCTGGAAATAATGGGTAAGTTTGTATTGGTATTTTGAGTTTTGATAGCATTTTTGAATGCTCTGATGATTGCAGATGATAAGTGAGTAACAGGTTGCAAAGGATGAAACGTGGCACAGTTGTGCATATCATATCAGTCATGTGCCATACAAATGTGTCACCTCAGTGCTGTGGCTACCTGGCTTGCAGCATTATTGCTACTGAATATTCCCTAGTTGTATTTTACATTTGTGATTCAGCTGATTCATTTATCGAGGATTGAAGCATTTGAAATGTGGCTGCTGTTGTGTGGGGCTGTTATGCTGATAACGGTAGTTTGCCTACTGCATGGGTAGGAGGCATTTATGGTTTGCTGGAAAGTGAAAGTCAGTAATTCAGAAGTAATGCATTGATTCAAGGAAACAAGATGTACGACTGACAGTTTGACACGATTGATACAGTTGGTGAACCTACAATCAGCTGGCTGTCCACTATCATGTAGCTGCTGTGAAGTTTCCAACATTTTAGTCCACTGTTGCAAAAGTCTTTTTCTGCTGCTGCTAGCCATTTTTCATAATTCATACAAATTTCTATCTCTGTTTGTCTCCATCTCTATGTTGATGTTTTGAGGTTGGCTGTGGCTAGCTTGTGATGCTGCAGGGCAAAAAAGTATGTAAGAAACCTAGTTCCATCAGCAACCTGGTTATCAATGTGTGCATTAAGTGCATTAAAATGTGTTTTGGGGCAAACTTGAGTATTTGAAAATTTGCGCTGTTGTATAGTTCTGCACAGTTTGACTCGTTTTGAGTTGTGCTAGGCCCACTTGGCCCAACTTGCATGCAATCCAGCCCGAACGTGACCAGATTAAGTCAATTATAGTGCTACCATTTCACGTATCACACATGAAGTCAGATGCTTGCTGCTGAATGTGAGCTCTAGAACGAAGAGATGGCTGTGCTGAAGAACAATGGAGCAAATTAAATATCTTGTGTGAAATGAGATTTGAGGCTGATTTCCTGTTTGGGAGCGGTGCACTGTTGATTGTTTCTTCACTGTGTCTCAGAAATAATTTCTCACTTTGTCATGTCCATATCTTTTCCAGATGTTGACAGATTTTCAAAACTCTTTCACTGGCACATTCTGTGGACAATTTGCCATAGAACGATAGTAAATATTCCACCTCACCTTAACTGCATCACTACACTACTTTGTGAAACATAAATGTGCGAAAAACTAACAGTAATAGGCAGGCAACAAGTGTGTTGGTAAATGAACAAGACACTTCAGACCAAGATCGCGGTGAATGATGTGTACGATGCAGCTGCGCTGTGTTAGAACCGTCTCTTTGGATATCTGTTATCTAGTGTGTTGACCGATGTGTTTGCGGTTGGTCTTCCTGGCTCAGTAGGCCTACCAGTTTTTCCACACTGGTCACATTCTCTTTAGCAAGCACGTGCTTCGGTCTACCGCTTTTGTGGCTTCGGTCGTTGCTTTTTGTTTCTCGAGTATTTCTAGTAGTGTCCAGTCCTTCCTTTTTGCTATTTTTCTTCGAAAACTTTGTCAGTGTCTTCCGTGATCTGTATTCGTTGAACTGGCATAAGTTATTAATCACTTCCTTCTCTTCATTGCTAAATGGCATGTTACATTAACGGTATTTCGTCACTGCATTAAAAAAGTTAGTCACAGTAATATCATCTGCTAAGTACCAAGGTGTATTTAAAACTAAACATAATTTAATTCATGTTGAAAATTAGTTGTAAGTTGTTTCACAAAATAAGTTTGCATATGGATTTATTCTGACTATAGTGATTTTTGAAAATTTGTATTTCACAATGTGACAGTGTAGTGTAGCAACACAGTGAAGGTGCGGTGGGATATTTAAGAATCACCTTATTGCAAATTGTCCGCAGAATATGCCAGTGAAAGAATTTTGAAAATTGGTCAATATTTGGTGAAGGTATGAACTGTGACAAAGTGGGAAGTCTTTTTTGAGTCACGATGTAGAACACATTGATCGAGTCACTGCTAGGTGCTCCATCGTGAACCATTGGTATTAGAGGTAATGAGCTTGCTGATGAGGCTGCCAGATCAGCCCTAAATCTGAGTATGTCAGCTATGAAATGCCCTGCTACCGACCTGTATTCTGATGTGGTTAATCACTGTCACCGTCTCTGGCAGGCCGAGTGGGACAGATGTGTTTTAAACAAATTACACTCTGTCAAACCTCTCCTGGGCTATAGCAGTCTGACCAGTCTCAGTCGTCAAGATGCGGTCGTACTTAGGAGGCTTCGTATTGGTCACACTTGCCTTACTCATTCATATCTCCTAAATCGAGTCCATCGACAAGACCAGCCAGATTGTTCTCACTGTCACTGTGCGTTAACAATAGCTCATGTCCTTCTCGAGTGTAACCACTATAACGTGGTGAGACAGAGATACTTCAATGTTTCTTCCTTGCATGATTTGTTCGACACGGTTGACGCCCAAAATATTCTTGGTTTTATCAGAGATATTGGGCTTTACCATCTCTTGTAACTTAACTTTTATTCCTCTAATGTATTTTACTACTTATATAGCTTTTAAACTTATTGTAAATTCTTAATTTCTATGTAATTTTATTATTTTAATAGTATGGCACTGCATAGCCTATATTGTGCTGATGTGCCGTTAAGAAACGGCTCACTCACTTGCCCATCGTGAACCATGCTGATAATATACTAATCTAACTTTTTGTGCATAGGCCTATGTTTTCCTTTCCAGTAACTCATTAAGTAGTCAACCTCTGCTCATACTCCATAAGTGAATCAGTGTTCGACATGATACTGGTTTACTTTTGCTTTTTAACTTTCATGGTTTATGAGGCTACTGTGGTTGATGTTATGCCAAAGTCTTTGTGCTCATGTCATCTCTGTCTCATGGCGTTTTGCAAATGTTGCTTCATTTGAATATCCATAGTTTTTGTGAATTTCTGCTGCATGTTAACTTAGTGAGTTTTCTGCAATAATACCAGTATCAGATACGCAGCCTTTAAGATAGAATGTCCAAGGCATTACAGATCGTAACTATTTGTGTGTGCTTAAATTTAAACAAAAGAAAAGCAGAAGTTATTGGAGGCCAATTCCAAGCGTCATGGACGAACAGTCAGACATGTTTTTTATTTCACAGTACTTTGTTATAGTAATGCGTAATTTTATAAAACTTTGCATGTGTTATGCAACACTTGGGCACTCATAATGCCACATTGGAAAACATCCTATGTGCAACTACTGCAGAGCCATAACTTTAGATTGCACCATCACGGACGAACATTTTTCGCTACCTCATAATATGGGGCCTTAATAAATTGCAAAAATTGTGTGAAGTTACAAGCCCTTTTGAACTGATAAATTTTTTTTATACAGACATGGATGTCAGTTGTGTCTGCAGCAGGATATTTCATGCCAGTGTCGTTTCATATATATTTACTACAAAATTTAATTATCTTGTCACGGACGAACAGCAAGTGTCATGGACGAACATCGTCTGCTGACCTCAAATTGTAAAACAGGTAACACAATGCTAACAATATATAGACTGTGGGGTTAAAAGTTCATGTATTCCCGTGCATTTCCATACGCTGCAAATTCTAGACTGTGAATTTAACTAATGCAGTAGTGTCTTGTCATATAAACACAGGCATATCGAGCAAATTGAGAAATGAATGTACATGTAACTCCACAAGTTATTCTCAATATTCACATTTAATTAAGCAGAATAAAATGGATAGATTGATTGATTGATTATAACCAAAGAGCCATTAACATGGCTACATTGTTACAAAAGATCATCACCAATCAGTAATCACACAAATGTTTTCTCAAATTGAAACACTTGTTCCAATGTTATAATGTTCATGAATCAAACTCTATAAAAACAACCACATAAAATGCATAAGGCCAAAAACTCCTATGCTTCCAGTTGCAGTCTGGCGAAAAAGTAGTGATGGAGGCGGATTTTTTTTTTACCGCTCCATGCTATAGCATTGCATCAAGTAAATTAAATTTTGATGTGCATTAAACATTCAATTCAAAACTGCATTGTGCACCTTACCAAAGCCGCAAGATAATTCTGCTTACCTCAAGGTTTAGCTGCAGCTTCTGTAACAGGCCTATCTTTGTAACATTAACAAACTCTGAAATGATATTTAACAGCAGACATCAATTTCTGAATGTAAAATGGTTACAGGTAGTACTTACAGTGTTTGCACTCTGTTTTCTCAAATTCCCAAGATTGTACCAGGTACTCCAAAACTTCCCAAACTGGCATTACAATTCACAAACTAACGTTATAATTTCCAAGCTAATAAAAATAAAAAAAAGTTAATACAACAAGTGTGGAACAATACTTTTTAACACAGACATTGTGAAATGATGTCTGTAAGCAGCAGTCTACTGTGAAGAACTTGGTTCGTGTGTGACCGTCACACAGGTTACGCGCGTGACCACATATTTGATGAACTTTATTTCACAAAAGACGAAAATAATCTGAACTGTTATTGCCATACAGTGTATGACTTAACTTGATTATTTATAACACAAGGCTGCAGTGCTAGGAAACTTTTAGAAACTAAAACAATGCAGTTATTCTAGTTTGCAGTTACATGTGTGACACAGGAAAAAACAAGATTATTTACAACACCACACACTATCTTAAAACAGTTAAACATGAAAATAAATTGAACCAAGTTTTTCATTTCATAACAGTTTTGCTTTATATGTGTACAATTTACTTCTGATTTATATTCAAAAACATGACTTATCATGCAGCTGTCAATATTGTAAATTTTCAGGTTTTCAGTTCATCACTTCACAGAAAACAAATGGGAAGGGAATATAGCAGTACATATACATATCCTGAAACTTCAGAGTATTTCCTAAATTGCAAAATAGTCAACCGTGTGCAGTAACTTGTTTTTTTTTTAATTTCACACTCCAGGACCACTTTGCAGAGTATGTGCCTATGGCGTGCTCGGCTCTGTCCATTCCACATCATTGCCAGAGTAATCGGGCATCCAGTCTCCATGACAACTCAGCCTTTATCAATTATCTCCTATGTTCCATGAGTCGTGGTGGCACAGTTTTGGGGGAAATGTCCAAGGAATTTTAAAGGACTTTTAAAATTTAGTTACCTTTTCCAGACCTATTCCAGTTATATTTCACCATGCTGGAGAGTGTTTGATGTTTCTGGCATCATATAAAAATGGAAAAACCATCAAGAGCATAAACTTAGTATTGCTTACCACAGTTACACAGCATGTGATGGTTTGCATGCGATGATTCAGTAGAATCTGTGGTATTGAGTAAACTATTGTACATTGCCCAGTCAATCCATAGAGCTTGAAATGTTTACAAGTATTTACACAAATGTCATATTTGTTGATGGCTATTATGGGCAGTTTTCCAGTTCCAACATCTACAGTACACCGTGTCCCAATAAACTGAAGGACTTTCAAGGCCCTCTTACATATACATCAAATTCCAAAACTTTCAAGGCCCTGTTAAGCTTTCAAGTACTTTCCAGGTCCTGGAAAAATGGATACTTTACAAGGACTTTCAAGGAAGTGTGGCCACTCTGGTTACTGGGGGTGGCATGCAACTGCAACTACAGTTGTGGCACTCATTCTTGTACATCAATATTTCAAGGCATTGACATCCGAATGTCACCGATGTCATTAAAGAATTTATTTTACTGTCATCTACAGTGATACTAAAGGAAGGATGATTCAGTTAATCATCGTACGTAAGACTACTGCGCGTATCATACAGTTGTGATGTGAGTTTGTTGTAATGTAATCATTACGGCTGTTTTGGGTCTGTGCCTTAATAAAGTTTGTGTAGACTATAATTTACAACATGCACAGTTTCTGATCAGTTATGTATTTGACTGTAGATGTGGTTGAGCATTATTGCTGCCTTGAATGGCATTAGACCACAGACATGACCACCTAAGATGGCAGATGAATCAAGGTACAGATCGTGGCACAATATCTGCTGTAAAACGTAAAAATAAGATAGTTCTAGTCAGCTGCTTGGGAAAACCACCAAACATCCAGTAGAAGCTGAGATTCCAACAGGTTTTTAATTAAAATTTTATCCTCGAAAGTCAACATTAGGCCTAATGTTCATTTACACAGTAAACATTCATAATGTGCGATGTGACGTAATTATGACGTCATAACCGACGAGGAACCATTAAGTAAGCAAACCGCAGGTAGGAAATTTATTCCTGTTTCCATTGGTACAACA
>Ga0209052_1000855_pt1 | contig 10493 bp, 9 predicted proteins | sample WorMetHEROISLAND_2_FD_187409 | JGI IMG/M metagenome (GOLD analysis project Ga0209052, IMG submission 187409) | Marine gutless worms symbiont microbial communities from Max Planck institute for Marine Microbiology, Germany - Olavius sp. 4 HERON... | ecosystem: Host-associated > Annelida >...
CTCTCTACTACAACTACAACAACTACAACTACTACTACTACCTGCAAATGAGAGAAGTTAAGAGACGTGAGTGCCACAGAATATGTTGACTTCAAGACCATCAATAGCACTACTACAACTACAACTACAACTACAACTACAACTACAACTACTACTACGACTACTACTACTACTACTACTACTACTACTACTACTACTACTACTACTACTACTACTACTACTACTACTACTACAACTACTGACCTGCAAATGAGAAAGGTTAGAGACATGAGTGCCGCAGCACATGTTGACTTCAAGACCATCGATTGTAACAACACGAACCGCACCAATGTGATCATCCGGCAGACCACGAGTTCGAACCTATTAGAATCAACGACAACTACCAACAACTACAACAACTACTGCTGCTGCTGCTACTACTACTACTACTGATGCTGCTACTACTACTACTGCTGCTACTACTACTCCTACTGCTGCTACTGCTACTGCTACTACTACTACTACTCTCGCCATCTGCTGGACATTCCGCGAACTCGGTCCAGGTTCGGTGAACGTTCTTTCACTGTTGCTGGACCTTCGGCATGGAACAGTGGAACACGTTACCCGTCAACATCAGAACTGCCGTGGCGTCTTTTAAACGGCTGCTCAAGACACACTTGTTTGAAATATCGTTTCAGTCATAGTCTGCGTGACATTACGTTTTTAGCATTTTAGCATTTTTAGCATCTTAGACATTGACATTACTGTATCCATTTTGCATGTTTGTTAGGCGCCCTTGTTTTTATCTTAGGATATTTTACGGCGCCTTATAAGTCGTCTTATTATTAAGTGTTTGTGTGTTGTGTTGTAGCTCGGTTAAGTATCGACGGCGTTTCTCTCGCTGAAAGACAACAGCTACGAGACAAATATCCTTTGTACTGACACCGATATACTTAATATCGATATAATAAATAATAATACGATAATGCAAACTTTATACACTGGTATTTGTTACAACTAGAAACAATTAGAGCTCTCAAACCTCTGTTGAGAATGGTACCACCGACATCTGGCGAACGCAGCAAAGTTCCTGTTTACGTACTGTCTGCTAAACGTTGATCCGCGGTAGAATCTGGATTGCCAACAAAATCTTATCACCTCTTTGATCCTTCTTGGGATCCATTGGCTTCTCCTCCTGAGGTTTGCCAAAGCTTCAAAGAGGTTCTATCGACCTTGAGGTCTGTCGGGGATGCGCACTGGGCCCATGCTGTGGCCTCAGCGCTGGGTGTCTGCCTAGTGCAGGCATCCGCCCCGCAGGTAAGGTAAGTTAAGGCAAGGATCATTCTTGGGCGATGCAAAAGTAAATCGTAACCGATTCGTGCTTTTTCGAGTTATCTTGGATACAAACAAATGAACGGACAGACAGACCCAGTTTAGTAACCCATTTGGCAGAGGTAATAATGAGAATGATAGTGGTAGTGATGGTGATGATATTGTGATCAAGGAGTGATCGTTGTCCTTGACGGTGTCGGCTCAGCACGTGGTTACAGGAGATGTTTGACAGCGCCGATGTGGACAGAGTCGGAGTTCTCGACGAGTTCGAAGTCGTTCGACTCATGAAGAAACTCAACAACAGTCTGGCCACCGTCAAGATACAGCAGAAGCTTAAAGTATTTGCATTTCTCTTCCGTTTTCTCTTGAATTTTGTCTGTCAGATAATGAATGGAAGGACTGATGGATGGATGGAGAGATCAACAGATAAACAAGTGAACAAAGGAGCGAATTTTAGCAGTGTCTCGACAGCGTCTCTAAGATACACCAAACGTATTTACATTTCCGTCTGTTGGCTCTTGAATAATATTTGTCAATGAATTGATGACTTTTATCAGTGAATTGGTGTAGTTTTATGTTTTTATGCTTTTATGTACATTAGTAGGTTTGACATGTTGCCAGCATTGCCATTAGAGCACTGTCAGCGTACAGCTGTCCAGATCTATTGCTTTATTACTTCTTATCCGTTGTCATATTTTGAACAAATAAATGAGATGGAGATGGAAAACAGAGGGATAATGGGATGGGTGAATGGACTTTTTTTAGCAGTGTCTGGACACCTGCGGGCTCGACGTTCTGTGTGTATATAAAGAATGTCGCAGATTGTTTTGGCTTCAGCAGCTGCAGTTCTCTTGATGCACTGACGTCCTTCGATGTTACTTTGTAAGTTCCAGTACTGTTTTCCGAATGTTGGGTGTGCAGTAAAATCTAACTGGTTGTGCTATTCGTCATTATCAGGTGATGTGGTTTTCTCGTGCTCACGTACCAAATGCTTGGTTTTCTCAGCGCAGCTTCTGCTTATCGGCTCCAAGGGTGTGGAATGATCTTCCTTCAGAACCGAAGAACAGTGACATCGGCAGACAGTTTCACATCAGGCCTCAAGACGTGGCTTTTTGATTGCGCCTACTCTCTCTCTCTCATTCCCGGTCGGGGGGGGCGGGTCACCGCCCCAATCCGTTCCAGGTAGCTCCAGAGGCGTCGCGGGTCGGTAGTGAAGGTGTCTCCTGGCCAGGTGTCCCTCCTGGTGTGATCGTGGGCCGGACACTGGAACACCAGATGCTCGACCGTTTCGTCGGCGCTGTGGCAGTGTGGGCAGATGGCCGAGTCCCGGCGCGCGATCCGGTGAAGGTAAGCTGCTACCAGTGGGGAATGACCAGTGCCTGCTTGTAACAGGTGCCTCTGAGAACTCGGTTTCAGGGGCAGTCTACAAATCTACTGATTGATTGATTGATTGATTGATTGATTGATCTTTGTCGATTGTTTTCAGGAGATGGCCTCGTCAAAGGATGGTTGCCGAGAGCGACTGACGAGTGTCGAGTTTATCAGTTTGTTCAAAGAAGTCTCCACTCGCCCTGAAATCTACTTCTTGCTCATGCGGTCTGTTGTCTTGCACTTTTGGACGTTCAGTTGAGTTCTACATTCGTTCGATAAATCTAATAAAGAAGTGTGTGATTCTGTTTGTAATAGACTTTGATGTTGAACATATTTGAAGTTGTTAGTGTGGCTTTGTAATAAATTGTAGACAGGAACTAGATGGAAAACATTCATAGGGTGTTTTTACTGCCCACAGTAGCGACGGTCAGTATTTGTTTGTCCGAGTTTTTTCTCTCTGCACACTCATGCACCGCTGCACTTAGTTTGATGAAATTTGGCGTGAACATGTACCTCGACAACCTCTAGAACCCTATTGCATTTCAAGGTCATAGGTCAAAGGTCAAGGTCATTTTTTCGTTAGTGGACCAAATTTTACCTAGTTGTTTTCATCGAACGTGGGAAAACTCGTTCATAACGCCATTTTCTGCTTTCGATTGCTTGACCCGTTCCAGAGATATTCGCCATCGAAATCTAGAGTTGTCCGAAATCTAGTGCACTGTTGATAACTCATGAACCGCTGCGCTTAGCTTGATTATATTTTGGATGCACGCGTACCTCGACCACCTCTGGAAACCTATTGCATTTCAATGTCATAGGTCAAAGGTCAAGGTCACATGCGTTTTTTGTGTGTGCATGATGCTGCGGCTACCCGCTTACAGTACTTAGTTTTGAGCGAGGCTTGATGATTTGTTAGCTAGTGTTTTTTTGTCATTTTTAGCATTCTTTGCAGCACCAGGAGTACCGTAGTGTTGTTATTAACTGATAATTGTTAGTTTTGCAGTGGGTAGACATTGTGCATACTTAACTCATTGTGCATCTGTTGCAATTGTAGGTACGCAAGTGCGTCGGATTTCATGAATATGGATGAGTTGCTGCTGTTTCTGGAAGCAGAGCAAGGCGTAAGTCATGCTTGTATTGTAATAGCAGTGACACACTGGACAGTTTTCTGGGGCAAGTGTTGCGGCAACCTGCGCCAGGCGTCTGGTACCAGCAACTATGACACACTTTGCCTGTAAATCATACCGACAGAAACTAGACAAACGTGGAGTCCGATTTTGAGGAGGACAATGTTGTGCCTCTGGTATTAGCATTAAGGTTGGTGAAAAAATCCTAAAGTGAAAGAACAAGCAATGCAAACAAAGGTCAATAGGTTCTATCCATTGCCGATCGCCAGCGCCGACAGAAATCTGGTATGACACACTGGCCAGTTGCCGGTACTAGTCGGCCGGTACCGGCATCTGGCGCCGGAAAACTGTCCAGTGTGTCATCACTATGAGAAATGAAGTTCATTGATTTGCCATCAGAATAGGTGTGAAGTTGACTGTGAATAGAGCTCTGCCAAGTTGTTGTGTGCAGCGTGATGAGTTTGTAGTTATTAGTCTACTTTTGATACTCGCAGACACTGTCAGTCTTGGTGGCAGTACCGCTGATGTCGGTGTCATTGTTGGTAGTGAATTTACGTAGCACAGTTTTATGCAGCACCTTTCTTGCGCCGACTACACCAGTATCTGTTGAACAATAATAGCAGCTGCATTGCAATAATTCTTCAAACTGGCTCCGTTCCCCTGCCATTTTACCTTATATTCCGCCATGTGCTTGTTGATGAATGTAGAGTTGACCCGCATGTTATTTACATTTATTTATTTATATTAATATTTGTATTTATTTATTTAGAGTTACTGTAAGTTATGTCTAAAAGTGCTGTCTCTGGACGATGGGTCGTGGAGGTTGTCCAGCAGCGAGTCCCCGTCCATTGGATTCCTGACAGAAGAAGCATGATGGATGAATGTACTTCGTCGATACAGATACAGATAGAGTCAAATAACATCAACTTGTGATATTGATCACGGTGCCAGAAAAACTCGTAATTTAGACATGACGTTAAAATACAGGTTTGGCTCAGTTGGTAACGTCGTTGGTCGCATCAACGAAGTTAATCAACGCTGGGCCCGGTTAGTACTTGGATGGGTGACCCACCGTCTGCAGGTGGGTAAACCATCTTGGTATGTAGCCAGCCACCCAGGTCAACTCAGCCTGGCCATCCCATCCGTGGGTAGGTGCAGTGAGTACCAGCGGAAGCTGGAATGTAAACAGGCACACCGTGCGATGCACTAGCCATGGTCTGGCAGTGTAAGCTGGTGTCTGGCTGACGGCTAATGAAACGGAGATCAGCGCCGCTCTATGGGCCTTATGGCTCGGGAAGGACTTTACGTTTTTTTACGTTAAAATATATTTTTTCAAACGAGCTGCATATTTATTAGTGCATTTGGGGTATTGTCGTATCTGCGACAGTTAATTGTTGAGATGATGAGCTGGCCGGTAAGCTCATCGTGTGTGGTGTCTGTGGGTGCTGATGTAGATGAGTCAAGTGACGGTGGAGAAGTGTATGGAGATAATCAGTGAGTTTGAGCCGTCACCGCAAGGCCGAGGGCTCTGTCAGCTTGGCATTGACGGTAAGCTGTCGTCTACTCTGCTAACAGCATGGTCCTCAGTGTCATTGTTACTGTCCGCACGGTAGCGATGGACTGTATTGTTTTCATCCGCGACGTTTCTTTTATCTGTTAGTACGATAACGCATGAACTGCTGCACGCAGCTGGATGAAGTTGTGCAGGAACGTGTGTCTTGACAACCGTTCGAAACCCGGAGAATTCCAAAGTCTAAGGTCAAGGTCACAGGATCGGATTTTCAGATTTTTCATGATTGCGAGATAGGGCAAAAAAGCTTGTGTGCACGATAACTCATAAACCGCTGCACTTAGCTTGATATTTTGCACGAACACGTACCTTGACGACCACACGAACCCTATTTAATTTCGAGGTCATAGGCCAAAGGTCAAGGTCATTTTTTTCGTAAGTGGACCAAAGTTCACTAAATTGTTTTCATCGAACATGGATAAAATCGTAGTGGATAATGTGGTTTTCTGCTTGTCGATTGCTTGATTCGTTCCAGAGATATTCACGATCAAAGTCTAGAGTTGTCCGAAATCTAGTGCACTGTTGATAACTAATGAACCGCTGCACTTAGCTTGCTGCAATTTTGCATGCACATCTATTTCGACAACTTCTACAACCCTATTAAATTTGAAGATCATCATTGGTCAATGGTCAAGGTCACATGGGTTTTTTTGGGTTTTTTTTCTGTGTGCATGATAGGCTACTGCAGCTACCCGTGGACAGTACTTAGCCTTGAGTAAGGCTTGATGATCTACTTTGTTCACTCTTCTCATCTTGTCTTAGGCTGCCATTACTTTCTGCAAGGCCCACGGTTACCTTCCCACTGTAGAGCGTCACCACTCTGGTCGGTAACAAATTATACGGCTTTGTGACAGGCACGCATGTCTTAACAACTTGCCCTGAATCACTACCTGATCACAAGAATATACGATTTTGACTTTGGATTTCAGTTCAACGTGATTCAACGTGAAGCTGTCTGAAAAAAAATGACAAACAGCCTAAGAGGGAAGAAAGTGCAAGCACTTATATAAACCCTCTATCTTTCATGAAAATATCCAACCTTTTTTTAAATTGTAAGACTGACGTGCATGCAACTACAATACTACATCGTAACTTAAATTATTCCAGTGATCAATATTACTGTCTGAGAAAAACTATTTTTTCTTATTGTAGTATTAAATCTGCCCTTGAATAATTTAAATTCATGTCCCCTCAGACTTGTATTGGATACAACAGAGTAATCTTTATAGTTAACATCTTCAGAACCATTTATAATTTTAAACACTTCAATTAAATCGCCTCGCACTCTTCTACTTCCCAGTGTTGTCAACTGCAGTCTAGTTGCTGGCATTGTGTGGCTCAGTGGTTGTTGCTGTTGTTGTTGTTGTTGTTGTTGTTGTTGTTGTTGTTGTTGTTGTTGTTGAAAATCGTACATTGAGAGTACAATGTAGGAAAAACACGCATACACACAGAATACAACGTAAAACAATAGAAACTGAGAATGAAATAAGCTGCGCGTCAGTCAAATGCTACTTTGTGCATACACTGAAGATAATGGACGCTCTTTTTCCCGGCCAGAGAATAGGAAATTGCGTTTACTTCTGCTTCTGTTCACTCTTCACATAACCATACCCTACATAACCATATCATATGTTCAACAGTTTGCGTGTAGGATTTATGGCATATTTGTGATGCATGTATATTTATTCAACTCTGTATGTGTAGGGTTCACAGCTTACCTGTTGTCAGAGGAATGTGATATATTTGACCATTTTTTGTGTGGAATTTATGGCTTACCTGTGATACAATCGATGTATTTTGTGTGTTGGGCTCACAGCTTACCTGTTGTATATCAATATGTTTTGTTTGTAGGGTTCACGAAATACCTGTTGTCGGAAGAATGTGATATATTTGACCCGGTGCATTCGGACATCTGTCAAGACATGACACACCCACTCTCACATTATTTCATCGCCGCCTCTCATAAAACGTATGCTTATATGTAGTATTACGTACATATCTATTTGCTAAGAAAGTGCATTACAGCAAAAAATACAGTGTGGTGAGCTTGACAGAAAGCTGCAAAGGACACTGATAACAGTCCATAAAGCACAACAAATAAGAGCATCCGAGCACGTTGGTAAAGATAAAGACGAAGCTAGTAATGGTTTCTTATGTTTTCTTTGGTGTATTTTGTGCTTAAACTGCCAGTGATTAGTCGCTCACTTTGTGTCGTAGTATGAATATACACCGTGTCCACGAAAAAACTGTACCCCTGTATACGTTGCCATAAATCTGGCAAACAACGTCGGATTCTAACGAAATTCTACGCCAATGCTGACACGTTAAATTGCAAACAAGTCACCAAATTTCAGCAAAATCGGTCAACATCTGCAACAGCCACAGCACGTTTAGTAAGGTCACTCAAAAGCATAAGTGTCCACTATAGGCACAGGCGTCATTGACTGTCAAGTGTGCGTCCATGCGAATGGCAAGACGTCAGCACTGCTAAAGTCTGTGTTCAAAATGTCCACCATGTGCTCGAACGCAAGCTTGAAGACGTGGACGCCACTGCCTGACCGCTTCATCGATGACCACCTGGAGGAAATGTTCCCACTCTTCGATCATGCGCGACTTCAGCTGGTCGACGTCACGAATCTGGCTGCGGTACACATGCTCCTGCAGCTTCCCGCAAATCTGGTAGTCTACGGGGTTAAGGTCAGGACTGTTAGCTGGCCACTGAGCTGGAGTGATGAAGTCTGGTGTTTCATGAGTTAACAGATGCACTGTCTCACATGCTCTGTGGGAAGGAGCGCCTGAGTGCCTGACTGCAGTTTGTAACGCTATATTGGAAACTGAAATATTTTGTCCTCAGTATTTGAATATTAATAACTCGTGTAATAAATAATATTTTCTTGTGAAATTTGGCAATTCTGTCGCAGACATATTCATAATCAAGCACACATAATTTGGTTAGGATGCGTTCGGACTTGACAATTCTACCGTACACTGTCTAGGGGTACAGTTTTTTCGGGGACACAGTGTAGTTATGCTAAAAATAGAAGTACTAAAAATAGAAAGATGGTGGTTCTAAGCTACAGTTGTCATTCGAGAAATTGCATTGTTTCTAATGGTGTAAATTGTCAATTCTAATAAGTAACATAACCGGGATTTTTGATGAAATACAAGGCAAGTTGGTTGTAGATGCATATTGTATGTTTGAATATTTTGCCAAATTTGCTCCTACAGAAAGCAGAAAGAGCAGACTGTGATCTTTTTTACCAGAGTTGTTCTGAATATCATTGCCTTAATCATATTTACTCGCTTAATGAAAAGTTGACATTACGAACATGAGGACATGAGTTTACACTGTTGTTTGTTAGGTACGACTTTAACAAGGAGAATTTTATTGTCCGAGCTGTGTATAATTATATTTAGCTTATGTTACAGGTTATTTCACTGCTTTGTTGTGTTCATGTTTTGTACTTGTTTTATTGTCATACATTTTCCATGGTTTTGTCAACTGTGTCTGTTGTAAGCATGTGCGTATGAGACAAGTGTAATAAACTGCTTACTTACTTACTTACTTACTTACTTGCTTACTTAGAATGGTATAGGTGGTTTACAGTGGAGTATGGTGGTTGTATTGTGCGTGCCTGTGTTGTACAGGTATTTGTTGAAAGACCAGCTTAAAGGTCCGTCCAGCATCGAAGGCTTCACACGGACACTGAAGAAAGGCTGTCGATATATTGAACGTAAGTTCCATTACCGCTGTAGCACACTGTAAGTTGTAGCACTGTTGTAAGTGTAACACTGATTGTGGTTGTGGCTGATTTTTTCATACTTTTGTACAGATTTTAAGCTGTGTTGACAGTTACTTTCTGGCATTTTTCAGTTGAGAATATCATTGGTTTGACAGGAGCTCCTTGCTCATTTTTCGAGTTACCACCCCAACCATCCTTTCCAGGAAACTGCACGTGTGTCCTGGACGAAATCGGCGAACATGGAATCAACTTCCTCGCATACGCCGATGATTGAAAGCTACATGTAGACTGTGATCGCTGTGATCATTCTGATCATTGTGATCACTGTATCATTTTGATCGCTGTGATCACAGGGATTACTGTGATCGCTGTAATCACAGTGATCACGCTGATCACTGTGATTACAGTGATTACAGTGATCAGCCTGATTGCTGTGATCGCTGTGATCACAGGGATTACTGTGATTGCTGTGATCACTGTGATCACCATGATCACGCTGATCACTGTGATTACAGTGATTACAGTGATCAGCCTGATTGCTGTGATCGCTGTGATCACAGGGATTACTGTAATTGCTGTGATCACAGTGATCACTGTGATTGCAGTGATTACAGTGATCAGCGTGATCACTGTGATTACAGCGATCACGTTGATCATTGTGATCACAGTGATCGCTGTGATCACAGTGATCACGTTGATTACTGTGATCACTTTGATCGCTTGACACAACTTCACCTGCTGCACTGTTCAAACACTGCATCACTGACATCAGTGACTGGATGTCCGCTAATCAACAGAAGCTCAACGCAGACAAGACAGAACAGTACAGAGCACAGTCTGTCACTACATGATGGCTGCGGTCCAAGTCTATGTCTCGTGGAAGACATTATCACTGCCAGTGAGCATGTCCACGTTCTCGGTGTTACCATCTCATTCGACCCGAGTCTGGACAAGCACGTCTGCAGTGTCTGTGCATCGGGATTTTTCAGGTTTCGACAACTTCGCCGCATTCGACGATCACTTGACTCCGATTCGGCGTCGACTCTCGTCCACATCTTCATGTTGTCCTGCTCAGTCACTCTCGGTTTGATGAGTGAGTGAGTGAGTGTATTATATATGTTGTGAGAGTTTATATCTTTAACAAAAACAATGATGCTTCGAGATTTGCCGTTTTCAAAAAGTGTCAACTGGAATTGGTTTTTTGAAGCGAAGTCACAGAGCATTTGAAGCATCTCAGAGTAAAATATAATCTGCGTTGTAGTTGGCATGTCGGTTGTTATCAGCAGTGTGGTGTACGAGTGATGGTGACTGACTGTCAGAGTTGAGACATCCGGGCTCATACCCAGAAAAACCCGGTGGGTTTTATTGGGA
>Ga0209052_1000856_pt1 | contig 10489 bp, 6 predicted proteins | sample WorMetHEROISLAND_2_FD_187409 | JGI IMG/M metagenome (GOLD analysis project Ga0209052, IMG submission 187409) | Marine gutless worms symbiont microbial communities from Max Planck institute for Marine Microbiology, Germany - Olavius sp. 4 HERON... | ecosystem: Host-associated > Annelida >...
TCTGACGCGTCGCTAGTTTTTACAAGGTACAGTACGAACACATAAAACGAGGTATGAATTGAGCATGCACATGTGTTTGTTTCAAATTTCCTGGGGCATGATTCTGCCAAAAATTAGCAGAATCTGATGAAATTTGACAAAGATATCACAAAAATAAAAAGGGTGACGTTTTTTTGAGACACAGTGTACTTACTGAGTGTAAGGTCAAAACATCTTATAGGTATCAAACATACAAGGCAAATGCACTCAAGTTTCTAACGAATTACACGAAATTCGTACTTATGACTTGACACAGTGATAAGATTTAGGATTAAAACGGTCAAAGGTTAAGAAATCGCCAAAAAATGGGTGTAATAACTTGCTGAAATTGCATGGCGGTCGCCTATCGTGTCCACACTGCAAGTCAATTTAGATAGGCTCCGAAGGCTACAAGGAATCGGTATAAAAATTATGCGTCGCGGGCCTAGTTTATTTGACATATGCTCAAAATCCGATCTAAACTCAACGAAAAGCGAAGTAAATCAAGAGCGACAAAAGATCGAAATGCGAGAACGAAGGAGTGGCTAAATTTACGCGAGCGCTGCGTGGTTGTTGTAGGTAAGCAACATGTTTATCGTGAGTCTGGCGACGGCGGATCTCACCGTGGGTCTCATTGTCATGCCCATCAGTACCGTCTACATCTTCTCGGCTGACTGGCCGTTCGGTCTGGTCGTCTGTCAGTTCTGGCTGGCCGTCGACTACACGGCCAGTACGGCGTCCATACTGAACCTACTCGTACTGAGCATCGACCGCTACCGCTCGGTGACCGATCCACTGCGTTATCTACGCCGCCGGACGTCACCCTACGCCGCAGGGCTCATCGTCAGCGCCTGGTCGCTGTCGGCGCTGTGGGTCCTGCCGATAGTTGCCTGGCATTGGATGTTCACCGGCGGACAACGAGTCGTCCCGCCAGGTATGACGCTCGACGCTCTGTAGAGTCTAGACTCACTCGTTCGCTCTGCAACGGTCACCGAAGCATTGGCAGGGAAATGAAGACTGCTGGGAGGGTCGATGCAACGCCCAAAGAGGCCGGAGCACGAGACCCGAAAGTCCAAAAAGGGTGGAGTTCTGGGGAAGGGGCTCACTACCTGTGGCCCGGAGTCAGTAGGCCTATTCACCATGGCTTCCCTGACACTATATGCACAACATGGCTAATTTTGGATCACAAAAGCTACCCATCACTGTTTTTGGATGGTGGGGGATTAACTGGACACATTGGAGGGGAAACTCTATTGACTTTGACATTTTATTATTAATATCTGTATACATCATTCATCAGCGTTTATAATATTCATGATATGGGCCACACTGCCATGACTGCCTAAAAGAAAGGTGACGATAATGGTGGTTACCGACAACAGCAGAAAATACTTCCAGAGTTAGGCTACTAGCTGCATATACGGACTACGGAGGCCCATAGTACGACATATATTGTGTGCCAAAAGTTTAAAATCCCTAAATAAGTTGCACTCAAGCACAGTATTACTATGCCGTGCATATTTTACGTCGTACCAAAAATGTAATAATTCTTTGTAACAAACGTGACGTTTATTGGTAGGCCTACTAACACCATCCATGAGCTTATCGTAATATAAAATGTAAAAATGTCGACTTCTTACAACATTGTAGTTAATACGATTCGCGATGAAAAACGTGGTGGTGGAAAGTCACTGTCAGTTCAGAGCAATAGCTGCAGTCTCAATGCGATTGAATTTCAACACAAGTATCAGAGTATTAGCCTAAGTCTGTTAACACAGCTTAGAAGATTGATTTAAATGAGAAGATTCAGCGCATCGGAAATCATTCTAAGCCAGAACTTCGTTAATCTACGTGGAGTGAACAACAGAGGAGTCAGCAACTCACTTCGTTAATGAACAGTTAATGAACAGACTCCAGTTGAACAGTTGTTCACCTGACATCAATAGCTTGTGTTACTGTTGCGAAAATAGCGTATATTTGTAACATCCATTAAGTTTTTGAGAAATTAAACGCTTACGTTCAAATAACGTTTTATTAAGAAAAGGCTAAATATTTTTGACTGTCTAACTTTGTGGTAGTCTAACTTTAGGCCTATTAAAACACTACAAGCATATCATAAACGTTCTTTAAACTGAAATTGAAGATTCTTGGTTATTTTTGTGTATAATTAATAATTTATAGTTGCTCTGTTTAGTGTAGGGATTTAAACGGTTGGGCCCACTTTGCACAAATTTGGAGGCTTTGTCTATACGTAATAGGCCCAACGTAGGACTTGTGCATGCTTGTATTATATGTGCACTATTATTTTATGTACTGTGCAAAATGTTTTGTTAGTCACGCTAGCGCTGAAGCCCCGGAGGTGAGGCACCTTAAGTAAGTACTAGATACTACACTGTTGGAGTGGGTAAGCGAGTACGCAGTATGAGCTTGTACCACTGCAGACAGTGCAGTATCGTACTTAGACCACGCTCAGATCGCATACATGTAGACTACACCGTCGTTTGCTCTATGACGCGCGATTGCAGCCGAAAGTTGTGAAAACAGCACCAGTTCGAGCTGAGTGCGATTTAAGCAAGTACACAGCACTTGTAGCGCGCCATATGTCAAACAGGATTCGAATCGTAGGCGCAAGTGACATTGATAAACTGATTGTTGATTGATAAGCACAGGAATAATGTTAGTAGTTATCGTGGTTGAAAATGCTGTTTCTGTAGTTTATTTGTGCTGCGTGTTAGAAGCGTATTGCTGAATACATGTATGTACATGTACTCAGCATGTACATTTACATTTTTGTGCATTTATTTACATTTACGAGTAGCCTACAATGCCCTACATGTACAATACATTTACGTTCACACGCTTCAGGTGTCTGTGACACGGAGTACGCACGCAGTACGACGCTCAAGATCGGCACAGCGCTCGTCAACTACTACGTGCCGCTGGCTGTCATGGCCGTCCTCTACGGACGCATATTCGTCGCCATCCGACGTCGATCAAAACTTGAGATCTGGCAGAACGCGGCGGTAGTGGCTGGCGGCGGCCGCACGACGTGGAGCGGGTCTAGCGATGCCGGAACATCACGTAGGTTGCTGGACAACTGCCACGAGAATGCAGACGAGTCGGACGGCGAGGAAATTACCAGCGGCAGCAGGCGCGCTGGAGACGACGGGAAACGCGCCGAGCGCCAGCCGCCGCCGTCGATCGTCGTTGATCTCGTTACGTCCCACAAACAGCCGGACAGACACGACGACGAGCTGCACGGAGCCGCCCGCTCAACGCGACTTCACACGGACCACACTCAAACTCCGCCGCCGTCGCCGTTCGAAGACGAAAGCGAATTATCGCAAGTCGTCGGGCAGGGAAAGTGCGTGCGTTTCCTGCTCGTCAAGCAACACGAATCGGATTCGAATGACGCCGACCTCGATCAGATTGAGATGTGGTCGGTCGAACGGAGTCAGTGCGAAGTAGCGAACAGCGAATGCGCGAACGACAGTAGACTACCGGGCCGGCCAATGCCTCGCCTCAAACACCACAGTCCCAAAACTAGTGGGTATCGTAGCCGCCAGAAACAGAACAGTTTGTCGAGCGAAGTGAAAGCTGCCAAACAACTCGGCGTCATCATGGGCGCCTTCTGCATCTGCTTCCTTCCGTACTTCGTCTGCTTTGTCGTAGTTGCCTTCTGTCATCAGTGCGTCTCCGACCGACTCATGATTACCGTAACGTGGATTGGCTACGTCAATTCAACGCTAAATCCGTTTCTCTATCCGCTCTGCAACCAACAATTCCGCATCAGCTTCCGACGCATGTTCACAAGTTTTTTACGCGCCGGAACGGCAACGAGAAGCTAAGTAACAGCATCAGAACGTTGACAGCCAGCTGTTCAGTTGCATGCTAGCCGGACAGCTTGGGTGGTTTCTATGGTTATATGCGTTCAGTAGCGCACAGGCGTCACTGGCGTAGCCAGGATTTTGTCCCACTGTTTCTTTAGAGTTTGCACTAATTCGAACATCCCCATCCAACCGGGTGCTAGTAGGGTCCCTGTAGTCGTCACACCAATCGGCATCTCGATCCCTTCAGCCGTTGTTTTGCACAATATACACTATGCGAACGGACGCACAGACAGACGGACCACGCTACGGTAAAAAACTGTAGGAATATGCGGCTTCAGCGACGCCGCCTAAAAACCAATGCCACTACTGCTAATTTAGAATCACAAACACATTATCAATTTTACGACAGACCTACTGATGTAATATTTATAGAGTACAATTTGTGTGGCCTGCAGGAAGAGCCAATGACTTCATCTACGGCAGGTGTTTTGTCTCCGCGTGCGGCATGCCCCTGAGCTTCTAAGTGGTAGTGTCATGACTGGACATAGGCCTACTTCTGAAATGTAAAACGCAGTGACGTAACCAGAAATTTGACTTTGGGAGGGCTTAAGCCCGCAACCCTACCAATTCCTTTCCCTTCCCTTTCGCCTGCCCTCCTTCCCCTCCCCTTCCTTAAAAGTAGGAGCCCTTAAAAGCAGTTAGGGGGTCTGGGGGAGCGCTGTAAGCTCCCCCCGTGGGGTCTGGGGCGAAGCCCCAGCCGCCATCGATTTTGAGACAATCTGAGCCTGAAATAACACGTTTAGAAGCAAGCTGGAGAAGCCCAATTATGTATAAATAAATTCGCGAAATCTGACAATTTTTTAGGAACTCTTAGAGATTTGTTCAGACCAACTTATCTACAGTATAAAATAGTTACGTCCCTGGTAAAACGACCATTACCGTTAAATACACATAATGCCATGGTTCAATAATTGTAGCGCAGTAACTACAATCTGTTTCAAAATCTGAAATCCTTTGTGGTGTTCGCTATGGGTGACAATGCATGATGCGAGGCTCTTTGTGCTGACGCTGCGAAGCGTTTCCATTTATGACGTCTCACATACGCAACAAACTCACTGAGATTGTACATTCTACTGATAATTATAGATGTGAAATTTTTTAGTCCAATACACTGATTATCAATACTTGTTGAACGCCCTCGTAGCAACCATTAATTTTTGAAAACTTCTATGACAGACTGATATCATGACAATGACAACATCTTTCACTAGCAGACCAATTACACAGCGTGGTCCTTGGGGCTGAGTCAGTTTGTGGGTTGCATCAGAAGGAAGGTTGAATTCTGAGCTCACAGGTGGGATAGTTTTGCCCTGTTGTGTTTTAGACGTAATGGCATTGCTTAATGTATGTAGGACAGTGGGGGACCAGACATTTTGTGTTGTGATCATCTGATATCATACAGAACTAGAAAAGCCAACTCAGTGCCAACATATTTTGCGGCCGTCCGCCTAGCCATACAGAGTGGGCCAAAAAGTAAGCTGCAAACCTTGCCTATATTTTTGCCAAATAATGACCGATTTTCCAAATTTTTTCACCGACATGTTCTGGAGAAAATTTGTAATAAAGCGGTTACCAAATATACCACCATACATTAACTGTGTCGTTCCAACATGCTGTGAAATATAAATTTCCAAAAATTACTATCAATACGTATGCACCGTATCATCTGCAATGATTTTGTACCAATTTTCTTATATTGCAGGACATTTGCAATAAAATCACCAGAAACTATTCTGCTAGTGTTTTTTTTCTAACGATTAGGTATTCCACGTATGCCGTAATGCCTGATACCAGTTACTGTAAACAACGGGTAAAATAAGCTAAGATGACTGTCACAACGTTTCATCAACAAAAGCGACGAGTGGCCTCAACGTCTTCAGGCAGTTGTGCAGAACAATGGGGCACACATTGAACATGTATTTAAATAGTTACAATTAACTGGATCGCGTTAACAGAATGTTAACGCGATCCAGTTAATTGCAACTATTTCAGTATGGTCACGCCTGGTCTGCTGTCACTGTGCTTCGTTGCCGCAATTTTTGCAAACTATTATTTTACAAGATACAGTAGTGTAGCCACACGCCTTCGGTGTGGAGAGATATGTCATGAATCTTTATTGCACATTTTTGCTTGGTTTAACAGTGAAACAATTTTAAAATCCATCAATATTTGGTGAAGAGATGAACAAGAGTTTGAAGCTTCATTTTTGGCCCATCCTGAATGATACTATCGTCTCTGTATATTTACAAACATCCGAAGTACATCTAAAATGAAACAATTTAACTAAAATAAGAAAATTAGTAAAACGGACCTTTATAAGATATTTTTTTGCATACACATTTATTGTGATTATATTGTTTTTCGGAAATTTATATTTCACAAGGTAGTGCAGCAACACAGTTAGTGTGGTGGTATATTTAGCAACCGCTTCGGCGCTTTATTACAAATTATCCACAGAATGTGTCAGTGAAAAAGTTTTGAAAATTGGTGAACATTTGGCGAAGATACGGACAAAAGTTTGCAGCTTACTTTTTTTGGCCCACCCGTATATATCACCTACGTGTGTTTTTAATTTCCACTGAGTCCACTTTCATGTGTTACTGCCGTGGGCTGGCTGGGCTGTGTAAGAGATATTTTTACAGATAAGAATGGGAATCACGCAGAAACTAGATACCGATCTCATCAGACCTCTGACCACCGCTATACTGCAGTCAGCTCTAGTTTAGTTTCACTGTGTACAGTGAAAACAAATAAAACAACTTGTGCATTCTGAAAGTAATTATTTTCAGCCGAACACAGACACCAAACAACTGAGTTCTTCGCACACAAACACATCATTACAGTGTGGTCTGATTTCAGTGCACAGCTGTAATTCAACACCAGTTTAGAAGGTAGTGTGCGGGCGTCTGGTTGTGAAACGCGGGTAATGCAGGCGTCGATGCACTCTGTTCGTCAGCGGGAACTTGATACGACTGTCCTACAAGGCACAATACATACACTGTGGCTTTACAGTTCACAATTAATAGAGTAACAGAGTAACAACAGAATTAGAGCAAAACAAAAACCTGAGAGCAAAGAACAGGAACAAGCTTGTACCACGTGACATAAATGCCAAAACAAATGTCACAGGGTGGTTACACACAACTGTGAGTCAATGAAAGTCTCAATAATATGGTCACCATAATCACAATCTGCACAATCCAACATTGGACCCCACTATTATAGCAGATATTAAATACACAATTATCTACTACAAAGGCATGTATTGTTGTGCGTATCAATTCAGAAACTATTTCTGCAGAGGATGCAAGTCGGTGTATCAGTCATGAACAGCACAATTCTCTGTGATACTAATCACTGCTTTGACATACTGTATGCTATCTGCAATGTCCGTGCTAATCATCTCAGTGTACCAAAAATGCCTACAATATTTTCTATGTAAATGTTGTGCACCCGATCCACTAGAAACACATGACCTAATTAACACCATACAAACATTAACGGACTATAGTGGCTATATTTCAGCATCAAAATAACATCAGCAGACTGTCATCACTTCAATTCAGTGCCAATGCAGTCCCACCCAGTCTAACGACGAAGTTAACAATATTGCTGGTTGTTGTCACAGATAATTACCAAGATGTGAAATTTAAAGTTCATCATGCAATTACACAGTTCTGCAGTGTAGACTGTAGCATTGCAGCAGAAGACTGGAATCAACACAACTCTAATTCCACTTCCAAGAACAATGCAGATTCATTCTATCCCACACTATGTACTTGAACAGCCAACAGCGAAGCAATCAAGTAGTTCTGTGGGAGATAATAACAACACAATAATAACAAAGTCAATTTATACACGGCGCCTAACAGGAAAAAAGTCACTAGGTGCCACAGCCTAATTGAAAAAAATGTGTTACTAGCAGCATTCGTAGCCTGCATCAGTGCAAAGAGCATACAATTACACTATAAGCAAGTACTGACCACAAACTGCCGAAGGTTCTTGGACCTGAGCTTGGAAGCCGGTATCACCTGCACCTTCATGATCTGGATAGAACCAGGACGTGCTCGGTGACGAGCTCCCATGTCACGATCTGTCACACCACAAACCCACTGTGCATTTCAGATGCAACAGGACACCGCCATTTGGGTGCCAAGCCATGACACCGCCAATTCATGATGACAATGTACGATGTCGATACAGTAGGAAGTTATTACAACAGAGCCAATAAAAATTGTAATAGTTAATTGGCCAACTTACTCATGATGACAATTTTAACTCCAACGATATGCAAATTAATTTCAATACGGTGCCAGTGGCATAGCATGACCTCCAAAAGTCTGGCACCCAAATGTTCCAACACCCAAACAGCAGCCCCCAAATGTCACGTACCCCATTTTAGATGTCAACAATCAAACTACTCACGTAACAGAAACACACCTTTCACATCACTAATTTCTCTGTCATTAGTAAACCATGAAAACTAAAAATCCAGTAAGGCTCTGTACCAAATGGAAATATTTTTAAGATAACACAAATTGTACAAAAATAGGACAGTATATGATAACTTATATGAACAATACACTGCAATATTAACAAAGCTGACAGAATAAACAGAAGTTATAATTCACACTATGCTAAACAATTGCTGTCTCTGATTCAATGCTTTAAAACCGTTGTTGTTTGGCAGACAGTACAATCAACCATCACATAAAAATAAAGAACTATTAAAAAACTAGAAATTTTGGGCACAGCCCAACATGAAGCTACTGGGCACTGTGAGAAAATTCAGGGGGTTGAAATTCAGCTGCTGACAATGCCACATGACGAACGCAGCCACATAGAGTAGTGCACACGCTAATTTTAAGGGTGCAGGAAGCCCAAAAAATTGCACCCAAATTCTCATTCCTGCCTCACAGCACTAAGCACAGCATATGGACAAGTTTTGTGACATTACTCCCACTGGCTGTAAAAGTACTTTCATTCACATACTAAATTTTGCACCAATTTGTGCTTCCCCATGTTTGGGGCACCTTATTTTTTGACCTAATATTTAAACCTCAACCTATTTTCCATCATTTGGCAAAGTTTCACGACGATTGGGTGAAGGAACTCTAAGATTTTGTGTGCAAATGCCAAAAAATCAGTTGTCGCCAAAATTAATTTTTGCTTTGGGGTGGCACACAATTTTGGGACCTACATTGTCTAAGTGCACACATTTCCAATCGTGCGTCAAATTTTCACGGCGATCAGCCGAGGGAGATCGCTGCTTAAGCATACTGTCCACAGAACCAAACATCTGCCGAACATGTCTAAACAGCAACAGAAACAACTGACAGCAAACAACAAGAAACCGCTCATGACTCACAGCACTGCGTGACGGCGCCACCTGTTGTCAGGTCACGGTACTCACGGTACATGTTATGTGTACCACTGCGGGAGTCATACCGCAGCCAAATACCAAAGTTCTTTATAGCCAGTGGCTTCTTCTCATACACCTATTAGCAGACCATCAAGCACTCGATGCAATTAATTCACATTTAAGCATAATTGCAGCATATTAGTTGGTTAAGATTCGCACAATTTCACTATTAATTGATCAATCAATCAAACCATACACAAAAATGACCAGTGGTTTACTAGATGAAACCTAACCTAAGACCTAAAACAATGTTGGAATTCACAAAAACAAATTTGTGATAGAATGCTCACTGAAACAGTAATGTTTTCAAGTTAAATTTAAAGACAGATGATAGTTGTTGAAGCGACAGTGTCAGACTGTGTTTAACACACAATGAAAACACCCGACTAACAAAGCAGTCGTTTCAATAAAGCCGATATGACAATGCCATTTTGTAACAATCAATTACCTGACTGCAGCACAAAATTTCCCCTTGAGTCTTCTTCACTTTGCGCAGCATCGACGCATAATACCAGAATCTTGACTTTGCCTGTGGCTGATCACAGGCGAAGATCCGCATCTGATAGATGGGCGGAGTCCTCATCTTGGGAGTTGGCATCATACGGCCAACCACTTTGTACTCTTTTAGCTGTAATATCAACCACAACCATGACATGCAAGCAAGTAGAATAAGTGGTCATTATGTGTTAATAGTGAGACAATGTAATCGTACCTAAGCTATAGTGCTACAGAAATGAAGTGTTGCACCGCTGCATGTAAACTGAATGACAAGACAGCTTCAATATATAAGAAAGAGTGCTTTTTTATATCCCACCGAATATACTTGAACAGCCATACGAGGCAATCAAGCAAGTTGAATGGGAATGACCTTCAATAAAAGTTTCGGACAGAACATTATGCTAACATAGAGTAACAGAGACTGATACAAAACCTGCAACTACTTAAAAAATCACACACTGGTATCCGGACACCTCGGACCTAGGACACTTCAGACCTAAAAAGTTAGGTCCGAAGTGTCTCAATATTTCCGACCTAGGTCCGAAGTGTCCGGACACTTCGGACCTAAAAGTACGAGACACTTCGGACCTAGAATTGGTGTATTTTTTCTGTTACAAAATGTGCGCTAAAGTGTGCGACGGTGCGTGACTGAGTTGTTAAT
>Ga0209052_1000857_pt1 | contig 10481 bp, 2 predicted proteins | sample WorMetHEROISLAND_2_FD_187409 | JGI IMG/M metagenome (GOLD analysis project Ga0209052, IMG submission 187409) | Marine gutless worms symbiont microbial communities from Max Planck institute for Marine Microbiology, Germany - Olavius sp. 4 HERON... | ecosystem: Host-associated > Annelida >...
TTGCTTGGCAGATCATTAATCATTATATTCTAGAATGTCACGTGATTAAACTTATGATTTAATGCTTTTTCTAAATCTCCGCCAGATTTTGCCGCCAAAAATATCATTTGTCGTTCGCCAAAAAGTGCATATATTTGGTCAAAAATTTTGCCACAAATCCCGAATTTCGCCAATTTCGTCAAATTTCGTCAAAAATCAATATTTTCGTCACGACGGCCAGTTTTCGTCATTTCGTCAGTATTTCGTCAAAAAAGAAATCCTCTGGAGCCTACAAATTGGTAAACCAACAACGCTTCAGTCTCACGTCTTCAATCAAGCTGTGTATTGCTGTACGTGTAAGTTCATGACGAGAGAATCTACATGCTGTAGAGTACTACTAGTAGGTTAGTTGAAGCTTTGCAAGCATACCCATCCGAGAATTGTCACTAGAATTATTCACAACTTAAAATCTTTTCGCAGACACAAAAAAAGCAGCTGACCGAAAAGAGTAATAATCTGCATAACCGATACAAATATTGCATCATCATAACATGTAAAGCAACAAATGCAGTGTTAAGCGACAACATTAGCCTTGCTAACTAAATAATTATTAATTGAAAAAAAACACTGATTGACAATTTTTGGCCCAACCTGGCATAGTGCAGAAGCCGTGCACAGCTCCCTTGGACAGATGCAGTTCGCAATGTACGCCTGCCGCTCTCAGCTTCTTCTCGTATTCTTGAATTAACAAACAACAAAATTCAGTATAATTCACAAACAGCTCAATGGTGACATTGCGTTACTTATTTATTTATTTAATATTAAAATCGTACACGAAGTACAACAAGAAAAATGAAAATATACAAAGGAAACAGAACAATACACAGCACTACACTATCAGTCACTCAGTACAAATGCAATTAATAGCAGTGGCAATCTCATCAGCATCAAACAGGTCAGTGCACAATTTAGGATTTAGGCCTACCAGGATTTTATGCAGCGTTTCAATGGCGTGAGTGTAATCAGTAACAGAATCTTGAAAATGGGTCAATATTTGGCAAACATAATGGACAAGAGTTTGGTGTTTTGTTTTTATTAACTCACACTATAGTTTTGGAGAAATATGGTGAATTCGAACGCGTTTACCCCCCGAGCTTATGAGACCGTTTAATAAGTATAATTCGACAAAAGTTGCTGCTGTTGGCCTGCAGTGAGAAAAAAAAATATTTGCCGCAGACAAGCCAAACAGCTGTAATCTATCTCGTGACCGGTAGCCCAGTTTGCTATTAATCACTAATAGAAAGTCCCGTACCGGCTTTATTTACTGTTTCCATATGAGTATATTTAACGGAGTAAAAAGTTGACAGGCAAAAGCACACAGAGATTTTGGTGTCGTGCCTGCTGAACGAGCATTTACAATCAACTGAACTAAAACTTGGCAAAAATTAGTTTAAAACAAGCTGGTGACAGCAGCTACTAACCGTAGCTGTCATCTCTGATGATGTCGCACTCAGCAACAATGAACAGCGTTGGCGGCAAGTGATCAAATCGTGGTCGTAACAGCGTAGCTATTCGTGGGTTCGCCCGGTCCTTTTCCTCGACCACTTTATTCATCAACCTGGCGCACACGCAATAATAATCTTAACCAGTCCCAAAAGCACTGGATTCTGGAGTGGGATAAAGGAATATTAAAAAATCCAGACAGTGGTTTGACATACACTTATGCCACGGTCCGACGGTCGGTCATGCATAGTCTACATTGTTGTTCCTTTGGTTACGCTTGAGTGCACCTGTGGAATTATCAACACGCTATACCACTGCAGACATAGTGCTAGAAATAGGCATGTCAAGTTGTGTATTGCGGTTTTTGTCGCGCCACACCTGGTATCGCGTACGGCGTGGAGTAGTGTCTATTTTAAGGTGGCGACGTAATACTTGGTTGCAGGCAAATAGCAGTTAGATAACCAACATAAGCATAAGAGAGCTTCACAAGGCAGCACAAGTTTAACCACCAAATAAAAAAGCAAAAAGAGCTGTGCTAGAAAATATAAATAATGTAGAATAATACAACACTTAACACATTTTCTACTAATGATCATCGTGCACTGTCTCAGTATACGGGGTGGTAAAAAAATAGCAAACCGTCAACTTTGCTATTACTCAGGGGCGTCTGCTGATTAACTTTCACCGAACAATATTCACGGGTTGTCTAATAATGATTAGACTTTGTTGGTGATCCGGATTTGTTGTGGATTCCGAATCACTATTATTTATTCTTGACGAAGTTGTACACAGCAGCTGTGCTAAGTCGTTTGTATTTGCCAGGTGGCAGCATCGATCCTCGGCGAAGGTTACATGCTGACCAGCCGGTACGTACGTGTTATACTATCCGTAAATAACACATGTATACATTATAACTCACCATTCAATTACAACTTGCTCAACCATCGGCCCGTCTTTGTATTCCTGATTAGATCTGAGGTTCGTTGCGTGAGTCGCCGTAACTTTGGGATAAATGAGGACCTGCAACGCGCGTACACATCGCGTGTACACTTTGCGTACACGGCGCGTAGGCCTACATATCGCGTGCACTTTGCGTCAGTTCATCTGCTTAATTCTCAGAGATGTTGAGTGCTGCAAGTACGGTACCAAAGGCACACATACAAAAACAAGACTACAAGTATTCAAAACATACTGTCAAGTAGTGTAAAACCCAAGTACTAGAACACAGCAAATGTCAACGAAAATTAATTTGTTTAAAATGTCATAACTCGAAAACGTAATATTGTCAAAACTCGCAAATGCAGTTTAAGAACGAACAGCATCATAGTCTTGTCAGTGACATGGACTGTAGTTCCAGTCAACTCACAAGGTACAACTCACAAGCTAAGCTTATTCCAACTAATGGTGGCAAGTAACAAAGTTGCAAGTACTTCCTAAACTGTACAGTCTGTACTCACAGATCTATATATAAATACTTGAGTTGTTCTTGAGTACATGTACAAGTACCGAGTACTTGGCCTACAATTTCTGTTCACTCTCTCGATATTCTGCCAAATGACAGGTTTGATGAATGACAAATTAGCTGCTCGTATTTTCAGATGCTCAGATAAACATTGTTTCAACGCTTCAGACAAGTTACTTCAAGACTAGTTATAACAGTCAAAACAGAAAAAGTCAACATGCTTCCCGTGAGCACATTCATTACAAGTGACTAGAGGCCAAGCCCAGATCTTTTCGAGACAAGGCCAAGGCCACGATGGTTTTTGTCCTCGAGCTCTCTTCCAGGTAGAGGACAGTCCTCGAAAGATCCCATCTTTGGTAACAGTGAGTCGTAGGCCTACCTCGAGTTCAGCCCCGCCAAAACTTTACAAAAGAATTAAACTAACTTCAAAAGCCAGTCCGGGGACATCGTGAGCAACAGAAGAACTGACTGTTCCACCGCCACTGTCTCCGCCGATACCAACTTTACTCTTCTCACTACCACCTGCACACAGTATAGTTATGCATACTGACTCTGTTACTACTAGGGCCCACATGCACGTACCACACTACACTGTGTCTCAAAAAAACGTCACCCTTTTTATTTTTGTGATATCTTTGTCAAACGTCATCCGATTCTGCTAATATTTGGCACAAACGTGCCCCAGGAAATTTGAAACAAACTAATTACATGTTCAATTCATATCTCGTTTTATATGTTCGTACTGTACCTTGTAAAAACTAGCGACGCGTCAGAACGCATACAGCGACGTCGGCCGCTTCTCGTTTGTCTTCTCATTGAACCGGAATGTTGCACCTTCTTTAAAAGCTTATTTAAACTTTTGACATTACAACCTTTATCAGAAAATTCACGAATTAACTTATTATCCCCAAAAACATGAAATTTGTATAAATTTTCGGTCAAATGTGAACTTAGCGGTGCCTGATTGCTGCATGATCTGTTCTGGTCTCCATCAGCGTGTCATCGGCGAGGCAATCGACCACGTGGCCTGGACGGCTGCGCGCCTGTGTGAGAACTGATGTACGAGACTTCAAACACTTGCTCGGATAATATGAACGTTAATTCATAGTTATCTGATGTGACACTTTCTTTTCTGTGGAGTCTTCACATTTGACACTGTAGGTCTACTGTATACCGTAGAAATCGTTGCTTGATTTTACATGGTACAGTACGAACACACGAAACGAGATGTGGTTGTCTGTGCATTTGTGTTTGTTCCAAATTTCCTGGAGTATGTTTCTGCCAAGAATTGACAAAATTGGATGACATCTGATTAAGTTATATCAAATATAAAAAGGGTGACGTTTTTTTTGAGACACAGTGTATATGTCAAACTTTCCACTGCAACAGTTATTAGTTAAAAAAAACTTTGACGATAATTCTATTTTGTGCTAAAACAGCACCAGACCGGAAGTTTAGAACGAGTTCACCATGGAGATGGCCTTCACCTTCTGGGAGGAGGGCTGTGATTGGTCGATATACGGTATGATGTGGCTGACGGCGCCACGTCATACCAAAGCTGGTTCCCAGCTGTTTCGGGTTAAAAATTGAATGCACATTGTTCAGCGAACATTTCGTGCTGGTAGCGTGCATACAGACATCGGTCAGTGTATTGTTCTAAGTAGGCGGACTTTTTTTAGCAATGACGATTTTCGCTACAGTCGGCCTTTAAGCCCTGGTTGTAGATTCCTAAACTTAAATACGTCACATAAAGTGAAATTATTGTTATTATTATTATTACCTCCAGCATCGTCGGACACAGGAGGAGGCTCGTGTTCACCGGAGGAGCTTGAGTTCTGAGACCGATGACGGCGCAGCCGACACTGATGCTGTTCTAAGCTACGCCTGCACACCGAGCAGTGACAGTGCTCGCAGCTCGCTGCCACCGCGGAACCCACTCGTCTCTCCCCACTATCATAGTCCCTAGCATCAGCTCTGTGCCCAGCCCCATCACCGTCGTCCGAACTCTCCTCCTCCGCAACCATCGGCAAATCACCCTGACGAGTCTGGTCGGACCACAACGGTGGTTCGTCGTAGCCACCGACTCGTCCGAACTGCTGCTGCGAAGAAGAAGACAAAGCACTGCGGAAAGACTCCAGCAAGGAGGCGCGGTCACTGCCACCGCGGAATAACAGCGGCTGATTGGCTGCAGCCGAGGCATCATGGTGCAGCGGCTGTGAATTCAGTCCTCCTGACGAACGAATCAAACAGAACGGAGCTAGCGGCACTCCGTGAGATAACACGATAAACAATTAAACATGCAACAAAACATGCACCATATCCACATGCCGATACTGACGCCTATGAAGAAATCGACTACGAAAACATGCACAAATACGCTGGGATAAACATCAACCCACAAAACAAACTAAAACTGAACAACTTAAGTACATGCTAAGGTCATGTGACGATGTTTGATTATGATATTCGCAAACTAAGCCAACGAGGGCAACCAAGTATAAATATAATATGACCTGACATGAATACTTAAAATGCCAGGCTGCTACGGGATATGGACATGCCATGCAGCCTAGGAACAAGGGCGAATTCTTCCAATGGATTAATGGCTTTGCCACGACAGCACCGCAAACATTGTCCCAATTATTTTTTTCTGAAGTTAAAAGTCAAAAGCATATTTAGCTGGAGAAACTAACCCTAAGAGGAGCAGCTGAGAAGGTACCTTTGAAGGCTACCGAATCATAACGCTGGACTGCCAAAGAGACTCACTGGAATAGATACGTAGTTCCAGTGTCCCGAAACATCTATCAGCCTTGGGCCCTGCTCTGAGAGATATGGAATGCCGAAAGAGTTTATGGGTAAAATCCGGCAGATTAATTATTAGAGTCAGAGCCAGATTATTAATTTAATTAATCTACAGGTCTTCTGGTTCTGCTGGCTCAAACCAAACAGCCTCTTCGCCACAATGTTTTGCTTGGCATAATTTTCAATACTGATGCAGCATTCGGACAAACCACAAACCGCTTGCAGAATATCGAATGACAAATAGCATGCTTAGACAAATAAACCGAACAAAAGCAAAACTCAATATCGGAAAGTGCAGATGTATTTAATGGTGCAATAGTGCCAGACAAATGGTTGGGAGACGCAAACACAGCCGGTAGGACAAGGTACGGAGGCAGGAGATAAGGATAAGGATGAAAGCACAGCATCACTGCTATCACATACAGGGTGAGTCACAATAAAATGACCCAACATGAAAATCACGATATCTGTGTAGTGTAATAATATTTTTGCACTAAATTTTCCTCGTCTATTTAGCACACAATACTTCGTAAGCCTGCTTAATTTTGCTACATTTAGGTCATGTCTGGCATCAAATTCAATGTTTGATTTTCGCTAGTCAACAGCGTAATGTATCAAACTTCTCATGCATCACTAACGCTGAAAAACACTGTTAAAGTGCTGCACAAGCTTAACTAGCTAATGAAAAATGATAAACAGATTGTTTTTGCCGAGCAAAACTTCCAGCCCGTTTCAGGAAAATCTGTAACAATTATACCTAAACTAATTTTGTGGAATGTCTGAATCCGCATTTTGGTTTTGTAGGATATTTTTACCCATGACCAAATCTGTAATCCTAACCGCGATTATGACTTGAAATATTGAAAAAATTATGATTTGTTTTTCAAAGCAAACCAAATAATTATGCCTACGTCACAGTGACATCACAACAAAGGTGGCATTGGGCACTCAATAACATTAATAATAAAATCAGCCTTTTGTATAGTCTGTACAGTTGCAAAATTCGTTCTTGAAGTTTGCGTTTCTGTAAATTTGGCGTATGTCAAGTAAATACAGCACAAAGCAGTAAACTTGTGCACAGTTCTCTTGTAAACAAATGAGCAAAATTTGGTACAAAAATATTTGCACATTTCTGAGATATCATAATTTTCGTGCTGGAACTTTTTTAGGTTCACCCTGTACATACTGTTCTAAGATTCCATTCACTGAACAATTCTCTACAATGCATCTCAAATATCAAATCTGTTCTAATCTCACTGTCGACTCACACACATACCAAGTGCCCGATAAAATGCTGTGTTATTTGTGCTTCTGTGTATATAAATTTGCAAATTAATTTGATCTGAATTACTTCATCTGCTAAAGTCAGCTTGCTTTGATGGGCTTAGGCTTTCTCTGGTAGCATGCCAAGATTAACTTTTTACTGTGTTATTGTTAATGCATCTTTTTTCTGCAGCAACATAGTTTTCCTTTTCCTCTTCTCCTGAATCTAGAGGACAATGAAATCATCGCCATGCCCAGACAGCCTGTTTCAATGTCACAATTCCTTATTACTTACAATAATATCATTTGCTTTTGTGGCTATCATACAAGTCGGCTTTACTTACTGCAGAAAAGCAATCCTAACTTGCCCAACATTCACTGCCTAGCCTAAGAGTTACACTAATGTATAATATTACCGTATAATATCTAAATATTAAATATCTATCTGATTTAACAGTTACAGAGTTACTAAACATGTAAACAAGTACATACATAAGATTTATGTGATTTCTTTGTAAGATTTATTTGATATATCTAACTGAAGATCTCAAGAAAGCAGCTGAAGGTATTAGGAGTACTTGGCGAACATTAAGAATAGACTACCATAAACCTGCTAAATGGGCAGATTACGAGTCAAGACTTCAACACACTGACTTAACTTCTAAGGGTGTGACTTTATTGCAGAGAGCATCAAAGGCAGATGTCCGTTAGTACCATTGCACCCATTAAAATACATACAATAACAGCTTGCATTCAACAACGTACTTCCCAGCTTAGACAACAACTAGAGGCATACCGGTTTATAGCAGAAATTTCTCTCAAAATCGATGCCTCATTCAGATGCAAAATATGTGCAAAAATACACACTAAACATAACACATAGGCTTATATGCAGCAAAAAATTACAGAACAAAACGCAAATGCCATTTAATGAACGTTGGAGGTCGATTATCACAGAGTTTGTGGTTGGTGAATGCTGCGATCGAATGTTCGCATAAAACCGGTATCCCTAACCAACTACAGCAGCTGGTACCTGACTTCTTAACTAACATGTACAATCAGTCGGAGTCTGTGTGTGGTCCGATGGATCATACCTGCTGTGTTGCCCGTAGCAACGGTTGGAGTCATCTCAGTCGTTGCTGAATCTTCCAGCACTGACACGCTCTCTCTGATTAGCAGCTCGCCTGAATACAGACAAGCCAGCAGCTACTGGAACAAGACAAGGTAATGGGCGACTTCACTTTTTGACTTGACTTAAGTTAAGCCGAGTTGACTTAAGTCAAGTGAACTTAACTTCGGTCTAAGTACCTACTTAAGCTAACAAGAAATCTGAGCTAATGCTCATAAGACGCGCAACAGCATCAGTTTAATTTAGTACGCAGGTTGTCTTGGTCTATCTCGAGTATATTTCAGCGAAAATTCACTCTGAGTGTGCGTCGCAGCCTAAAATAGCAAAAAATCACTTAAAACCCATATTTTTGGGGTTCAAGGTCATTCAAGGTCATCGATGTTGGTACCAATGGAACGCTCGTCGGCAGTGCTTGTTATGATACGCAGCAAGTCTGTCTATCTGCAACAATTCTCGTGCTAGATTAGTCGACAGTAGCAGAAATCGCACGTTTTCAAGGGGGTACCCAAATTCGATGCGCTCGTACGGAGGACTCCTTGAGCCTAGGGGCTCAATCCTTACACCATTGAAATCTATGTTTAATGCCGAACATTTCATATGCAGGTTGTCCTAGTCTATCTTGATTCTTGAATGCAGTAGCGTAGCCAGGAATTTGATTTGGGGGGGTATAAATGTTAACTAGTCATTGCAAGGAGACAAAACAACCACATAAAAAATTAAGGTAGACTGATTTTGGGGGGTATATATCCCGATATACCCCCCGTCGCTACGGCTCTGCTTGAATGGTTTCGGCACAAGTCACTCTTAAAATGTGTACTGTAGCCTAAAATCTCTAAAAATTTACTAAAAACTCCTAAAACCTCGATCAATCCATCAACCAAGCAACCAACCAAACAACCAGAACATTTACATAGTGCTATATGTTGCAAAAGAATCAGCTGTGCATGATGACAGCAGAGTCCAGGCAGAGTGCTCAAAGCCGATCTATTAGGTAGGCTTCGTTTCTCACTGCTTTGCTAACTAATCACCGGCACTTGCCAGCGAGCTGCTAGCATTCACGCTTTTAAGTGAGCGAATTTCTAGTAAACAAGCCGGTAGTCGACGTGGCTCGCGACGCGCAATGCTGTGTACATACTCGCCCTCAACTAGTTTGGAAAAAAATTGCAGCGTATACCAGCTATCAATCCATTCAAGCCATGCTCGCACAGTGCGACATTGGCTGTATCATCGAGAGAGTTTTAATTAGTTAACAATTACTTAATTAAAGGCTCGGCAGAATTAATGAGTGAAAGGAAAGATAGAGGTTGAATCAAGGGACACATGCAGAATGTCTGCCTTAAAACCTAATTAATAAGAAATAGACGGAATAAGCCGAATATATACCATACGTGTGTGCCCTGAACTAGTTTAGGAAAAAAAGCCAATAATCATCTCGCTGCAAAATTTGCTGCTATAGAGAGCTCCATAGACTCAAGCTCTCGTGGACAGACAGATGGATGCACAGAGTCCATGCATTCGCCATTCAAATAAATATGCCTGATAATAAGGGCTAGCTTAGCTTGCGCATCGCGAGCCAATATTGCTAGTAGTAACTTCTCCCCGAGTGGATCAAATAGACTGCTTTGCAGCAACCACCAGTAAAAGCGTTCACTAGTATAACACTGAAAACAAAGTCGGTAATAAAATTAACTAGTTTTCTACCACTTTGCAAACAGTTACGGCAACCGATGAGCTGACAGTCAACTAGTCAAAACAGGCAGATTTATCAAATTTATTTATTTGAACATCTGAAGAAAGCAACTAAAGATATCCATATCCATATATTCGTATATAAAAATAGCATGGAAAAGCAGAAACTACCACAAAATGAAAATGCAAATAATATTGATAGTATTGATTGGTGAACATTAAGAATAGACTGTCATAAACATGCTGAATGGGCAAATTACTAATGTGTAAAAAAAATCAACTTAAACTATCAGTGGCATAGTTACAACACTGCTTGACAAAACGACACATTTATGGAGCAAACGTAACCACAGCCACACTAGGCCTTCACTCTGTAGCCCGTAAGCTACCACTCATTTCCCATCCCACTGAGGGTAGGAGGATAAGTTTACCTAAACAGTCAGCATTCAGCACTGGTAAATGCTCCTGGCATATGTATGCACTATGCTACGGATCACACTGCTTTCGACATGAAAATGAGATTTTCCAAAAAAAATGGAAATTACTCAAAAGTACCTGATGAGTCTGCACTGAGGGGAACTTGCCTGCTTTCACTTGCCATGATACTGCGACCTGCCAGGACATTCGAGTTTTCCCTGCATGATCATTTCCAAC
>Ga0209052_1000858_pt1 | contig 10476 bp, 5 predicted proteins | sample WorMetHEROISLAND_2_FD_187409 | JGI IMG/M metagenome (GOLD analysis project Ga0209052, IMG submission 187409) | Marine gutless worms symbiont microbial communities from Max Planck institute for Marine Microbiology, Germany - Olavius sp. 4 HERON... | ecosystem: Host-associated > Annelida >...
TTTGCCGAGTTACCCCTGGGTTAGTAAACCCGGGGCTAACCCGAGTTTCAAAAACGGCAAAAGTTACCCCGAGATTTGCCCCAGGGGTAACCCACCAATCTCGGGTTAGCTAACCCGAGAGTTACCCCTCGATTCAAAAACCGGGCATTAATGTGGCATAGTTTATTGTATTATTTGGTAAATGACAACTGGTTGAAATAAGTAAAGCAGAGTAATAAATGGGGAATTTTAGTGTAGCGCATACTGGTGGTGCTTTTTTTTAGGCATGTCTGTATTGGAACGGAAGAAAGATGTCTTAGAAGAGTTCAGAGAAAAGTTCTTAAAGACTTATTTAGTTTGTATTTATTTGTCATTACATGTATACAAAACATGTTATATCATGTCATACATGTCATGTTTTGTATCACATACTGGAAGTGTGCATCTGTCCAATCAAGCATGACCTGTCTGTTTATAACTTAATGATAATCATTGTAAGAGACAAATTTCTACTACTTCCTAGTTTTACTCTGATGTTCTGGTAATGCACCATTTGTTGCCTAACCTTGTCTGCAACCCTATGGGCAAGTCCACTTTGATCATAGGTACTGCTAGTACGGACAGCATTGAATTCCTGATCCTTTTGGCATGTGTAAGTTATTACATCATGATGTCATCTGTTATGGACCATGGCAGGATGGTCATCTTTTGCAACTACTGCAGAGACCTTAGTCCACTGATGCTGTATAGTGTCTAGCCTAATTACATGCATTTGTTAAAATTAATTTGTTTAATTGACATAAATTTGCTTTTTAAACCTTCATTACTTTACACTGTCGGATGTGCTGCAGAAAGACGTTTCATTTTTATATTAAGTTCTCGTTGCATTTAGAAAGATTTGCTATTAAAACTATTAAAGGCTGGTTTTTCCATGCACAGGTTAAAGTTTAACCCGTGCATGAAAAAACTGGCCCTTTGTAGTATTTTACAGTGCAGTGGTGGTAACAGTGTATTGTGTGTTTGCTGGTAGACTGGCTGTATGTTTTGGCCTGTAGTACAAGTGGTCAATTTTCGCTATGCACCGCCACATACTCGCACAGCATTTGTTGCTAGTGCCAGTTTCTTCTGGTGTATTATTCTTTCTTACTTTAAATCAGCACACATTCTTCGTGAGTTCTAATATATTGCATTTACTCTTTTTCCCCTATCTATCAGCTATTAACTATTCTTTAGGGCCTGTATATTACATTTTGCACAGCTGTAATACAGTAAAATGATAAAATTTGTATTTCAGCACAACTTTTAGTATTACAGGAATACTAAAACAAAATAGCAGTTGATTACAGTAACAGTACACTATTGCATATGGTTTTCGTTTAAATTTTTGGTTTTCCACATTACCTTAGTCCCACAAATTGAATCGTTGAGAATTGTTACAGGCAAGATGTTTCCAAACCCATACTGGAATACTGAATGTGCTAAATCACAGTATGATATTATTATTGTTAGCATTATTTCTGCTTCAAAAGGGCATGTAGATTGTAGCAGTTCCACTCTAATGTTAATCCTGAAAGGTTCCTACTGAGATCTACCATGTTGGGAATTTAGCCTATTTTGTGGTGACTAGTTAAATGAGATCAGACTCAAAGAGTGCTATTTTGGCATCATAAAAGCCTCTCCCATTTTCTTCACATGTTCTGTAACAGCAGTGCAAAAATATCTGTGATAGCATTCTTTGTAGGTAATTGTCATTATTGTGTGTAATTTGGTGTTGCCATACTACTGTATCATTTGTTCCGATTAACCAAGATTTGCAAAATCATAAATTAAATGTGAGTGCATTGGTGTCAAAAGGCATCATTTTGGCATATGCTGCAGTTTACAGAAAAAAAACGTGCACAATTTGTATTTCTGCATTAAGTTATATTAAAAATTAGGATCACTGAAAACTGTTATTATTTATTATTTATTATGATTACTGATTTAACTGGTGGACTCTTTAACCATGTAGTTACATTGGATTCTTTGTGTGACAGCGGATCATGGCACAGTGGAACTACGTGTTTAACTCCGATATTATGCTGGCTTTCTTCACAGATTTAATTGATATCCAGTCATCTTGTTATTTATTACCAAGATCACTGCTGGTTGTTATATGCATCTACCAACTGCTATTTATTCTTCACCATCAGCACATGGACAACTCAGAATGACAGTATTTCATTTCATTTTCACACTTTTTAAAGTTTGTTAACGAAATCTAACTCATGTTGGTGCTTGTTACTATGCAAAGTTGCTCATTGCATTTTGTAACCTTATGCAAATGGGCAACTGTTTGCAGTGAATTTGTTGATGTTTTGTTGCCTTCACCAGTGGTTAATGGTTATGTTTTAGTCGTGTCTGTCTGTCAGAATAATCACCAAGTTATTAATGGAGTTCGGTATAAAATTTTTGGAGGTATGAGGTCCAAGGACAAGATCTTGGTGACAATTTTGATGGAATGTGATCCAGATCTGGAAGTTAGTCTTGGTGAAGGTTTGAGCTTTCTGAATGCTTATAATTTTTGCACGATACTGTTTTGTTTTCATATCAGCAGTCATATAACTGTGATGTTCATTTTGTGATCTATGTAGTCTTCAATTATAGTCATTTTATTCGATCATTTTGCATTGATAAATATATGTCATGTTTCTATTACTGCTATACATATGTATGTATATCATGCACTAACGTACAAGTCATAGCGTATCATATTATGCTCTGAACAGTATTTTTCTGATCCAGTGTTGTAAATTAGGCTTCAGTTATCAGCATAATAATGTGCATTCTCTACTGTAATATGTCATATGTACTGTATATAATGCAACTGTACTTGGCATTGCGCCTGCAATAAAGTGAAGCTTCCTTGTGTAACAAATTCACAACACAAAGTGTTCTATTTGCTTTATTAGGCAGCAGTACTTAATACACTTGTAGACAACTGAGAACATGAATATATTGCTACATACAACATCGAAATTCGGCTGCATTAACAAGACTCAATCTAACATCAGTAACAAACTCTTGACTAAGACTAGATACACACAACACGTCTAGAACTGGGAAACAGCTTTTGAGTAAAATGCTCTAGATATTTCACGATAAATCATGCAAATGCACTAACATGAGTAAGTTGTGAAGTTCTGACTGCACATAAATAGAACAACAATAACAAAAAATAATTAAAGAAATAAATAAATAAAGCTTCTGCAACAGTGAATAATGATAAATACACAACAAAATGAATGTAAAATGCGTTGGCTTAATCAGCAGTGGAGCACAAACCTTCTCATCCAAGGGCCACTAAATGCAGTCGGGAGACACTGGGGGCAAGATCAGTGCGAAAGCAGAGTTTATAAATAAAGTCGCACATGAGCTAAAGCATGTTTCGTTTTTGTTGCGTCACCGTGTATGTTGTGGGTCACTAGGCTGGATGTGGACCGTAGCTGGATGCTGCGCTCCACTGGCTTACAGGACTGCCAAAATATCACACAAGATCAACAGGAAATGACTGCATAATAACAACTCACAACTATACACTTACAACAATATCGTACATACACGTATAACACCATTGCTAGTCTTTGTACAGTAAGCTGGAAAATATTCTACACTACATGTATCAATGTCACTGTGATGGCATGCTTTGAGAATGCATTGATGACAATGAGCAAGATACGTGCAAGTCAATAATGCAGACTATTCGTCACGCACAAAGCCGATTGCTTCTACTGTGTGAGTCACAGGAGAGCTGCTAAGATTTTTGTGTTCAAATATCAGACAGAATCTGAAGAGTTATAACAAGTTCAACAAATTATTGGAATACATTGCCTTATAAACTGTATAATAAATAATACTAATAATATTCTAACATTATTCTAATATTAAATAATACTAATAATATTCTAACCAGCAATGATGCGCAAACCATTTCAGCTGACGGTCTTAGTAAAATGCAGCTTGAAGCCACTGCGGGCCAAATGAGTGATAACTGAGCTTTTGTTAGCAGAAACCGAGTTTTAACATTTTTATGGGATAAACACACACAACACAGACTATTAATGTAGGCTAATAATTTTACCTACACTATTTTACATTAAGCAGATTTAGCATTGATTCAATGGGATGGAAAAAACAGATCAGTGGTTCGCCCATAGAACAATTTTTTGCATTCATACTACAACAAACAAAAAAAACATCTTATTTCCCATTTTGTTGGTTTTCTGCTGAATGTTGCAGGCCAGATACAACCTTTCATGGGCTAGATGTGGCATGCAGGCTGGACTCTGTGCAAAATTGCTAGTCAGGCTGGAACTGTAGCAACGATCATCAACGACCAGCTATTAAAATGTACAGCACAGTGAAGAGTTAACTATTCACATTCAGCAGGCCAACATGACAATTCAACAAATCAGGAATGTATAATATAGACGGAATTATTGGTGCAACATAACAGTCTACATACTCTGGAAGATTAATGTTGTGAGGAGCACAGTACAGCTGAGATCACGTGATAAGTGACAACATATTCAGACGAAGCCGAAACTAGCAGTGCAGAAACACGTCGACCAAAACGCCCGACTGAGATCTGTCGTGAGGACTAGAACAGTTCTGCATGCGGTCTGTGATCTACAGTACACGTGGTGATGTACTAACGCATAGCTACTATGTCTACTGTACACTGCAGACATGCAGCCGGATCATCTACTGCGGTCTTGCTGGAATCGATGGACGATCTGGCATGCCAGGAGACTGGCCTGCACCAGGACGCCTGCAATTCACACAGATAAAAAAAGGTAAATAAACCATAGCTGACATCGCCCTCTCACAGCTCTGTGACCCAGGGGATAGGTGATCATCTCTGTTTACAAGGCTCTGAGCTGGCAGTGCGCTGCAAACACAGCTCAGTTACATGGATGGTAGGCCTCACCTCTCCCATATACTGCCATTACCTTCCCGGCGATTAGGCTGGTACCGAATTATACTGCTTGGTGACAGAGGCACATGTGTGGACAATTTGTGCAGGCTTGTTACCTGATAGTGGAACGGCCAGGAGTCGAACCCACGACCTCGTGATCGCCAGTCTGACTGACGTGCTAATCATTAGACTACCGAGCCAAACCAACTCACACAGACTCAACTGTTAATCAGCTTTTCTTATCAAAATGCTTGTGTATGATGATTTTAGAACTGCTACTTTCATCCTGTATAACAACTAACACTCCAATATCTAGTTATCTACCACTTACAGTTCCAAAATGCCCACAACCTCTTCAGTCATCAACAACAGTTTTATTTCTATGTCCAGAAAAAAAATTAGACAAAAATGACAATTACCGGTACATATTATACACGGTACGTAATAATTATGTAGAAGTGCGAGCTACAAGGGGGCACATTGAAAACTGGAACTTACGCACTTTATGTACATTGAGCAATCGGACAGTTTTGTAAATGATTAGCCTCGATCATTGCAATGAAGGGTGGCCATGTTGAACATATTCAAAAAATGTTCCATCACTCCATGTACTTAATTTATGTTCCACTTTTTGTGCCACCCTGTATATATACACTTCACTACACACAGTCATTACCCAGTTGTGAATTTAAACAAAAATGCCACTGCTTACGATGGAACAAGTGGTGCTGGGAGGTTGCCAGCTGGAGTAGGACTTGGACCCATGCGTGATGGTATGGTCGGTGCTGCTCTTGCTGGAGCTCCTGGCGCTGGTCTCTGCGGCATTGTTGGGTTTGCAGCTGGAACTGACTTGGAACCTGCCACGGACCTTGGTGACGGTGGCCTGTCAGACATCCAGCAACACTACAACTACCATGACATACTCTCAACGACAATAACAGTCAGTACAGATGCAGCTCACATTCTGACATAAAAACCAAAGTAGCATATTGCAAATTAACTTCCTTCTGTTCATACGTGGTAAAGAAAATGAAAGCCTCCAGCAGTGAATGCAGTTTCAGCGGGAAACAAGTCATAAAAATGTTATAAACTTACATCATACTAAACAAGAGGCAAGCTAGTCACTAATGCTATGCAGAAAATTGAAATATGCGGTCCCGTCTGTGGATCCAAAATATCCTGTGGATCCTGATCCACAATCCGCACATCTCCACTGTGTAAACTAGCCTGGCAGCTTGCGTGTCTTAGCGTAGCTATTCATAGTCTTTCGCGCAAGTTTATAACAACAAACTTGGTTTTCTGGACATAGGCCCTACCGCACCTCTACTCTACCTCAAATTTCAGGGTGTTCCCCGTGCACTAGATCATTGGCATTAGGTGTGCAAACAGCGAAGATACTTAGATAATTATTCATGTAATAACTTTCGAGGTAGCCCAACTTACATGACCTCAACGTCACACCTAACACACAGATGCAGACATATGCTGGCATTAGCCACGCATCATACTATTGCATGCATGGCACAGGTAAAACCAGCACTGTACAGCTTCCCGCTTCTTGTTAGCTAACAGTGTAGTGGAACTAATTTCAGTTTTTCCTTAACGAACCTATTTCTCTGTAGTTAAAAAAGATTCACTTGTGGTGATAAGTAAACTTCCGTGCAGCTCCGCATAGCAAATGGAAATCAAAAATATTTAATCGACAGCAAATGGACAAAATCCAGCCTTCAACATTTTCATCCATTACAACTACAGCATCTATAACTAACAACTACGTGCACAACAGTGAAATACAAACAGCAAGTGCAAGAAAACAGACAAGGAAATCATGCACTAAGGTATCATATATGCAGACCGGGCAAAAGCTGATGACAAGTCTGCAAACGGAGATGGTGGGCGGGCTGGTGCCTTTCTTGTAAGCCAAGTATCACCATCGGCACGGTTACTGACATCCATCCTAGACGATCATGAGTGACAATATCATGCAATGTGCTACTTTAAGAAAAAAAATTAACACGTGGCATATTCATGCAGTCTAACACTATTGGCGTATCATCACATTTTACTTTAAAATGTGGAAATTCTAAGAATGTCTCTAAAATTTAAAGTTTTGCAGAAATGTTATATGTTGATTGAAAATACACAAACTGCAGCTGAGCAAAAACAATTTTTTTTGTGGTGAACTGCAGCCAACTTTTTGTGCAAAAGTAATGTGGGGCTTGAATTCAAAGCAATATCTTGCATCACAACAACTCGTATCTACATGTCTAAGACGAACACATCATGCAGCACAACACAAAACAGCAACACCATATTTTCCAGATGCAATTTCACCTTAAATGCTCATAATTCCCGGTGCACATATAAATCATTGGCAGGTATTTATATCACTGTTATTTGTCACTGGTACATGTTCACTGATCACTGGCATCTCTTATGCAATCATCCTCATCACACATGGTTTTTGCCACTGTTGTTACTACCTTTGTCATCGGTCACAATACTGCACTGTCAATGTTACCAAACCTTACATACATCTGATACCTTCTCTGTCTGAAACTGAATGTACGTATGTGCCAAACTAGTGAAGAACTGGCTTGCAAGACCAACCAACCTACATTACACAGGACTTCATTTAGATAAACCACAGAATAACTTATGGTTAGATTTGCATCTTACAGCAAGGAAAATATGGTACAAACGCTAATGATGTGTTAACATCAACGACGGTGATCTACACAATGCTGCACGTGATGCAGTGCTAACAAACCCATTGGCAGCATAACGGGAAGAATCGCTTGGTTTAAGCCAGTCGTCGTCAACAGGTGGCGGCACAGGAGTTGACACTGTGTTTGTTGACACTTCACCAATGATTGACAGAGCTTCCTTGGTGGCGTGGTACATACGCAAGATTTCTTCACGCCGCTGTGCTTCATGTGCCGACTCCTCCATCAGTGAGTTCTGCAAGCAGTGTCACAACCGGCTATCATCTGACACTAGTTATCTGTTACAAAAAGGTAAATGGTAGAAGCTGGTATTTGATAGAGTGCTGCATACATGAGTCCGAATCGTAACCAGAAGCACTCTGCAATCTTAGACATGGCAGCTCATTGGCATGAGCTGATAATGCAGCGGCCATCCATTGCCCACGCCAACAAACAACTGAACCCGTCGTGCTGCCAGCAGACATACCACTGCATCAATCAACCACACTAGGTCTTCACCCAGTAATAGTAGCCCTTAAGCTAATACTCATTTTGCATCCCACTGAGAGTAGTAGGCTGAGTTGACCTAAGCACACAATAGGTTAGCAACTTGCTCAAGGTTGCTTGCAAATAACAAGCATGATGTATGGGAAGTTTTCAATATGCTCAAATTAATTCCCATTTTACCATGCGCGCCGCTATTATTAATTTATTATTAAAATAACTATCACGACATATCATTAAACAATTTCAGATGATGCTCAATGTTACTTTCAGATCATTTTTTTCCAGAGCGTTCTGAAATTCACTATCCACCGAGTGATTTACTGACAGCCCCAAACAGCACTGTTTGAGGTTCCAGTGAACAACTGTAGTTCTACTTATTGCAAGAACTGTTAAATACATCTGTCATACCTGGTCTCTTGATGAATACAGGTGAGCCAGCAGTTCCGAGCTAACAAATGACTTCATCTACACACAGAACAAAAATATACCTTTCAAGTTACTGCTAGCACAGGTGTCATAGAAAGTACGATATAATGCTGGAGAAATTCCACTCATGACTGAAATGTGCTATATATTTTCTATATAAAATGCAATTAGCAATTAATAACCAAGACAGTAGATTAGACATCTACTACTACAAAAGCACTTAAAAAGGGACCCTTAAATATTTCAGGGTAATATCTTACAGAAAGTTATGAATCAGTAGACTAAATTATGCAAATGTGCATTTCTTCATAATTATGTAATAAGACGTGTAAGCATATAATATGAGGGGCATTCACTAAGTAATGAGGATCGATGTAATAGGTAACGAATGTGTTTTACTACCACGTAGACAATTTGTTAGTGCTATACATTGATTCTCATTACTTACTACAATGACCCTCATACAGAAAGCACATGAAAAATGCTACGAAGAACATTTATCGACATCAGCCTGGACTTCAGCTGCAATAGACTATCCACAAACACAACTGGGTCAACAACTGTCTCCCACAGATCTCCACTCTATATTGGAACATACCTAGATTTCCTCCACAGTATAAAAGTTGGTACTTAACAAGAAATACAACTGGCAGTTAAGTTGCAAACTGTAGCAAGCCAATAAGCATAAGAAGATGATGCATGTCAAACCTCGTTAACAATAAGATGCATGACTGTCTTAGGAACAATGTCACGCTGCGTCTTGTGAACTATCTTGAGATACGAGTCGACGAGATTGCGAATTGTTTCCACTTGTCGCTCCAACTGCGGATCCATCGACCCAATATCATCTTTAGTCTGCATCACATCAATGTACAGCGTTTCAAATTTGGTGCGTTTTTCTGGGACATAGTGTAATTCGGTTCCAGTTCAGTGATACTTATTTTTCACAGCAGCTGGTACCAGGGTTCAGACACCCGGGTACATACCCAAAAAAAACGGTGGGTTTTTTGGGTACACCCACCTAAAAAACCCACACTTCTACTTTAACCTAATTTTAGTTTATTCTTTATATCCCACTAATAATGCAATATTTTATTGTTTTTAAAGCTTTTACCCAATTTTAGTTTATACTTTATACGCCACTAATAATGCAATATTTTATCGTTTTAAAGCTTTTAAGGCTTTAAGTTACTGAGTTTTTGTATTATTTTACCTATTTTTTCCTGCTTGTCCAAAAAAACCCAAAAACCCAATAAAACCCAAAAAAACCCACTGGGTTGGGCTTTTTAAAAAAAAAACCTGGGTTTTTTTGAACCCTGGCTGGTACTACTACCAATGGGATGAACTGGCCGCAGCTGCAGACTATCTAGACTTGGACAACTGATGGCTATCAATGAGAAGAAAACAACAACTACCACTACCACTACTGATACTCACAGTATCTAAGCTATTATCTTACAAGGCAAAAGAAATGCTACTAGCAATATTTCATTAATACTGTGATTCGTTGCCATTATCTGTTCCATTAATCACTGTAACATTCTACTATTCATTTAACATCTCTTTATCAATGTATCCTGTGAACAACTACTGAAAAACACTTTCGCACGCAGCTGACAGTTTGCCGTCCTTTCACAGCATGCACAACATTGCTTCTGAACCAAGGCAATGTAACTGATATATGATACCTTTATTGACTAGAAAAGTTTTTGTTCATTGTAAATACTAACTGCTCTAAATATTAGCAGTAAGCACATCATAACAATCATATAATCCATCTAAAATTGCCTTCTAACTGCAATTTGTGGAACGTTTCTGCTGCTGCTGTTGTTATAGCCTACTACTGTGGCTATTATTACTACTATCAACTGTTAACTAATTTATATTACCCTTATACATACC
>Ga0209052_1000860_pt1 | contig 10470 bp, 5 predicted proteins | sample WorMetHEROISLAND_2_FD_187409 | JGI IMG/M metagenome (GOLD analysis project Ga0209052, IMG submission 187409) | Marine gutless worms symbiont microbial communities from Max Planck institute for Marine Microbiology, Germany - Olavius sp. 4 HERON... | ecosystem: Host-associated > Annelida >...
GTGACTGGACGTGATCTAACTGCTACCGCGATGACGAAGGACACGACGACGAAGAAAATAATGAACGGTGTTAGCGTTTGGAAGCGAGAAAGAAAAAAAAGAAGAAAAATACCATGATGACGATCATGATGATGATGATGATGATGATGTGATCTAGCTGCTACAGCGCCCCGCGGGCTGCAGTTCATCGCGGAGGCAGCGTCAGCAGACTGTTGACAGACTGACGCTGGTGTCGGGTCTTCTTCTATCGTGATCGGTATCGGCCTGCAGCCGGCCTGCAGCGGCGTCGTCGACGGCAGCACTACGTTGTTGCTGCAGTTGCCAGCACGGCGTGACGACGACGACCTCTCGTACAGTGGCGACAACAACAACGACGACGCTGACGTCTGTGAGCTAAACGACGCCGTCGTCGGCGTCACGGAGTCAGCATGACGTCATCGATGACGTCAGCGCGTGACGTCACACGGTGTCAGCATGACGCGGGGTTGTTGCTGACAGCAGTCCATTGGCTGACGGCGTCTCGCTGGCACATCGTGACTTGTATGAACCGACTGCCGCCGAGCGACCTCGAGCAGGCTGCTGCAGCTGCTGGTCCTGCGGCAGGTGGTTAGACACTGAAGCGCCAGTCCAGTGATGCGGATGCTGACGCAAGTCACTGATGCTGCGGTTCAACGACGATATCTTTGTCGTACGCGTCGGCATTGCACCAAATACGTCTGTGTTCTATTCAGCGCTCCAAAGCCGTATTCTTGCTTTTCATTGGCGGCATCTAGCGGCGAGCGGAAATTGTTCCGAGGACGGCAGCAGCTGTTGCCGAAAGTCAACAATTTAGCTCGTAAAGATTGCGATTTGATGTATATTTATGTAGCCGATTAGGCACCGGTTTCTTGCTCTTTCTCCAGGGCACTCTGGAATGACATGCAGATGGAAGTTGCCTGAGTTAGTCAAGGGCATAAAATACAGCGCGCCGCTCGCTGTACGACTGACCGACGTGAAACTGAATTAATTTTCAATCGTGCATTTTGTCACTACGTCACAGCTTGCTTGGCTCGCTGTACATGTATAGCTATACTGTACACAACTACGTCATAAGTTATCGTTTATATACTCGGCCGTTGCTGTAGTCCGCCAGCAATAAAAATGGTCGACATGATTAAGCCGTTAGTCGACAGCGGGGCGGTCAGCGTTCATCTGAGTGCTAACGCTCGTAACCTGCAGGGCTAATAATTCCTAATCATACACGCGAATGATTTTACACGTATAGGCCTTGGTGTCTCTCGTCAGTAACTCATGTTATTTTGTTATCATATTAAAGAGTTAGGTCTACGGTTTAAACGCCTCTCTTCAGTGAACCCCCGTGAAAAGCCGCATTCTTGTATCGCTGGAAACTAGTTCTCGGGCAACCTTTTTGTCCCGATAGTACGGGTCTGTCATCTACATGTACAGAATGTTCGTCGACGGCTCCATATTCTATTTGTCATCATAACTTTGCATATTTCTGTCAGTCTATTGTTTTTATCTTTCTGTTCAACAACAACATCGATGCTCGCTATAGTTGCTAATCGCTATCGTTGCATTAAAATACCTATACGGTATTTCTTAGTTAACTTTAGATGAAACTGAAATGGGAATATTATGGGAAAATGAACATGATACGAAATATTAAGATGTGCTTATCCTATCGTAGAATTCGCAAAAGTCGATCGACAGAAAATGAACACTGACTATCGGCATGGAAACCATCAAGCTTGCGGCTGTTGTGTGGCTTGACAGTGAACTCTCCTCATTGAAGCAGCATGTCGCCAAAGTCACCAGCGCGTGCTTCTATCCAGCTGCGACGTCTCGGACAAATCCGCCGACGCGCTGGTCGTGAGGCAATCAATCAGTCAATCAATCAATATTAGTTTATTACGGCATGGCAGAACGCAGGCCCGCAATTTGCACAAATAAAAATACAATATAATACCATAAAATACAATAGTGTTAAAATGTTATTTCCAGTAAAATAGTAGGCCCACTATGAAAAATTAAGATAGATTAACAACAACAGAGGCATAGCCTGATGAGTAGCAGTTTTGTCTAAGGCTAATAACTTAATAAGTGTTTTTGTAGAGCATGTGTGTTATGAAATAACAGTCTGACAGGTGAGCAGAATGTTCAGGTTGCTGCAGTGAATGTGTGCGTTCTCGCAGATTGTAACATTGTGATGCAGGCGACTTGCACTGGCGCTGTACGTCATATCTCGATTGGACTATTGCAACTCACTGGACTGCCCAACTGTACACTGGACGTTCTGCGGAGAGTTCAAAATGCACCAGCGCGAATAAGTTGTTAACTGAAGCCGCGTGATCACGTCTCATCTTCTCTGCAACATTTACACTGGTTACCTGCATACGTTACCGCGTTGAGTACAAGCTCTGCACGATGATGCATGCAATCCACCACGGACAGTCAGCAGCGTATCTCAGCGAGTTGGTCAGCGCAGTCGCCACACAATCACTACGCTCTGAATTAGGCTCCGCCAGCGTCACAAACTACACCGTGCCACGGCTACTCACAAAGTTCGGCGAACGATCTTTCTCATACGCCGGACCGGCAGCGTGGAACGCTCTTCCGCACGAACTGAGAGCTGTAGCAACTTTAAATATTTGTAAGCGCCAGCTTAAAACAGACTATCTTAACATTGCTTTTAACTCGTAGTTTTTGTCAAAGCGAACACAAACATTGTAATGCACCGCTGTTCTTGTTGTAAACAGCGCACTATAAATTACTGTTATGATGATGATACTGATGATGATGATGGTAGTGGAAACACGAACTAAAAGTAGAAAAATATGGCGTAAAATAAGTACCCCATAAGGGTAAAGAGTTAATTTTGTTCAGCACTAGGTTCACTGCTTATATAATTGTTTTGCGCAAATTTGTTTGACTGTGTATATTATTCGTCTATTTGACATACGTGCATCTTGCGAAGTTGCGACTAAACTATTTTGATTGTATACTGACATTCTGATGTGTCGTCAGAGTGCGTGCATATGTGTGTGAGTTTTTAAGTATGTTTTACTACCGACATTTGGTGAATAAAAGTTGTATAAACAGACGAACATTCACGGCGTATTTACGGTATTTTACGAGCGTAATGCAGCCTGCATACAGGGCATTGGCGGCAAAAATAGACACGTGCTTTACAATGGGCTAGGGATGCACCGGCTTAAGGGGAAATGAGCAAAAATATAGGCCTATATAGCGGAAAAAATTTAACAGATATTTCTACTGCGGAAAACTCGCATGCAATACCCTTCAACTGAGTGGCGATAGGCTTCATGCCCACACTTGGCAGTTGCAGTAATTTACGCTCAGCTGAAGAGACCAAACGAATATTTCAGCTGCGATGAACGAGCGAACGAGCTATTGTGTCGATGGTACTAACAATGGCCTACAGCACCGCCGCGTCGTTTTTGTTCATTTTCAATAGCGTCAACGACGCAAATTTTTTTGCGGGCTATTATATATTTTTACGACATTGCGTTTTTTTTACGCGCGACTCACGTAGTGCAAAGCGCGTACTAGCTGTCGTAATTCTGTCTGTCCGTCTGCGTGTCTGTCTGTCACGACCCGGTACCGATTCAAACCCAGGTGAGATAGAGACTCCGGGTTTTCGCCCGGTGATAGCGTAGACTTCCTAATTTATTGCGACCAAATTGTGTGTCGCTGGGTGGGAAGATTTCCTTCGACCGATCGCGTCAAAGAGGGGTATCCCATACGAAATCATTATTTTACGGTTATGACCTCGTCTAGCACGAGAATGATTGCAGATAGACACAGACTTGCTGCTTATCATAACAAGCACTGCTGACGAGCTTTCCGGGGTACCGACATCGATGACCTTAAACGACCTTGAACACACAAAATAAAGGGGTTTAGTGAATTTTTTAAGAGTTAGTTGAGCCGAAATGACTGGAGATAGACTAAGACAACCTGCGTATGAAGTTTTTAGCATTTAACGTGAAGTTTAACAGTCTGCTTTCAACCCTCGAGGTTCAGAGTCCTCCACACGGGGGCGTCAAATATAGTTAGCCCGTTCACAACGCGCGATTTCTGCTATTGTCGACTAATCTAGCACGAGAACGGTTGCAGATAGACAAAGACTTGCTGCGTATCATAACAAGCACTACTGACGAGCTTTCCGATGTACCAACATCGATGACCTTGAACGACCGTGAAATCCAAAAATAGGGGTTTTAGTGAATTTTTCGCGATTCCAGGCTGCGACGCACATTTGAAGAATGAATTTTCGCCGAAATTACTGGAGACAGACCAAGACAACCTGCTTATGAAATTAAACTGATGCTGTAGCGCGTCTCATGAGCATTAGCTCAGGTTTTCATTTTTAGATTTTTTGTCTGTTTCGTTAACGACGACCCCGGTACGGTCGCGCGGCTGCGTGAACTGTGACGCAACAGGCTCGCACACGGGACAGCGAACTCTAGCAGCGGCATATTTAGAAACGTGAATGGCGGGGTGAGTGTATGTACATTTCTAAAAGTGTTGGAACATTATTTGCGCTTAAAATTGCTTGATCTGATTCATGCTTTAAATTGTGTACCGTATTTTGCTGCTGTTTTCAAAGAAAAGTTGCTTTACTTTCTAAAAACTTATTTATAAACGAACATGACAAAATGACCAGTGCAGTATTTAACATGTAAATGAACGGGGGAAACATCACAAAAGCAGTAATATTAGTATTTAGACTATAGCAAAAATATTTTACGTTAGGCATGGCCTAACGCTATGCTGTGTCTTGCTATAATTAACTTTTCTCTTTTCGTTAACGTTTTAACGTTCGGTGGTGGGGCGGGGGCGCAGGGCTCCCAAAATTGGCCAAATCCACCACTGTTGTGAGCGTTACCTCAGCCCTGCGCAGCCGCTATCAATGTCAGTCTGTTGAGCTTTGTGCCGGCTATACGACGTGTCCAGCCCGGCACCCGCTATGTGACATGACGCTCATATTATAAGTATAATTCTGCGTCCAAACAATGCTGCAACAAGTCGCCCAATAGCCTCGTGCCACTGTCAGCCCAGCCAAGCAACCGCCGCCGGCGGCTGAAAAAAAGACAGCACCGCTACTTTTGTTTTTCGACAGCGTGACGGAAGCTGTTCGTAATGTCGAGTCCATTCATTCGAGAGCAGAAACACAATACCAACGAGCTTGTACAGTACCGTACACTCCCGTCCCGCAACAGGGCGCGTTGGCCGAATATTGCCGTCCCAGCTAGCTGATTGGCAACAACAAAAATTCATCCCCTGGCTAACTTGGCGTGGCAGCAATAATTGGCGGGCGGAAGATTGGAAAATCTTATTCACGGCGGCGGCGGCGTACGGGTACAAAGCGCTCAGAGGAGGTCATTGTTCGCTCGACCCATAGACTAACCTACGGCAAGCAACAGTACTGTACGCTATGCTGGTTACAATGCTTCTAGTTACAATGCTTCGGTAAAAGAGTTGTGACGTAACTTTTTGTGCTGGTTTCGCGCTGCCGCTGATTGTAATTCTAATGCCGCATGTTGTCCAGTCATTCGCACATAATGAGCGACGCGGTCGTTGAGACAAAAAATCTGCTCCGCGCTCGCCAACTTTACCTGTGGCACAAGCCTTTGTTCTCTGCCCCTATAGAATCGACAGTGCTCATTTCCATTCCATATTATTTCAAGTCGCGCGCTATCTTGCCATATTTTGATTACTGAACCTACAGTTTTAGGTGGCCCATACAGAACTTAGATTAGTCAATAATGTCAAAACGTAGATCGGAGAGAAATATCTTAATATATAGGCCTAATCTTAATATATCTATGACGTATAATGTGGAAAACGCAATTTCGTCGTCATCATCATCATCATCATCGTTTATTAAGCCAACAAGTTGTAGTTTATATTACACGCACAAATTTTGTATACCCGTATTGCGTTAGTTTAGACTTAGTTCAGCGAAAATAATGCCATATGTATGAGATATCACTGAGAGTTTGTTGATACCGCGTCATGACGGGTGAATTGGGCCACGCTTGGCCACACTTTGGTCACACTTTGGAGCAATCCGCAATTCTTCCGCTTCTTCCCACGTAGTGTCCATGTTCTTCAGATATCGTTCGATGATGTCCCAGTCCCACCACTTTTTTTTCGGCTTTCACTTGTAACATCTCACTTCCCACTGCGTAGTTTAACGAGCTGTATTATGCTGTGCAAATTAAAAGTTTGGTTAATTTTTTATCTTGTCACGTGTTCTTATATAATGTTGTTCTGTCAGTTCTCAAGTATGTACACGCATCACTCTGCTAATTTGCAACAAAGTTGTCATTACAGATACCACCAGCACCGATGCGCGAATGGCTGTTTAAGGTCATCGGCTATATGCACGTGACCGCCCGACAGTCGCCGTCTCTCCACTGGCGCCGCTGTTGACCTTGAGCGACATCTGAAAGTCACTTAAATTACTGTTTTTTTTTTACATTTTGTGTTTGTACAATTATAACACATACGCTGTTACGCCACTGATGAAGTATTTTTCGCTAAACAGAAACTCGTAACAGTGTTCGCGTTGTCCACAGTGATTCAAAAGCAATTTCACATAAGAAAGTGGGAACAAAATTAATAAGAACCGGACGGAAAGAATATGTGCAAATTTATACAGTGATAAATGGTCAACTTTTCGCGGCGCAAGCATCGCACAGAGGCTTACGTTTGGCAGTTCGCTGAACTTTTTGCAGCCGGTGAATGTCAGAAGGCCTAGCAGGCGTAACCAATAGCAGGTAGGCGCCGTCTCAGAGCGTGAGTTCGGTGAACAGCCAATCAAACGTGACGATCACTTGACGTCACCGGCAGGTGCGTCCCATGGCTTATTGTTAGTATGAATGTCGCGCCGGTATATTACCTGCGATTACTCAGAGTTTATCTGCTGCGTGTCTCGCTGATGCCATGCAAACTACAGGCGCTAACGGACTGCAGATGTGAAAATCATTCATCGCTGTGACAGTAAGTATAAGACATCATCATTACCACCTTAGTGACTGACTAGCTGATACCTCTGCCAAAGTCCTTTCTGTTTCAAAGTTTATTTTCCTCTGTTTGGCGGAGACGTTTTGTCGCATTTGTCTCCGCGACAAACGATCACAATCATAAAATAAAATATAATATTGTAGAGTGCAGACTTACAACCACGAGGAAGTATTAATGACTATTACACATACGGGTTCGTTTCTGTGCGTGTAGGCCTAATAGTTTATGACGTGACAACGAACAACGGAGATGGAATTACAACAATGGAATTACAAAATAAAAATCCATCCAATGACAATGAAAACAGTCTATGTATCTAAGCCTATGTTTTAACGGATTGCAAACAATAAATATACCGCTGATACTACATAGACGAAACGGACGGAATGTGTGTGTAGTTAGTCGATAAAGAAGCCAGAACTGATGTCAGAGAACTGCTGGAAGCGGCCATGGGAGTCGTTCTGCAGTGCGCATGTCTCACGCGCCGACCCGGAAGTACACGACTGCGCGTGCGCCGTGCAGCAGGTGCCCGATGACGACATCGGCGCCGAATCTATGTCATACTTGGAGCAGAAGCCACCACTCGGTGCGAAAATAAACCCTCGCTCCCTTTCTACGCTTGAATAAAATATACCGCGTGGCGCATCAAATGGGAAACATACAGGGGTACATGTAGATTGAGCGATCCGACAGTTATGGAAACGATTAGCCTCGATCATTGCTCTGAAGTGTGGTTATGCTGAATCAGCCTAATATGTTGAAAAAGGTTAGAAGGTTAAAGGTTGCCTATATAATGAGAACCCATCTCAGAGCTACGGAGCGTCACCTACCATATGGGATCGCACATTTACCTGCTAGGCCTATATACTCGACACAGGTGAACGCCGCCTTGACCCCACCAGACAGGCCGGTACTCGATTTATCTTCCCTGACGGGATGGAAGGCTGAGTTGACCGTGGTGCTTGGTTATACACTGAGATGGTCGCGCGGAAAATTTTACACATTCACGGACGACGTAAAGTCATGATGCTTTGTTAGACCTGCCGCGCGGCATCGGCTCGCCTGCTGTGGCTACCGAACCGCAAACTACGTCGACGTTGACCTGTGCTTCCGGTCACGTGGGCGCTAGTCACGTGGGCGTATGTAGTCGGCGGAAGCGTCGCGTGCTGTTCAGTAAGTCACAGACTCGCGAGCTTGAGAGACGGTTCACGGAGCAGCGCTACCTGACGGCCGCTGAACGAGACCAACTGGCCGACGCTCTGCGACTCAGCCCGCTGCAGATCAAGATCTGGTTCCAGGTTCAACGACACACTGAAAATTACTTCTCATTATTTTGACACTGTAGAAACGCGTAACGAGTTCTTCAAAACAGTGTGTGCACGTGTCTAGATATCTTCATGAAATAGCATTCTTCTCCTGTCGTTCTTGCTGTTATGTCTATAGCGGTTTATATTTTGCGTTTTACATTTACGTTTGTTTCGTGCAGTAAAAGATTTACTTACTTACGTAGTTGTTATGTCTTGTGAGTTTTAATTTTTGTATATCCACTGGCGTAGAAACTGCGGCTCCATGCGGTTCAACAAACCGGGACCCCGAGCTCGTGATCAAAAGATATGGCAAAAAATAATAGGCCTACTTGCTGAAAACTAAAAATAGTGCGTAAAAGTTATGCAGACACAATAGAAGTCATCCGAGTCTCTGAGAACGCCAAAACCATCAAAAATCTCACTGGTGGGGAGTGGGAGCCCTCTCTCTAAGACCCCAACCCCTCTCAGCTCCTCGGTCTTCGAGCTTCGGACCTTCAGGCCTCGCAAGTGGCAACTGAGGGTCCATCACTTACTGTTGAACCAGGGCCCCTCACATCCTCGCGACGCCATTGTTTCCACCAGTCTGTTTTGTGTGTAAGATGACATTTGGTGATTCTATTTCGCATTCTGTTTTTCCACATGCAATGCGAACATAAATAATGTAAAACAGAATCATCGTTACAAGATCAAGAAGACGCAGCACGAGCGAAGACTGCGAAGTCTGGCGCAGAGCGGCGCCACTGTCGCTACAGCAGCAGCGGCGCAACCAGCTAAACACGTCCTGCTGCAGGCCAGTTACTTTCGTCGTTCATTCGCTTTTTACGCGCGACAGCAGGAACTGCTATAGTGCGTCTTAGCCATCGCAATTCTGTCCGTCCGTCCGTCCGTCCGTCCGTCCGTCACACGGGTGGATCAGGCAAAAACGGTGCAAGCTAGGATCATCAAATCTTTACCATCGGCTGCCCCAAAGACTCTAGTGTCACGATCTGTAACGCTTTTCCAAAAATTCCATAGGGGTCACCCAATCGAGGGCCCTAAATGAGAGGGGGGTAGGAAAAGTTTGCGATTTTGAACCAATAACTGGCCATATCTCGGAAACGGTGCCAGGTAGGGCCAAGGTTACAATTAATCACTAATAGGAAGTCATACACGGGTTTCCATTGACACCGAAAGCAATGACCTTGAATGACCTTCAGCACTGAAATAGAGGTTTCTACGGATTTTACATTTGACGAATAAAGGTGTATATTTGTTCGCAGTGGGCCTTCATAGATGCACTGCTGTCGCGCGTTCCCTTTGCGTTAGCTGGGCTTTCTTGTAGCATGATGGTAGATGGTACTGTACTAGTGACGAAGACTTAGGCAGCCCCACACTCCACGTGTTTCGATTTGTTGTGGGTTCGTTGCAAACATGCTGTACAAATAAATCTACAGTGAATTAAAAAGCCAATCCGCAAAAGTTGTATGTAACAAGTGGATAGACAGGAGCCCAGCTGTCGCTAGGGGAAGCCGACCGTATGCCTGCGCCCGAAGGCCTGCAAAGGTGAACGTAGTTACTTACTTTACCTAAGCTGCGATAAAACGTAAATCTCTGTCAACGCTTCAAATGCTTGCAATGAAGATTTGAGGGGGGGGGCGTCGGGACCCCTATTTTGGGAGGTGTCCGTAGGGGGTCGGCGATGGTACCGTTGGACAGGGCGTTGGTAAGTTCCTGTAGGCTGTCAATAGTAACCATGCTGCTAACGGAAGCGGTTTGGCCGCAATTCGCAATGCACATATTTGGGGTGCGATCTGTACCCCCTGTTTGGGGAGAATCTGGGTCGTACGGAGTCCGAATTGGTACCGCAGGGAAGTGGTCGGGCAACTCCATTTGCTTCTTCAGGCAGTTTGTCGATAAGATGTACCGTTTAGCCGCAATACGTGCGTTACAGACAACAGACAGACGGACACTGCATTGTGCCTAAGCGCGAACATTACTGCGGTCGGCTAAAAATCGATGGCCTACAACAAATCCACAGTGACATGTTGTACGACTTGTGCAACAAATCCGCGACAAATGGAAATAACGGAGTTTGGGCCTTAGGTGACTTATCTACGACTCTATCGTATTA
>Ga0209052_1000861_pt1 | contig 10468 bp, 4 predicted proteins | sample WorMetHEROISLAND_2_FD_187409 | JGI IMG/M metagenome (GOLD analysis project Ga0209052, IMG submission 187409) | Marine gutless worms symbiont microbial communities from Max Planck institute for Marine Microbiology, Germany - Olavius sp. 4 HERON... | ecosystem: Host-associated > Annelida >...
GTACTATTATTGTTATCGTTGTTGTTGTTACTAGGACGGCAGTATTTGTAATGTGGTATTGTCTGGGCTCCTGCACAGATGCACCGATTGCAGCCCAGCCCACCTGGACCGTTGCGTATTACATCCAGTTTGGCCCTTACCTTACCTTCAGGGTGGGCAGGTTGTTACACCTGCCCAGCGCTGAGGCCGTATCAGTTCGGCCCAATGCGTGACCCCGATGTAACCAGAAGGTCACAGTAATCGGCTGTGAAGCCGAAACATCGGCTGTTAGGCCGAAATCGGCTGTGAAGCCGAACAAATCACCAGCCACCTGCCTGGGACTGGTGACATGTAGTATGGTTGTTCCTATCAGGCGGTCTGCGCTTGGTTAGCTCCTCTCCTTCAGATTAAAAATCGTCCGGGTCATCGGTGCATAAGCCCCGCCACCGCGACAAGGTGGCAGACCATGGTGGGGATCCAGTTTGGCCCATTTACTCTCATAATTTATTTATTAGCTCTAATCTTATTTAGGCTTGCCGACGTTGAAGCCTGGCTGTTCAGTTAATGAAAAATAGCCACTTTACAGGTTGCAGTTTGTGATACATGATGCAGTTTAGTTCATCGTTATGAGATGAAATTCTCTTCAGTCTGTGACAGTGTGAGTTGCAGTAACTACTCCATACAGGGAATTGGTGTGGCTTGTTAACTTGTCTTGGACGTGAATAAACTTTTGTTGGGCTGAAAATTGTGTTGTGAATTTGTGACATGTCAGCTGAACAGACCTGAAATGGTATGGTCCTGTCCATTTTGAGATAACAGAATCATTGGTCCAACCTTGCCGCCCCATAGCTGTGCAGGTGTCTAGTACCATACAGATCTGGGGCTTGATTTTGAAAAGTTTGTTTGACGAACTTACGAAAATGTTACGATGGAATAAGACATACAAAAATTTTACGCAAAAATGCTATTTTGAAGAAAACGTAGGAAACAATTACGCAAAAGTTACGAAAAAACGTATAGTAGCTTATTAGCTGGCTTTGGAAAACATCCAGCACGCATACAGTAATTATTTCGATTTTTCATTGGTATGTAATTTCCATATATGCCATAATAAGTATAAATTGCATTTCCAGCAATTTTAGGCAGCAAAATCTCCGCGAAATTGGTTAATTTGCCGTTGTTTACATGGGTAACAATTGACAACAGCGGAAGCAAACGATTGGCGTGCAGCAGTGTGCACCGCCAGGCCCAGTGACAAGGCTTTGAAAATTGACTTACGAAATTCCTATGAAAAACTTAAAAAAATCGTGACTTGGTGACTTTGAACGAAGTTTTCAAAATTAGGCTCCTGGGTAGTTGTAACTTGAGATGTATTGTTCATGCATATAGCAATAATGTTTGTTAATAGTTGTCTTATTTTTCACTATTTCTTGTCGAGTGTGTATTTAATACGTTAGCCATATTGTTTGTGTTCAGTTAGGATGTGTTAGTTTAGCTAGATGTACTTAAGAGATCGAGTTGACCGGTCAGAAATAGTGAGCATGTTTTCTCTAGTGTCCTGTTTAATTCAGAGTTTACGCCATCAAATAATGACGAGTCCATATTTGCGTTCTCCTGGCGTACGTCGTATTTGATATCTTTTTCTAAACTGTTTCTACCAGCTTCTTCTGTGTGATCATAACGTCTCCGTTTTATGGCTTTCATACTTTGCATAAAGTCTGGCGTGTCAACAGTCGTGTTTGTAGTATTAGTGCATGATATTAGCGTACTTAGCAGTCGAGACAGTGTCGAGAAGTTTACGATGAGGTATGGTTGATTTTTGTGCAGGTTAAACATCGCTAATGTAATTGCTGCTTCATTTTAGCCAAGCATTAACGTATGAGGTGTAACTAATTTCAGTAACAATTTCTGTCGTACTTTTATGCCCTGTGGTCATCATATTGCCGAAGTGGTGCTTTCGCCCATTGTTATCAGACTTTCTTTTTTCATCGTACAGGACTCTTTTTTTTCTGCGTAGAAGTTTTAGTGCAAAAATCTACCAGCAGTGTATGACTGTCTGATTGAAACAAAGGATAGACTCACTATTAGCCGTTCAGTTATTACTGCATTACAGATGACGCACACAGCTTTGAATCTATGAAGGCAGCTTTTTAATGTGTGTTTAGGGTTTAATCTGTAGGTAATATCTACTAGTAGTAGCAGTATGGGTAGTGGTTGTTTTCGTTGTTGCTGCTGCTGCTGCTGTTTTTATAGTTTTTAGCATGATTTTATGTAGTTGAATGCAGGCTCTAGTATTACTGTTAATAATTTATTTCGACTTCTGCTAGTTTAGATGTTAACCCCTTGGTTCATAATGTTTATAGTGCTTTTGTCCATGTTGAACATCCAGTACATAAACCTTCAGTACTTTGATGCTGTTGGTTGCATGCATACAGGCAAGGCATTGAGCCGTACACTTCGGCAATTCCCAACAACTCGTTTTCGTGACATCTGCCTTAGCCTGGAGTGTTGGCCTGTTAAGCAATGAAAATAGCAGAAATTGAGTCAGCAGATTTAATGTCCCGTGTAACATCTGCTTGTGTTCACAGAGTGTGTTGGTATCTTGTGCCATTTGCTTGTCTCAAAACTTCAGACAGTGACATAGTAACTCCACTGAGAGCTTAACTGTCTATTAAGGTAAAGGTTGGGTAATTGCTATATAGCGCTTCTTATGTAAGTCAGATTCGGGACTGGAAGTGCTTTACAATCGTGGAAGTGGCAGCTGATTGGCATGAGCTAATGATACCGCAGCACACTGTGCAGGCATCTATTGCCCGCATCAGCGAACAATTGGATCCGTGGTTTGCAGCCAGCAGACATACCACCGCCCCAGTTAGCTACACTGGGCCTTCACCCTGTAGCTCGTATTTATGGTCGGATACTGGCAACAGCTGAACTTGGTACAAGTGCCACTAATCTCTGCACAGTCTGGGAATGTCATTGTCTGCTGTACGCTAAGACAGGGGAGACAAACTTTGGTCCATTATCATTAACAACTCAGTATTACTTATGGGAAAAAACTCCACAGCTTAACAGCCAGTTTTTCGTAATATGCTTGTAAGTGTTTTTCTGTCCTCAGGTGTTATCAGGACCTGCCCATGGACTCTAATCCTTTGCTGTTGATGACGTTTTGGTCGTCATATAATTTGCACTTCTTGCTGTATGCATTCAGTTGCAGAGTCTGTTGTGATGTTTCTTTCAGTATTTATGCAATCGCGAATTGTAAAAAGATATCTACGTTGTTCTTTGTACATTGAGTTAACTGACTCGTTGCGTTATCTGATGTTACTGCAAGCGGTGGCTCTGTTGCTGCTTATCTGTCTATTCGTTGTTCTCTCATTACCAAGTCATTGCCGTGCCAAATTTTTACCGACTTAAATAAAAGTAAAATATTTGCACGATTTCTCTGTGGTCACAGTTTTGTTATGGTGGGAGTTATTGTTGCAATAATTGTTAATTGTTAATAGCAAAAGCACGCTGTGTGCATGGTTCCAAACCGGCAAAAGTCAGTTACCAACTGCCATTAATATTTGCTTATGACGCTTGCCTCCATGTCACATTAATAACTGATGGCTTATTCTGTGCTGCATCCTTACAGAGTGTGGTGACTGTCAGTATAAAATCGTACAGTTTCGTGACAAGGGTAATATACGTCGGTAAGTCGTTCACACATGTGCCTGTGTGCCAAGAAGTATAATTTGCTACTGGCCAGCGGCGGTGATGCGCTGCGCTGTGGCTGGCAAGGTTACCGTGGGTTAACTTATTACGTTGCAGCAGCCTTCCAGCGGATTTATGACTTTCACCTGTGTCGCCAACTGCCTAGAAACCGGGATCGGTTCTGGCCATAACGTTTGTTTATTGGACTGTCATTGGCGTTTTACTTCTCACCACCCTGTGCCCGTAGATTCACATCATTACTGCCCGTGGAAGTGACCGCAGTATTGTTTTCAGCATCGTCGCCAATTTCCTCTGTTAGCTCATGAACAGCTGCACTTAGCTTGGTGAAATTTTGCATCAACAAATACCTTGACAACCTATAGGAGCTTATTGATTTCAAGGTCAAACGTCCAGGTCACATGGGTTTTTTGTGTGCATGATACTGCGGCTACCCACCGGCAGTACTTAGCCTTGAGCAAGGCTGGTCAGTCTTGTTTGTATTATATCGTCTAGTGATTATGTGAGCAATGTTAAACTGTCGTCGGTAGCACTTGTACAGTTTGTTTTGCCTGTGATACGATGATGTGTATTATTGCAATGCCCTCTGGTGAACGTTATTGCACCCGGTGGTAGCTGCATCAGAGTAGTAGCAACAGTCGATGTTCAGATGTACGATGTGCTGGACTAAGTGAACTCAGTTTCTGTTAGCATGTCTGCGTGCTGTTGCAGAATTTTTGTCTGGATTTAATTCTGTAGGTTGTGAAATGCGGCGTGCCAGGCAGCGGCAGATCATGCTATTCGTGTATTGATCGCTGTCTGCATAAAACCGAAGTCTTGGCTTAGCTAGCAACTATCGTTGCTGGCGCATTTGCTGCATTTATTCGAATTTGCGCCATATAAGTGACATTAATAATAATAATAATAACCATCTGTCAGTTTTGAAAACTGTCGAATTGCTATTCCGCAGCAGTTGCATCAAGAATCAGCACCAGCACTAGTTTTTATTGCTCAGTTTGAAGTGATGCAGCTGTATTGAAAACAAATGTTATGCTGTACGCTGATCTGTGTGTGGATTTTCTGTAATGGTTTCTAGGTTTAAAACATCAACTCTACTAAAATGTATGTTTTATAACGTCTGCAATTCAGTACATTGCAGCGTTGAATACGGTAGGTCCGGGCTGCCCACAGAAGACAGAACTACACTAGTGCCCGGTTTTTGAAGCGAGGGTTACACCGAGGGTAAATCTTGGGGTAAGTTTTAGCGATTTTGAAACTCTGATTACCCTCCGGGTTTACTAACTAGGGGTAACTCGGCAAACTGTAAACAGGCATCTGATTGGTCGATAACGACCACGTGACTTTGTGAGAAGCCAAGTTTCTTTATTGTTTGGTCGTTTTAGCGCTGCCACCTAGCGAATGACTCGGATAAAAAGCGCTATTTACAACGTTACAAGCAACAGTTTACTAACCATAAAATGTTTTTTGCAGTCAGGTAGCAACCTCAATATGTTGTTAAACACAAATGATGTTAAACGAAATATGAGTAAAACTATATATTAAATATCTTTTTTTAAATGATGATGTTAAACAATATGTTTATGTTTCATTATCAACTTAATCAGAACACCAGCTGTAAAGTGAAACTTGTTAATATGAATAGGCAGCCGAAGAGGTTATCGAATCATCGTCATCGTCGTCGATGTTATCAGCCATTTTACTTGTCCCACTTACCCCACTGATGATGCCGGGTTAACTTTGGCGAGTTACTCTGAGTTTACCCCGGGGTTCGAGGTTTCTAAAACGCTGTTTTTCTTAATCCAGGGGTAACTAGAGATTCATGGGTTACCGCTGGGTTATCCTCGTTTCAAAAACCGGGCATTGGACTTGTGGGCATTAGAGATGCTCTGATTCTGAACCGTGACTATAGTTTCTGCCGAAGATGAACTCAGACTGACACGCATTGTACTCATCTCTAATAATGTTGGATTGTTAGTCGCTCAGTTTGCGAATGCGCTGAAGCACTTGCATAGTCTTGTTTCACAATGAACCGTTCGCTTAGCCACGAAGGCGTGTTTTTGAAGTTATGTTGTTGTGTGTCATTTTGTGCATCATGTGCACTTTATATGTGCTTATATTCAGTGATGTGTCCTCAACGACTTGGCCTCATCGTCGAGGACAAAGAGCGGTGGCCTTGGCCTTGGCCCCCAAGTCCTTGGCCTTGAGATAAAGTCCTCGGCCAGAATGTCCACTGTAATTAATTCCACAGAGTGCCACACTCACTCCTCGTACTTTGGCTAACCTTCAACTCGTCTTGGCTGAATGCAACAAACACACAGGCCTACCGGATATCATAACTCGCGAACGCACGGTTTGACTGCATGGTTTGTGAATCGTACATTACAGACTGCTTAGATTTCTTTGTGTGTCATTGTCTTGTATATGCATGCATGCTGTATTGTTGTAACATGGTGAGATGAGCCTGGTGAGATTGAGAGCTAGATGGATAACTAACCACCTCCTTCAGTGCTTTGACACTGTTGGTTGGGTCAACTGACCTGTAAAAACATCGTCTCCGAAATGACCTAAACTGTGTCGAGTGGGACGTTAAACCTTGCTCAACCAACCAGCAGACTGCAGTTTGAAGTTTAAACACAGATTTTAGTCTTTTAGATTAGTTACATATTGTACACTGAACATTTAACATGTGTCACAGATAGATAAAGCGACCATTGCAGCATTTATTATTGTCATTGTGAATTGTAAATGCACAGTGCAAAGTACAGTTTGAAGTTTCAACACATTAGTGTAAACATATTCATTCTGTTATATCCAACTGCACGTACTGTTACACTAGTCACATATCGAACACTGAATATTTAAAAAATATTTTTATAGTAATGTGCCGTTGTGGAAGCAGCATTTATTATTGTCAGTGGTCTGAACTTGTTTTGCTTCTGTTAGGGTAATTTTTGTACAATATATCCTTGGTGTTGGCCTTGAGCACCTCCCAGGTCTTGGCGTTGAACAGAAAGTCCTTGAAAACATAACTGCTTATATTAAAAGTTTTAGTTAGCAGACGTGATTATGGTTTCATGAGTTTTATGGAGTGTTTTCACTGCGTGCGTGATGTCTTTGTTCTCTGACTACGGCAGGCCTCACGTGGTCCGGGTTGCTACCTGTGATAAACTCGTTGTCGGGAACCATCTCACCTGTCGGTCTGAAAATGCCGTGTTGCTGATGCGGTGGGAGTCTGCCGTGGAATGTTGTTCAGTTTCTTGCAGTGCGTATGTGTGTCTATGTGCACGCTTAGCCGTTGCAGTTTGAAATTGACAAACTTTTTGTGTGTTGCAGTTTTTTTGCGTGCGTCGGGGAATCCGATCCGGTTTCTTTTGGACGGAAAGCGTAAAGCGAAACTGTTATTTCATCGGCGATTAAGTTGTTGATATTCTGAGTTTATTGCTGGGCATTATGTCGTCAATAGCTGCACATACTGTTTTGTGTAGCCGTGTTGTGTTTTCGTCATGCAGCGGTGTGGTAAAAAAAGCATTTTCTAACGTTCGCTGTTGAAGACGTTTAGTGGCAGTTTTTAGGACATATGCAAACGGACTTTTATGCGCGAGAAATTGTTAAACTGTGTTGATTCTTGGTCTGGTTGTTTAATGAATTTATTTTCTTGACTGGAAACATGGCTGTGTGCATGCCGTGTCACTGCATTATCTGTCTGTGATGACCGGGTTTTTCCACCAGTTGTGACTTTGTTTCGCTTTCAGTTCTAATTACTGTTAGCCTAGACTGTGAGTGTTCACGGTAGACTGTGAATGGTGGAACTCGTGTGCCAAATGTTCATTGTCATTTGGCTGTTATTGTCTCACGTTTGAATTCTGCCAGTACATGGTTGCAACCTTCTAACGTTGGGTGACACGTATGACCCCGTGTTATTTCTGTACAAATATACTACAAAACAAGTGCATTTGTTTCAATATTAATACGCATTTTAAGCAAAGATTATTCTACGTGCAAAAAATGATGTTAAATATATCTTTGGATTAGATGCTTGTCCTGTGTTTTGTACAGCGATGCAGGTAATGTTGATTTGGTTATGAGCAAAGTGCCCTTGTTCGTCTTGTTGAAATGCTGATACGTCTTTGGCATTTTCGTTATTCAGTAACTAAATGTTAATTAATTAAATGCTTGATTTTTTTTGTACCCTCGGTAGTAAAGATCCCGAGGGTTAAAAGCTAATCAAAAGACTAAAAACTAATCCATTGGTGGCCAGAGGTCCGATCCTGGTGGAAAGCTGTCGTGCAAAATAACTGCATGCTTGATTGTTAATATTAATAATAATATTGTGCAATCGTCCTGGAGCTTTTTTGTTTTGCTGCACCCCGTATGTATATTCGGTTTTGTGTTTTTGGTATTTTTTTTGTCTTTGTTTTAGGTAATTAACTGGAAGGAAATAGCGTGTGATACGTTGAGTTGGACGTTAAATTCTGGTCACTCACAACAAGAGCGACTGACTGACCATATGTGCAAAATACAGTGTGCGACAGAAAAAGTAACCCCCAAAAGTTTTTTTGGCAATTTTCTAAGCAACTGCTCAGAATTTTGACGGGAAATCTTGCACGTTTTGTAAAAGTGTCAAGCAGCACTTGATTGCCTTAACAGTCGTATAGCTACTGTTTGCGGTAGTGGCCGACAGTATTTTTTTCGATGGAGTTTTTTTCTCTGTGACCACGGTAACTCATGAACCGCTGCACTTAGCTCGATGAAATTTTGCAGGAACATGTACCTCGACAACCTCTAGAACCCTATTGAATTTCAAGGTCATCGGTCAAAGGTCAAGGTCACGAGTTTTTTGGTGTTTTTCTGTGTGCGTGATACTGCGGCTACCCGCGGACAGTACTTAGCCTTGAGTAAGGCTTGACGATCTTGTCCATTCGCAACTCAGACTGACGCGTCCTGTATAAAACAACTAGCTAACGTTACCAGAATGACGTAAACTTTGTAAGCAGTAAGTATAAATGTAATTCATTCATCGACAAATTGCAGTATATAGTGCGACGTTTTGCCGCCGTTGCCGATCGACAACATCAGCGAATAGAAACTACTGCACTAAGCGATGAAATACGTGCGTGAAAGCTGGCCGCGTTTACTTGGAGCGTTGTTGGGGACGTTTTTACTACGTTGCTCAAATGACTTCTGCGTCAAGTATGATTTGTCTCTCTTTCGTTCTGCAAACGTCATGTGTGGATCTGAGAATTGACTTCAACCTAGTAGACCTACCTGGTCACTCAAGTGAATGGTGATTGTGTCATTGGCCTACTTAGAACTACTTGCAGATAACGAAATGCTGCTTGGCACTTGTGTGTGTGGGTCTGAATTTATTTTAGAAAACTTTACGGCAAAATACAGAGCGACTGCTTCGAAGATGGCAGAAAAACTTCATGGGTCATTTTTTGCTGTACGATGTACGTGATGCGGCAACATTTCAGAAGCCGTTTCGTTTTTTTTTCGTCGGATGTCACCGGATGTACAAAACCGTTCATTGGGTTACTTCGCTTTTTGACTTAGACTTTCGCTGAGCCAAAGTTTGGTCTAAGTACATACTTTTGCCAAACAGTGAAGTGATTTCGCTAAGCCTTCCGCTGAGCGGAAAACTCGGTCTAAGTACAGACTCTAGCGTTCAGTTCAGCGTTAGGTTTCGCTCAACGAATTGGCTCAGCGAAACTCTGAAGTCAAAAAGTGAAGTCACCCATTGTTGAAGTTGGGTTTTCATTGTTACGTAGCAATTAGCGAAATGTGATTTTACTGTGCGTATTAAATCATTGTTGTTCGTTTGACTAACGTTCTGCTTATTTTCATCTTGCCTGTAGAATGTAGATCAGGAGGCCTAGTACCGGCTGGCGAATAGAGAACTGGAACACGCTCGCTTTACGTAGATCGAGCGCTATCGGACAGTTTCGGAAACGATTAGCCTCGCTCACTACCGTGTGATATGTTGTACAATTGAACACGGTGTTGGAAAGAATCAGATTTACAAAAACCTCAGTAAAAAAATCCGAATTACAGAAAATTATCGTAAGACAACTACGAACAAGTTACGCTTAACTAAAGAACATAGGAAAATTCGTATGACGATGACGACGACGATGATGATGTTTATGCATTAGTCTGGTAATCGGCCGAAACGAAATATTAAGATCTCCTTATCATATTATTATCGTAGCTTTCGCAGAAGTCGACAGTAATTGTACAATGAAAACACAGACTAAAAAACAGGAAAATGAGCATGTTAATTCACGGCGTATTTTACGAGCGTAATGCAGGCTGGATGCTGGCGGTGTTCCGACGCAGCCTGCATCCATCCCTAGCGGGGCCTCGACTTAAACGATCGTCCGCAGCTCTCGCCATCATATAACTGATAGCGTGCAGCACGCGATTACCGCCAGGTATATTTATGTGTGTACGTGTGAACTTGAATCGAGTCTGAAAGCCGCTGTGAAGACGCCAGAAGATACTACAAGACTAACAACAGCAGAGCTGCTTTGCTTTCATCTTCGACGTGACGCCAATCCACACGTCACGACGCCAACGAACACCTCGACGTATAGCTAATTACTCAGGCCCGTAGCATTGTTAAGTCAGTCGATAAGACGTAGACTATCGACTTAAGTCAGTCGTTAAACTATTACGGGTAGTCGTCTCGAGTCGCTAAGTGCTAAGTCAATCGCTACAGGGCCAGATTTAGGGGGGGGGGACGGGGCCCCAGGCCTTCCACCAACAGGGGGCCTCC
>Ga0209052_1000862_pt1 | contig 10464 bp, 8 predicted proteins | sample WorMetHEROISLAND_2_FD_187409 | JGI IMG/M metagenome (GOLD analysis project Ga0209052, IMG submission 187409) | Marine gutless worms symbiont microbial communities from Max Planck institute for Marine Microbiology, Germany - Olavius sp. 4 HERON... | ecosystem: Host-associated > Annelida >...
AGGTCTGGGCTAAGGTGTTTGCAATGTCTGGGATTGATGTAATTTCAGTGCCATTGACCGAGAGATGATTTATAGCAGATGGAGATTTTTTACCAGAAATTTTTGAGATGACGTTCCAGACCTTCTTTGTGTTGGCCTTGAGTACTTCTTGGCCTTAGCTTAGCCTTCATCCCAACTACCGAGAGGCCTTGAACACAACGTCCTTGAAAACATCACTGGTTTTATGGTTTTGTATTTCTGTTTTTTTTCCGGGTTCTGCTGTTACTGTTTTATGCAAATTATTGTGTGAGTACTATGCAGTACTTTCAGTTTCTGTTAGAAAGGCCTGCTTTTACTGCACAGGTTAGGCTGGATATCTGCGGGCAATTAGTACAGTAATTGCTGCTGTACACGTTTAGGCCTATGTTGAATGCTGCAGTTAATGTCGTCAGTGCTGAAGAAACTTGAATACTTAAACACACAGATATACATATACCGGTAACTATATACTGTATGCATACGGCAGATAAGACACTTGTGTTATCAGTTACCAGTGAGTCACTTATTTAAGAAATTCTAAAAAACGATTTAGCCTAAACTGGATATTATAGTTAGGAAATTTCTTCAGTAACTTCACTGTGGATAAGTGGAACTCATTTCCTGACACATAGGCAAATTCTAACACATTTAGTACATTTAAAACACCTTGGGGGAACGGCAACAGTCTTCGGCAATACGAAAAAGGTGTTACTGAGTCAGAGAATCAAATTAACGACAAGGTTACGTGTGTTATACTGTTATGTATGGTCAGTCTTGTTATATGGTTGTGAAACTTGGACAATCTCAGAAACAATGAAAGAGAGGCTGAGGGCAGTGGCAGTGTGCGTAGTATTTGACCCACTGCTTTGCATGATGGAGACTGCATTTACAACTGCATGTATTCGCGTTAAGTCACACAACTTCACGAATTAATCGTGGATTGATGTATACACAATTTGCTTTCGCTGTTGTTTGATGCACCATATGCGTTATATTGTGTCGCCATTGGCGATTACAAACGAACTATACGCCATTTAAAACATCATTGCAAGACATTCTTCTCTGAGATATGACACGAGACATGAATGATTACTTGGACACAGAATTCTTCGATCTGATGTCTTTGTGCACCAACATTAATTCAGTTGCTCGCTGTGGCAAAAGCATCAACGCTACAGCAGCTGAGATTGAGCGTGTCCTCGGCGCCACGGTGTTCATGTCTTGTGTTGGTTAGCGTCCAATCAGGATGTACTGGCAACGTGCGCTTCAGATACCACTGGAATGTGGCACCATGACCCGTGATCATTACTTCAACGTGAGTGAGTGGTTTCTTAACGGCACATCAGCACAAAATAGGCCATTCAGTGCCATAAACGGTTAAAAGCATTTAATATACGCTATAAAAGAAAAGATAAGAACTTGGTAAGATCAAGGCTATTTAGCTAATATAAAAGCAACATTATTGTAGCATACGCTATGTGATGTGGTGTGTGTCACGTGGACTGTGAGCGAAGCCATTACGGCAGTTGATTGTTTTTTGTTGAGCTGATCAGTTTGATCGGTTTAGTTACAATAATTAATGTTGAAGTAACGTTTTGTTAGACGCAGCCATTTCGTCCACCATTCCTCGCCGCGCTGGGTGAACCGCCGGTCCCGTGGCACAGATGGATCAACATGTTCCAAGACTGGACGACCGCCATCGGTTTTCCATCTACGGCTGAACACGCCACTCGAAAAGCTGCAATACTACGAGCCAGCCTTGGTACTGAAGGTTACAGGTTACAGGTCTGACCTGTAGGTGAGTTTCTGGAAAAAGGTATATATAAATAAAAATTTGGGGCATATACTTCACCCATTTGCATGAAATTTTGCACTGGGGGTCGCCTCGCCAACGTAATCAACTGTGCCAAAGTTTATGTCAATCAGATTAGGGGTTTCGATTCTGTGGAATTTTTCGCTTTCCCATAGGAACGAGATGTCGCCGTTAACACATGGCTTGAACTACCGTTCAACCTGTGATAACCATATAAACAGCACAGCATCGATCGCCGGCAAATATTTACTTACTTATTCCACGCAGTGGAATGGAAAACTGGTCAGTTGAATAAAAATGAAAGAAAATTTTTAGTTATGGAGGCTGTTAGGGACGGAGGGCAACTGGAAGCAGGATAATGTTTTTTCGCCTAACTGATTGATTGATTGATTGATTGATTGGATCGATTGATTGTTGATTGTGAATATTCTGCACAGCATGCTTCCAATCGTCGTGGTTCTTCAGGTGTCACATGCTATACGAAACTTCCTAATCTCGATGGCAAAGTTACACGAGCTCTCCGTCAACGATACCATTGTCAACATATCATCGATTGCGTGAGTTCATTCCCGCCTACAGTGACGCCGGGGCGGGCGGGGGGAAGTGCCCCTGTCAGAAACTTTCTTATCGAAAATTTTCTTGCAAAAATATCAAATTTGGGGCTAAAAATCAACCGGTTTGGGAGAATTTATGGGCATAACTGAAACTTTGACTTGTGAGCACTCACAGTCTCCGTTGTCGGAAATTTGCATTTTGCAGTTTGCGGGAACCCATCTCAGAGCTGCCGTACTCGATCCCACATCAGTAGATAATTGATTTGGTCTTCTTTAGTTGTCGACCGACGTGAATCATACGATGATGCAAACTCTCATCTCACTGAACATTTCTTGTTTAAACAGAAATGTTGCCAGGCAGTTGCAAGGTTATATTTTCGTGAATTGGTTGAACAGTGAGCGAGTGGTTTCTTAAAGGCACTTCAGCACAAAATAGGCCATTCAGTACCTTAAGCGGTTAAAAGATTTTAATATATGTTATAAAAGAAAATATGAAAACTTGGTAAGATCAAGGCTATTATGCTAAGAGGCAGACTCTGTTACACTGACAACTGACGGATGGACATCGATGACTACTACTGATGGCTACATCGCCGTCACGGCCCACTACACAGACAAGGAGATCATCATGCACTGTTGTCAGTTGGAGGATGTCAAATGCAGCGATCGACACACTGCTGACAACCTGGCTGGCCAACTGCAAACGTGCATCAGCGAATGGAAAATTGACCAAAAAGTCCAGGCAGTGGTCACAGATTGCGCCGCTAACGTGACAGAAGCAGTCAAGAAAGCCAGACTTCCACATCTGTTCTGCTTCACTCACACGTTGTCTTGCAGTGGCTTCATTAGCCGAACTCCGTTCTGTAACACTAAGTGAAAACAATTGTGGAATATTTCCACCACAGCACAGTCGCTGCCGATAAATTGCGTTCACTACAGCAGCAACAGAGACCGGAAAAACATCGTCTTCACTAGATGGAATTCCATGTACGAAATGTTCCGGAGAATCTGTGAGATTCGGGAGCCTCTGGAAGCAACGACAGTGGTAATAATAATAAATTTTTTGTGCAAATCGCAGGCCAATAACTTGGATCAGCGAATGGTAAGTTTCTTGAAGCATCTGCTGTGTATGATGCACATAATGTTGTTAATACAATTACTTTTCCAGTCACTTTGGTTATTTGTTATTTATTATGCCAAAAGGCACACACACAAATTACAATAAAAGCGTAGTGCAGCATACTATAAAAATTGAATACCTGGTGCTATAAAATGTATAAACGTACACGGATGTCACCACACGTTTGTCGATGTTACTATCACAGATAGCACGGTTAATTTAGATACCGATTATTCAGTTGTTGTGTATGTTGGCTGAACTTGCGCAGGGTCCGCCAGCGTCCGGCAGACCTACATGGTGGTCTGCCGCACGTACGTACGCCCCCCTCCCCGCGGTCCCAGCCATACAGGGCCGGCGGAACCGGTCCGGTCGGTCCGGCCATGGCTGGACCGACTTTTTGGCAAAATTTTAACATTTTTGTTTCTACTAGGCATACTTCAGGGCCTCAGAACTTCAGAAGCCTTCTACTAGAAGGCTTCTGAGGCGCTGAAATATGCAGGGATGTTAGGCCTTGGCCTTGGCCTTGGCCTGGCCTTAAGGCCTGAAATGGCGGCCTTGGCCTTGGCCTTGGCCTTGGTAGTCTTGGCCTTGGCCTTGGCCTTGACAGTTAAGGCCTTGGCCTTGCCATTTAATGGCCTTGAACGCCAAGGCCAAGGCAAACAATCAGTGTATTCACCTTCAGATATTTATATACTCTATCTTCCTAGGTACAAACACTCACTGTATAGATAGCAAAATTGCTCTATCGGCGCCTCACTAATTATTGTGCAGCGGTATTTCCTTTTCCTGTTTACTTTGTTAGCGTGGCAATGAAAGATGGCCGATAAAGTTCCCGTTCCCGTTGTGGTGAAGTTTGCTTATGAGGATTTTCATGTAGAAGGCGAAAAGTGGATTGCAACGTGCAAGACGTGTAGAGTTGAACTTACGGAGAAAAAGTCTGTGACGTCTGCATTCACTAAGTGAGTACAGTCTACTAGCATAATGAATTCTGCTGTCTATCTTACGTACTTAAATGAATGGGGTCGGACTAAAAACCGAAATCCACGAAATCCAACGAAATCCACATGAATTACAGCACTCCGGTCAAATTTAGTCCACTTACAGTTAATCTACAGTAACCTAGGCAATAATGTATTCGCTACATGGCCGCGCAAATCGCGTTAGGGCCTAATACAACACGCACTTATACAGAAAGCAGCCGTGTGAATAAGTAAAAATCTAAAATGTGTACTCTTTTTGATTTTTTGCAATTAATATTTTGTGCTTAATGCCTATGCATTTTCTGTGCTTTATTTCTGTGCTTTATCTTCTGTCTTAAGGTGGACTGCTAAACCTCTATTTGGCCGCTTGGTAACCGGTGGTAAATTGTGTTTTTCAGACATTTGAAACGCCGGCATGCTGATATATACAAAGCCTATGAGCAGCAGCGTAACGATGGAACAACAGATCATTCTCAGACTTCCATGTCTTCATTTGTGTCGTCATCTCAGCCAATTACGTACACTACGTTGCATCCACGCCAGAAGCTGCTAACACATTCTCTAGTGGCCAAGTTGATCGTGAACTGTGGGTTGCCTGCTTCCATCGTTGACAGCCCTCATTTCAGATCCTTTGTCCACGATCTAGACCCGAAGTTTGCCGTTCCGTGCCGACAGACTGTGTCTGGTAGCATACTGCCTGAACTCCTGAAGACGATGAAAGGCAAGATGGTCCAGTTCCTTGAAGCCTGCTCAAACGTGGCATTGACGGCAGATATATGGACTGATCGACGAGCCCATGCCTTTCTTGGCGTCACTGTCCATGCCTTCCGTGACGGCGCAGCTGTTTCGCACTTGCTGGCATTCCAGTCATTTCATGGCTCCCACACCGGCCAGAAAATAGCCGAGGCCATGGAAGCTCTCATAGCGGACAATGGGCTTCACGAGAAAGTACGCTTTGTCGTTACTGACAACGCAAGCAACATGGTGAAGGCCATGTCTGTGCTGTTCGATACCGGTGATGGCTGTGATGGTCATGCAGATGAGAATGCTGACCCGTCACTATGGGAGGACATTGATGGTGATGATATGGAAGCAGTCTTTGGCAACCTTCCGTCTCGTATGTCGTGCTTTGCACATTCGTTGCAATTGGTTGTACGTGATGGTTTGTCTTGCATGGGAGTGATCAGATCAACTCTTGGCAAGTGTTCTAAACTCGCCAACCTGGTGCACCAAAGCGCTCTCTTCAGGAGTGCATTTGAAGCCGAGTTGGGTGCAGGAAAGGCTGTGCCGGCAACGAATGACACTCGCTGGAATAGCACCTATCGTCAGCTGCAGGCGATCGTTGATCTGGATCGGGACAAATTAAGTAATGTGTTGCAGCAGTCCAAACATGAAAACTTGGTGCTGACAACGAAAGAGTACCAGCAGCTGCGAGACCTGTTATCCATAATCGAGCCATTCGCTGAAGCCACTGACCTCACCCAGGGCGACAAGACAATAACAGTCAGCTGCATCGTGCCCGTCATTCTGTCCCTGACAAAGATGGTGACCGGTATGCTCGGAAAGCTTACCACATTCAGTACACTGCTCAGGAACCTACTGACGGGGCTTCATGACAGATTCCGGCATGTCTTTGAGGCTCTGGGCATTCCTCGACCAACTCATCTGCCTCCAGTGGATTGTGCTCGTCAGCTACAGTTCGACAACAACGTCCTGTTGATGGCAGCAGTGCTGGATCCGACTTTCGGCTTTCAGTGGCTACAGGATCACCCGGGAAGTGTGGAAGAGAAGCACGATTTGCAACAAAGAATTAATGGTCATTGTTTTAATATTTTAGGATATGTGAATGTGATTCATATGGATTACTGTTACTGGATTCTGTGCCTAAAATTACTAAAATTAAAAATGCTTACGCTTGTTATGAGTTAAGTACTAAACTCAGCTGTAAACTAATACTGTTATTTGCTTGATTTGAACTGCTGTGTTCCACACACCAGCTTAGCTATTAATCCTATTATTTTCTGTTTTCTAATGCACTTTGTCGTCAGTTTATTTTTGTTATGTTTTAAATTAATAAAATTATAACTCCGTGCGTGTGGTTACATTAGTTTCTTTTTGTGTTGTGAACTTGTGATTGTTCAGGACATCTTCATTCTCAGCTGGCTGTGGTCACTCGAATGGCCACCACGGACACAGCAGCCAGTTCCGATGAGTCACGCGACGACCACGCAGCGCATCCACCACCAACAAAGAAAAGCCGTGGTCTGTTCTCCCACTACAAGTCAGGAGCACCGTCCCAGCGTCGCGTGCCAGCTGAGGACAGCCCTCAGCAGCAGCTCATTGACTACATCGGCAAACTCACGCACCCAGAATTCGAGGAAGACATGTCCATGTCCACAGTGTGTGCTAAGTTTCCGCAGCTGAAGCCATTGTTTGAATATGTGTTTTGTGTACCAGCATCATCTGCTCCCGTCGAGCGAGTCTTCTCGCAAAGCGGATTAATCATGCGACCAAACCGTGCCCGCATGACAGACACGATGCTAGAAACTCTGGTCTTGTTGCGGTGCAATAACGACATTTGAATTGCTGTGTTCCACACACCAGCTTAGCTATTATTTTCTGTTTTCTAATGCATTTGAATTTGGATTCTAGAAATTTCGCTGCATTTTAATTTGGCATTTTGCCATGGTCTACTGTGAAAGGTAAAGTTTTAAGTGACTACTGTAGCCACACGAACAAAATTGTCTACTAGTATTTACTGTCTGCACTAGTAGGCTAATTCAGTGACTGTTTGCAGATTTACTGATTTAGTGGTAGTAGTAAAGAGGCCTACTAGTAGTTTTGTTAGCATACTGTAGTTTCTTAAAAGTGTTCTTGTTCAATATGTTCTTGTGTTGGCTCTGTTTCTAGAGAAATTACTAGTAATAATGCTAGGCCTAGTACTGAATACTAGCATTGCACACTGGTCATGTTGAGAACTAGATTTCTTGTAATACAACTTATGGTTTTGATATGCAGCTGAAAAGTTTAGTGATGGGCAATCCGAAATTTCGCGGGTATTTAATTTCGCGATTTTAGGCTATTCGTGAATTTCGCGAAAATTAGATGCACACGAATAATTAGTGTTTTACAGTAGACAATGTTTGCTTTTTTAACTACGACTGCTGCTACAAGATTAAACGGAAGCATCTGAAACTGAAAGGTTTAAAGTATTGCAAGGTTTTAAAAAATTGTGCATGATGACTAGTTTATGCCATGGTACACTGGCTTCGGCCTCGGCCTTGGCCTTGCAGGGTGTGGCCTTGGCCTGGCCTTGGGAATGTAGTGATGGCCTTGGCCTTGCATGCTTTGGCATTGGCCTTGGCCTTGGCGTCTGTGGCCTTGTTAGCATCTGCTTCTGAAAGTGCACCGGAGAGCTTGGCCCACAAGGACCAAGCGGACAGCCTGAGTCTCAAGGTGAGACCAGTGCTATGGGATTGACTGGTTCCAGCAATGAGAAGGGACCTCAGAGCCAGCCTGCTGTGGATGATGATATTGTGTACTCGGGTAATGGTCAGAGTCACATGGCGTCTGACTGCAGTCAATGTAACCCCAAAGTGTGATAAGGCAACAGATAGTGACCTGATGAAGACGGGACTCAGGATCCCACAGAAGTTGTAGACAAAGATGAATTTGTTACTAATCTTGTATTGTTTTTTTTGCGAGACTCTCTCCAAATATCTTACTTCTGATAGCACAATTGATACAACTGCTGATAAATGGCAAAGCATCACTCTCTTCATTTGTCCTTTGTGACTGCTGAGCAAAGGTCTTCACTTTGTGCTGCTGGTGCTTCAGATGATCTTATGTCTTGTGTCTTGTCATCTGTTGAAAGTAGTGATCTGGTAAAAGAATCTCTGAAAGCTGGTGGTCCTCTGTCAGCTTCTGTAATGAGAAGGTGATTTTTGCTGCAAACTTTTACTTTGGTTAAACCTTTACCAGTTCATCTTGGCAAACCTAAACTATACACCCACTCCGGAATTGCTGATGGCTTTAATGCGTGATGAGTCGATACTGCAGCAGTGTTTGGCTCCAAAGGGTGATAGTGTCATTTTGGAAGTATTTCACCGATGGTTCTGTTTACAGAAAAGTTACCGCTGATGCTGGCCAAAATTGCTTGTCAATAATTCTGCATCAAAACTCTTTCGAGGTGGTAAATCGTCTTGGATCTGCTAGAAAGTTAACACAAGTTGCTTGGTTTGAACATTGTGCTTGGCAATCTTGCCTGCCACAATCGGTCTGCTATAGTGACTGACTAGTTTCTTAACAGCATATCAGCACAAAATAGGCCATTCAGTGCTGTAAACGGTTAGAAGCATTTAATATATGTGATAATAGAAAAGATAAAAACACGGTCTGCTATAGATAGTGTGCAGCTGGTTATGCTGTCACGTGAAAGTGATTTATACTCTGTTGGAAAGAATATGTTCAGCCAGCCTGTTACTGATCTGCATGTGTTAGAGACTGAGACTAGCTGCAAATATCAGGTTCAAATTTGTCCTTGCTGTGGTTGCTGGGGACAACCCTGGAAGCCACTGCATCTGTGGCTTTGTGAAGAACTTCAGTGGGTCCCGTCACATGTCGGTTGTGTTTAGCAACCACGTCCGACTTGGAGAGGGGGATGTGATTGCAAGTTACGGTCAACTCCGCACACCACAAACATGTGCACACTGAATAAGTGATATGCAGATTACAGTCAAATATATGTTAGCTGTGGGACCAGACAAACTGCTGGTCTCTGAGTCCCGTAGTAGGCTGTTAGTGTCCACGCCCTCTGTGATGTAACTTACCAACTGCACTACTGCTGTCAGTCACAGTTAAACTGTTACTACTTCGACACTGCATTGGTGACCTGCTGGGGTCAGTGAGTGAGTGAGTAGTTTCTTAACGGCACATCAGCACAGAAAGGCTATTCAGTGCCTGCTGGGAGAAAAGGTACCCAAAGTGGAGTGACAAACACTCGAGTTATAGGCTAATAAACTGAATAGGGACAGATTTATGAAAAATTGGATTTGGGAGTTACTGTTTCTAATGGACCTCTATTTTTGAGTGATGTATAAAAGCATCATAACTTTATAATTTTTTTGCATTAATTTAGTGCTACAATACTCCTAGCTAAAAGGTACCCAAAGTGGGATGTGCTCTCCACAGATTACTTACTTACCTGTTGTATAAAGAAACTTAGAACCAGCTTGTACTTTATATGCGCTATGGGTACTAGATATAAACAATAACAACAACAGCTGATGATTTATGTTGTTGGTTACCGTAGTGTTTGGTAATTTATTAAAAACTACATCGGAAATAAACAACTGACTGTATTGACGCTTGTCTGCATACAGCATTCTGTCTAAACCGGTAAGCAAAACGTTTCTTGTTGAAATAGCTGGCCATGGGTATTCTGTGGACCTGCGGACTGTGGACCAGCCAATGGGTATTTTGCGGACCCAGCGTGCGGACTCGGTCCGCAAAATACCCACCTGATTGGTAATTGCACTGTGTTACTTTACTCCTTTATGTTTCAATGATGATATTGATGATGTGTGTGTTTTAGTACTATCATGGTTTGTTAAAAGTTAATAAAAGCGAAGGAATTACGTAAATAAATGTTGTTGATTAACTATTAGGCCTACGTGACAAAAAAAAACGACAATCATTACAATGACACCTGTTAATTTGTTCACAGTCGTTCAGCTGACATTAATTTTTTGTACAATTTTACTAGACTTCAAAAATGGTATGATGTCTGTCCGTCTGTCTTTCTGTCTGGCATGCATGGAGCGGTGTCTTGCAAAGGTTCCTTTGCTTAAGCTCTTGTTACCAGGGGCGTCAATCCCTATGGGACAGGGGGGACACATCCCCCAATATTTGGACCGGGGGGACATGATCACGAATGCCCCCCCCCCAATATTTCTAGAGTAATATCAGCTACTTTTTATC
>Ga0209052_1000863_pt1 | contig 10463 bp, 9 predicted proteins | sample WorMetHEROISLAND_2_FD_187409 | JGI IMG/M metagenome (GOLD analysis project Ga0209052, IMG submission 187409) | Marine gutless worms symbiont microbial communities from Max Planck institute for Marine Microbiology, Germany - Olavius sp. 4 HERON... | ecosystem: Host-associated > Annelida >...
TTACGCTCTCTTACGATGGTCATTCAATAAGTAGTGATGTGTTAGACTAAAAAAATTGACATTCTGTATATTAGTAAAACGTACATACTCTACGAGCATGAGTATGAGTTTGTTACGGATGTGACGTCATTGTAAGTTATGACATCACAGCGAGTTAAACAGAAATGATTTGGAGCGATAATGCAAGCAGCATAAAATTGAGCTCACTGTTACACAACAATTTTCCACTTTGCAGCCAGATTTACCAATGTGGTGCCCTGGGGGGCATCTGATTTTCTGAAAGCCCTAACAAATACACTTTTGAAATTTTTATTTGCAACTACGAATATATAACAGCCTAAATCTGAGCCAGCGATTAGTAAGAGCACATGAGCTGATAATGATGTCACATCAATATTTAACGTTGTCAGTAAAATTTTCTGGAGAAGTTAACAGTTTATGATATCTGTTGTGTTGATGAAAGGATAACCAACATTTATAAACTGTTATGTAAGGGCCCATGATGTGTGGGAGCAAGCGCCACACACCCTGCCATAAATCTGGCACTGCAGTCCAGTCCACATGTCTGTGATTACCCAGCAAACTGTTCGCAACTCTGGCTTATTCAGTAAGACAATTCTGCATATAGAAACGAACTGATACTCTAATACATTGACTTTCATTACGTATTGAACGCCTGTGATGCTTACTTACTTACTGAAATAATTGCATGTATCATGTGTTGTTGAATCATGGCAGCGGTGCTATTACTCCATTGGTCGCTGAATACGACAGTGACATTCAACGCTTGAAAAGTCAAATTGCATCGTTTCATGTAAGCCACTTGTATCTTGGTCTTCTAAGTTATTAAGTGTATACACTGTATACCATATTGTGTGTATATATTAAGCATATACACTGTATACCATAAGTATTTGTGTACAAGTGGGAGTTCAAGTATGGGCCATGAGTTGAGCGTATCATTTTAATTTGTACATTTTATGGGTTGCTTATTAATAATTTGGACGTGTTTAAGGTCCATTGCATGGCAATGCTGGTATTGCTCACGGCATCACCTGATACCATGGCATGCATATTGTGTAATAATTACCAGTTACGTTTTATGTAACGTTTTATTAGCATTAGCATTGTATTGTATTGTTTAATACCGTTACATTTAATATACATGTTTAATACATGTATTGTGTTGTCACAGTGCAACCTTTTGGCTGCTGCACTGTAACAAACGTTCATTCATCACACATGAAATGACAGTGGTGGACTCAGTTGTTGCGTTTCAATTTCTAAACACTTTAATGTCTATTGAGTGAAATTGATGGTTATGTTTATGTGTTGCCATTAGTTTGCTGCAATGTCAATGAGATAAAGGCCTAGATGCAAGCTGGGCCTCAAATACAGGTTGAGTTCTGACTTAATGGTACTAATAGAAGCCATGCTACTTTTCCTTAGCAGAACTGTGGCTCCATGCAGTTGAATTGAGCAAATTTGCTTAACTCAACTGCAATCTGGTGGGTTGGCTGATGGTTGAATATAAGTGTTGGATCTTTTGTCAAGCAATATCTCAGAAACTACACCATATCATAATCTGAAACTTTGCTGGTGGTACATGGTGGGAGGTTGGTGTCAATTTCATATTTTTTGGTTATGCAGCCTAACCTGGAATGGCTCCAGAGATATAGTACTGTTATTAGTATAATTTGTAGTGTTTTTTCAGTTTCGGTTTTTGTAATTTGTTCTTAAATGGCAGTGTTGCAGCTGTGCTGTTGTGTTTAGGAGAATAAAAGCAATTTGCAGAGACAGATTCAGCAGCTCACGGATGAGAATAACAGGTCTGTGTGCTCGTTGCAAGATTTTTAAAACTTGCTTATATGGTTTGGCTGAGTTGGTAACGTCGTTGGTTGCATCAACGAAGTTAATCAATGCCGGGCCCAGTTAGTACTTGGATGACTGACCGTCTGCAGGCGGGTAAACCATCTTCGTATGTAGCCAGCCACCCAGGTCAACTCAGCCTGGCCATCCCTCTGTGGGTAGGCGCAATGAGTACCAGTGAAAGCTGGGACATAAACTGGGACACTGTGTGATGCACTAGCCCCGTCCGTATCCATGGTCTGACAGTGTAAACTGGTGTCTGGCTGAGGCTAATGGAGTGGAGATCAGCGCCGCTCTATGGACCTTATGGCTCAGGAAGGACTTTACGTTGTTTACGTGTATGGTTACTTTCATGTCTTTTTACATGTGAAACAATTTTCTCTGAATGTCTTCGTATGAACCGGTGTGGCAAGCCGTGTTTCTCCACTGATAGTCAGGACAGTACACAACACCGAGAACACTATAAGATAAATTGATGTACAACCTTTATTGATTTGCTTGTTGTCATATTATGGCAACTGCTGTTGCCTTGGTTGGAATGATTTCTGTTTGCCACTAGATGTGGCTGTGACAAACAATTTCTCACAGATACAAGCGAGCAAGTTGGCAGGACGCGTCATCTCGGTTCATGGACTTTTCTTTGTCTTTGCTGATGTGTATCACTTCTTTGATTCACTGATCCGTTTTGTTGCTTTCTCTGATGAAAAAATAGATGCAACACTGGTTTTCTGTTAGAGTGTGCTGTGTAAACTGCCTGGCGTAACATCTGAACTGTTGTCGTGATGACGCGGTGTTGTCAGGTTGAATGAGAGATTGAAGGATGCAGCCAAGGTCCATCTGTCTGGTGACGGTCTTCACGATGTCGGTCCTGCTGCTGATGATGAAGATGGCATTGTTAATAATCTTCGACAGCAGCTCACGTTAGCCATTCATGTAAGCAATGGTCTTTAGCTGTCTTCGTCTGTTCTAGAGGTTTGCATGGTAATGGGGATGGCAAGAATAACGCGGTAACCGCAGGGAAACCGCGGTAATGGGTACCACATTTACGGTAATACCACGGGGATGGGGTCACGTTTCACAGGGTTACCATGGGGATGGGGAGCAACGCTGACAGTAATACCGCGGTAAAATGTGAAACTTAACCATCTTTGCTTTGTGTTGGTCATGAATTGTCACAGTAAGCCATATGTTTGCTTTACAGTGTTTCATTTTTGAAACACGATGCTTGCTGATGAATTCCATACTGTAACTACTGTTTATACTTATTATAGTGTTGGATATTAATATCAAATTAATATATTGTGCTTAGTGTCGACATTCGCTAATGTGAAACTGTTGAGATGGGAACAGAGGCTGTGGAGATGGGATGGGGATGGGTACAGTGTTCGCGGGGACTGGCGGGAATGGTGTTCAGTTTCTGTTCTGGTGCAGACCTCTAGTCTGTTCTAGGCACATTTAAATCTAGGCTTAGAATCCAATTGTTCATTTCAGCCTCCCCACCTAGGACCTTTCAGTGCTATCATAGCACTTCTGATTCACGATGACAGTGTAACAATGGATGGTGTTATTCCAAACTGTTTTTAGACATAGACATAGACTTAAAGGCTCTTGGTTTTGTTTGTGAGTATCTCTGTGTGAATTTATTGTACGTTTAAAGTCTTCTGTATTTTCTTTTGTAGTTTCTGCATCTATGTGCTCCTCTACATAGTAGTTCTTGTGTACTCTATTAATCATAGGCAGCCTACTTTTAATTTTAACATCATTATTAATAATAATATTAATGACATTATTACTGTTCTTTTCAAATTGTGTATTAACTTTGAATTTTATTGAGAATATAACTTGTTGTATTTTGGTTATTTCTTTTAAAAATTACTGGTATAATATTTGATGATATTAGATGGCAGTTATTTTGCTGCACTGGTATTCTGTTACTAGGAGAAAGATTCTACGGCAGAAATGCTCCAAGAATCCCAGCTTGAGGTTGAACGATTGGAGAAACAACTGCAGGTAAAGACTATAATTGGTCTTGTGTATCTGATGTTTGTTAGAATAATTTTGCGTGTACAAAGTTGCCTTGTGCTATGAATTAATTATTTCTAACCACACCTGATTGATGGCTTGGCGTAGCAGCAACACATTGTGTCCATTCAACGAAGTTACTTTACACTGGGCCCAGTTATTGTGTGGATAGGTGACTGCCTGTGGGCAGATAAACCATTTTGGGCGACTCAGCTTTCTTTTTACCCTTCATGGGATGGTAAAATGAGTATCAGCTGTCTGGCTGAGTAGTAATGAATGGATATAGATAAGCTGTCAATTTAGGCGGATCTGTGGCTCAGGCTAATTGGCTTGCTCTGAAGGTCGGCGGCTGCTCAGTACTGTGCTACATTCATCACATGAACTGGGTGAATTCTGTCATTATGACAGCACCATAAACATTGTCATGGCTTACCTTACCTTACCTTACCTTCGGGGTGGGCAGGTTGTTACACCTGCCCAGCGCTGAGGCCGTATCAGTTCGGCTCAATGTGCAACCCCGATGTAACCAAAGGTCACAGTGATCGGCTGTAAAGCCGAAATCGGCTGTGAAGCCGAGAAATCACCCGCCACCTGGGACTGGCGACGTGTGTAGTAGGGTTGTTCCTATCAGGTGGTCTTCTCTTAGTTAGCTCCTTTTCTTCAGATTACAAGTCATCCGGGTCATCGGTGCATAAGCCCCACCACCACGACAAGGTGGCAGACCACGGTGGGGATTGTCATGGCTATTACTATAACTGTTATTACTTAATGATTTTGTTTTGTGGTTTAGTGTCCTTCAGTGGGTAACAGGAAGAGCATCTGGTATCTAGAAAGTCCTGCTGCAAGAGTGTGTTAACGTCACATTGCGTGTGCAGGGTTTTGTTTTTGTTTACTGTGATCTTAATCAACATGTTCCTGCTGAGATGTGTCCTTTCTCTGTTGTGCATATGTTTGTATATTTACACATGGTTGGGTAATCTAGCGTTGTCCTGCCATTTATTGAAGTAATAAAACTTTCTTAGTGTTCTTGTCTCACCATGACAGCATGGTGGTAGCATGGTCAGTTGAAGCCAGCAGCCCGTACAATGTGATACATACATATGGTAACTATTCTTATAATGCACCTTGTGTCTTCTGCTGGATTGTGTTGTCAATGGTCAACTCAGCTCCAGAATACCTCCTGGTGTTCCACGGCAGGCGCAGAGTGCAATCCACCAACTGAGGCTCAATAGACTAACATCCACAGCTTTGTACCAAGCTTTTACCATACACGTTACGTCTCCAGTCTGTCCTCACTGTGGAACTGGGGAGGAGACAGCTGAACATTTACTTCTCTTCTGTCCAAAATGGGCAGCAGAACGCCAGCGGTACTTTGGTGACTCCATTGACATCACAGATGTGTTCCAGGACAGTGACAACCTGGTGGAATTCCTCATCTCTTTGAGGCATCTGCCCTCCCCCCCCCCATATAGGCACCACCTGATGGGCTCGTCATGACAACAACAACAACAACAAGATTGTGTCGTACATTTGTTGTTGATGTTGCACGCTTTGTGTGTGTTTTTGTGTCTGTTTGCACAGAGTCATCGTGTTAATCCACGGGTTCAGTCACTTGAGCACCAAGCGCAGCAGGTAAATGGCTATATTTGCATATATCAGTATGTGCTCTGCATATTTTATTTGATTGTGAATTTTGAAAATGACATTCCTGTACCTAATGTCAGATGAATAGTTTTGTTACATTTCGAAGTCTGTTCTGTCTATTCAAAAACAGATGCAGCTCTTGTTTCCATGTGTCGATTTGGTGATAAATTAATCTATTGAAATCTACATTGCTTCATTGTAAACTGGTTGGCCTTTGTTGCAGGGTGTCTGTGTATGACTTTGTGTCTGCACTGCTTTCAGACAGTGATGCATTTGACCTCTGTATTTGACTGCAATAAGGCATGCAATGCTTGTAGTTACTGTTAATCACACGTACACTGGGAATGTAATGTCACTTCTCTGATTACCTTATGTGTTGGCATGTCATCTTACATTGAAATGGAGTTCAACATTCCACTCACCACATCTTTTCATGTTCTGTTTGTCTCTCTTTTGTTTCATACTCGGCCAGTGTAGACTAAATTGAATCCTTTTACCATATCAGAAACTAGTAATTTTACGCAGTCAATTGTACTGGAACTACATTGTTAGCTTGTCAGAATTCAAACTCTTACTACAGTAAAACTGGGACAATTTTAGGAAGTATTATGTTGCGTGGTGTATTGGTGATTTTTTCGCGAATGATTCCCAAGTGGCCCCACCGTGGTCTGCCACCGTGTCGTGGTGGTGGGGCTTATGCTCCGAGGACCCGGACGATTTGTAATCTGAAGGAGAGGAGCTAACTAAGAGCAGACCGCGTGATAAGAACAACCATACTACACGTCACCAGTCCCAGGTGGCTGGTGATTTTTCGGCTTCACAGCTGGTCACTGTGACCTTTGGTTACATCGGGGTTGCACATTGGGCCGAACTGATACGGCCTCATTGCTGGGCAGGTGTAATAACCTGCCCACCCCGAAGGTAAGGTAAGGTAAGGTAATGCTTCCCAAGTGGAAGCTGCCACCTGACCGAGGAACAAAACTGCTTCGGCAGAAATTAACAAACTGGGTTTTGTTTATGCAGTCCCGTGTTTTGTTCTGTTGTTACTGGCACTGTGGCAGATAAAAGATCAGTACATGAGAGCCGTGTCGGATTTGAATCAGCAGAATGCCCAGCTACAGGACGAACTGAAGAGGACTAAGAATGAGCTGAAGGTTGCCAACATACAAGTGGACGATCTCCGAAGAATGCTTGACGAACTCCGCAATGAGATGCTGTTAAAGGTGGCAGCTCTTGCTCTTTTTTACAACCGTCGGCTGCATAGTCAGTTGTGACTGTGTAATCTGTCATAGCAAAGTACTTTTTAGAGCTGCTGTGGTTAATAGTTAACTTTTCAAAAAATGACGATTAATTAGTAATCATTTTTGATTAAAAACTAAACTGTGATCGTTGTCCAGAAACTCGTGCTTTTGTTTAAAAAGTTTATCAGTTACTCAGCTAACAGCTGCTGTAACAAATGCAGTAAAAAACGATCATCCACTCTGGTAGATAGACTACTGAGACTAGAGTGTTCACATTCTCTGGACATTTTTGCACGTACGTAGATGCCATTCGGCAACACTTGTTGGATCTAATGACACATTGTGTCAGATGTGGGTCCCTGACCACTTCAGGGGAAGGGGAGGTATGGGGTCAAACCCTCAGCCGAAAGATGCATTTGCAAACTGCAGCCAAACCGTCAGTCGTATGCAGCCATCTGGCGAATACAAACGAAAAGCGTTGGGTCTATTGCCACAACAATTCCACCTTTTGTCAAATTATTTTGGTTCTTGTTTTATTTTGTCATTCACATCGAGACCTTCTTATCGGACACTTTACTGTTGTGGTTTTGCGAATAATGCTTGTTATTGAGAGCACGTTAAAACCCTCTGTGATGATGAGGATGATGATGATGATGATGATGATGATGATGATGATGATGATGATGACGAGAAATTATACGTTGATCAACTGTGCACAATAGTTGAAATCTTGTGGTTTGTTGTGCAGGAGCAGCGCCGAGTGATTGACGAAGGAAGTCGATCATTTGCCGACAAACGACTCAAACAACTCACTGAACAAACTGCAGATCTGCAGTCACAGTCAGTCGCATTTTATCCGTTTTGATTTATTTATATACTCCTTTATTTTCCCATTTAATAGTAGTAGTAGTAGTAGTAGTAGTAGTAAATGGCAGTTATAGTGCCGCTCCCTACTCGAGCCCGGACCGGGAGTGCATTACAAAAAGTCAAAATCAAACATCGTCGAAGCACATAGAAAAAAGTGAGTTTTGAGTTTGCGCTTGAACGAGCTAACAGTGTCTGCTTCACGAACTGCTGCAGGAATACTGTTCCATATGACTGGCCCGGCCACTAATAACATTACACAAGTTTATAAAGCACCATACACGTAGCTGCAGAGGCACTAGTAATTAATAATGCACAGATTAATCGGCATTGCTATCAAGTAAGAATGTTTTAGTCAGTAACTACCGTAGTACCGATAATTAGATTACCAATTTGTTTTTTTGTGTATTTTATGATAATTTAGGCATAAAATTCTGTAATATTTTAATGTTTCACTACACTGTGGCACTGCATTAAAGATAGGTATGTCACTAGCATGAAATTAACCGCAAAACTCGCAATATGGCCGTTATTCCAGAACAGATTAACTGACCAGGTATTTGCCCAGAAATTCCACCTTCAGTGTGATTAGTCATATTTACTACAAACCATTGCATATCAGTTAAATGCAATGAAGTTATAGTTAAATTAGGCAGTTTTAAGCAGTTTCTTTATAGCCAGTTGTAAGGCGTCACAAGATCGGATGTTATTTCTGGAATTGTTGTACATAAACTAAATTAAGGGATTTGCAGTTAAACATTTTTCATTAACTGTAGCTTATAACAGTCGATTATTTATTACAAGTTATAAAATGTTAGCTTTTTTTCGAGTCGCAATGCCAGTGGGCTGCACTGATCTTTAATTTTTTAGCCCTCAGGCAGACTCCAGCTTATACTGCAGACCATGGATACGGGGCTAATGCATCACGTGGTGTGCCTGTTTATGCCCCAGCTTTCACTGACCCATTGTGCCTACCCACGGAGGGATGGCCAGGCTGAGTTGACCTGGCTGTTAATGCTAATTGTCTGTGTCATGTATTGCAGGCTGGCATCACGTGCTGTGGAGATTGACCAGCTGCGTGCTGAGAAGTCGACTGTTGAGCAGAGTTTAGTCGAGCAGCAGCGGAAAGTCGCGGATGACGAAGGTCGCGTTGCCAATGCCGTGGCAAAGCTCAAGGACAGTTTTCAGCTGGCGGAGAATGCAGTCGTTGAACGTGATCAGGTCGGCTTTTGTGCTAGTTTCTTTGATTTTTTGCTCTTAATTTTTGTTGTCAATACCAGTAAAAGTTATTGCCTGGGTGATCTGTCTCCAAAATGCGTCGAGTGGGATATTAAACCCTACTCACTCACTAATCAAACGAGTAATTGATGGAGCTTTAGGATGTTGTCGGCGAATCATGGAGGTAGACAATTGCAGACTACAGTACTGTTTGCTGGTGTTAGAATGCTGCAACAATTTTTAAACGTTTGCCTTTGTGGACTGGCCCAACAAAAATAAGCTTTTTTGTCATAAATGCATCAATCAAATACTGACCCATTTTTAAAATTCTTTTACCGATATGCTCTGCCATAAATTTGCAATTAAGTGATCAGTCATTGATCAGTCATGTCTTGTCTGTGTGTTGGTGAAGGCGTTATTGAAACAGCGTCAGGCAGAGGAAGAGTTGGCCAGGCTGCAGGATGCTCTGTCCAAGGTTGTCAATGAAGCTGGCGCCAGAACTCGACAAGAGGTCATACACTCCGCTTACTTACTTGTCCTGTTGGCGTAAAGCAACTACAACAACGTTTTCTACAGCACGTCCTATGAAACTGGATGAAGCGCTTAACAACAAAAAAGCTAGGCTTAAGTAGTATAAAAAGAATCGAAAATACATTGTAAAAATACGTCATAAAATACCGAAATGTAGGTGCTAGAGTTTAATTACTTAACGTTGGGATACTCCTCCAGATGACGTAAGCCTACCTAACATGCAAGAGCATGAACGTGCTACTGACGTGCATAATAATAGGTTTAAAGTGTTCCTGTGTTTAAAGTTTGTACAGTTTGTCATTATTACGGTAATCCTGATGCATACTTTTCATATCTTCATGTTTGTCACATTTGTACTGTACGTGATCAACATTGGCTTCAATATTTAGTGGATAATCCCACAGTTCAGCATCCTTAATCCATGCATATTGATTTTGACTCAGGAGGCTGTTGTCTCAAATGATAGCATTTATCTGAGGCTGAATCTTTTACACGGACGTGCCAGAAATCACGGTCTTGGCTTGGCTTTGGTCTCCAGATTGATTCCGCTAATCCTCCAGATTTTGGTCTTGGAGAGGTTGATCTCAGTCTTGATCTTAGTTTCACATTTTTGGTCTTGCATTCAAGTGTTTAAGTCAAGTCTGTAGCTGATCTTTGTGTGGCACGTTCTGTTCTAGTTCTAAACTTGAAGCTTACTGGCTACGCTGCTAAATGATTCTATTTCTGTGCATCGGTTTAATAAAGGTTTTGTTCAAGTCTGGAAACGTTCTTTTCGGTCTTGGTGTGTTTTTGAGTTTTTGGTCTTGTCTTGAGTCCTGCGGTCTTCGTCGTGGGTCTTGCTATCAAGCTGTGTGGTCATGGTTTTGAGATTTTGGCTTTTGTGTTCAGTGACATCAGTCCGTCGTCAATGTTGGGTGCCAAAGATCGAGGCGCCGTAAGTGCCGAGCGAGATGCCGCAGACGTGGTTTGGGAGGGGGGAAATTTGGTGCATTCTTATCATCACAGAACACTTCTGGTGGAACGATAGCGTAGCAAGCAAGCGAGAAAATTTGTGGCTTTTTTCTGCTTTTCCCC
>Ga0209052_1000865_pt1 | contig 10460 bp, 8 predicted proteins | sample WorMetHEROISLAND_2_FD_187409 | JGI IMG/M metagenome (GOLD analysis project Ga0209052, IMG submission 187409) | Marine gutless worms symbiont microbial communities from Max Planck institute for Marine Microbiology, Germany - Olavius sp. 4 HERON... | ecosystem: Host-associated > Annelida >...
CGCCTGGATGTACTTCAACGGATCCGAACCATAGGTAAACTGCGAGGAATCTATTTATAACCGACCAGTCAGGTGCTGCCTCGCAAGGTCCCTCGCAGTTTACTTGCCTCGCACCTCGCGCCTCGCACCTCGCACTATACCCGAGCCCTTATTTGTAGAAGAGTATCAGCACACGCCATCTGTCCCATCATGTTTTAGCCGTCCCGTCTGTACCATCATATGGCTGTAAGTCGCGAATTCTGTTTGCCCGTCTGCGATCTCCTGCACCGGCTGTCACTTCATATGTTTTAGCCATCCCATCTTCACTCTTCAGGCCTGAAGTGGCGACTTGCATGTTCTAGCTGTCCCGTCATGTTTTAGTCAGACCCTGCTAGAACCTAATTCAGAGAGCATACACTGACACACCTAGCAGTATGTGCGAGGTTCATGACGTGTGTGCAAATCACATTATGCAGCGTAATAAAACCACTTAGGGTGACTTACCTTCCTACAAAATTTTCCAGTACACTGCTCTTTCCAGCGCTCTGGCTGCCAACAACAGCAATCTGAGGAAGATCAAGAGTGAGCGGTACACCTAACGACGCGAATGCATCTTGCAATTTATTCACTATAGGAATCAGCTGTTCCATGCCATAATTTCCAGCCATGTTCGGACAGAGTGAGGCCACTCAACGGTCACAAAAATAACAAATTATACGAAAATACAAAAATGCTAATTTTCCACCATAGATCACATTGTATACATTAAAACCATAGAGCCTAACATTTGTCAACGTATTAGTGTTGGGCGATACTCGAAATTTCATCCACGATAAATATCGTGACAAAATATCGCGATACTCGATATATCGAGATACTTGTTTTCAAAATTAAAGTAAGTAACTAAATATAAGCTCAGATTGGTTTATTCAGGCAAGTAACAGTGGTATTAGGGGCCTAGGCTCCCCAACTTAACAACCGTAATTTTCAGTCATTATTAGTCGACCGTACTCGGTAGTCGGTAGTACGTCGCGCTTATGGTACGATGTTATGTCCGTCTGTCATCTGTCTGTCTGTAATGTATGTATTGTGGCTAAACGGTACGTCTTACCAAAAAGCTGTCTAAAGAAGCAAATAGGGTTATCCGACGGCTACCCCGTGGTAGCAATTCGGACCCCCTACAACCGCCCCATTCCCCAAACGGGAGGACTCATTGCACCCCCATGCTCACCCTAGCGACAGCTGGGCTTCTTAATTGTTTGGACTGTATCGAGCCCATCTGAACCGGAAAACGTTTGGATTTAGTCCTACGTTGATATCAGCATGTTAGTATATCATCAATACCAACGTTTGTCAGAAGTTGGTCTTCCGGCCTGTACGCCGTGTAGGCTCCATTTATTGTTAGACTCTATAGGCCTCGGTTACAGTGGAAAATCCTGGCATTTTCTATGGAACTATCGTCTGTCATAATGTTTGTGTTGTTTTGTTTAGTGTGTGACGTTGACGTCTCATCCATGAGATATTATTAGATTAACTCCCCCCACCCTTCACTGCCATCCACTGTCCCCCAATCCCTCCGCCTTTCTTTCCTTCCCTCTCTTCCCCGTTCCTTTCCCCGTGAGGCCTCCTCCTAAATTTTGCTTTCAATCAAAGCAATCAAAGTTGTTCCTCCAACTAGTGTGGAGCCCATACAGGAACACAGTATTCTAGGTGCGGTCGAACAAGCGATTTATAAAGTCGGAGTAGAATATTAGTAACTCTGTACTCAATCGTTCTGTTGATAAGACCCAATATTTTTGACGTTTTATTACATGCCTGTTGAGTGACACTGTTGAGAAACTTTAAGATCGTTTGATATCAGAACACCAAGATCTTTCTCATGACAAACTACTTCCAGCTGATGATTATTCATATAATATTGTCTTTGAAATGAAAGCTTCCCAACGTGCATAACTTTACATTTACTGGTATTGAACAGCATTTGCCATTCTTCGGACCATTTTAGAAATGAATGATAACATAACTAATCGTGTAAGTAAATAAATAAGCGAGTAAGTAATTAATTATATCGTACGCGGAACAAACCATAAAGTGAACACAGCGATCAGCACAATATGTGGTTGTGTGCATGGCGCGGTGCTGCAACCCTGTGGTTGCTTAGCTCTTGTTTCCATTCTTAGCGCATGTTAAGCCAGGTATTCCAAATGTCTTCAAAGAAAACCTAAATTTAAACCTTTGCTTCCAAAAGCAGTTTCATAGGCCGGATGTCCTTGCGAGTCGTGAGTAACTTACCGATATGTTACCGGTAAGTTACCCGAGCAAAATTACCCGTAAATTACTGGGAAATTTCACTGCTGACTTGCCACCGGCTTACGTGCGTAATTATTATGGAAAAATTCACGAAATGCTACATCTTGTGGTTTAATAATGCATCTCATAGGCTAGGCCGCGTACACATTTATGACTGTCTTAAAATACTTATCAAAATATTCAGAAAAAAAATACAGCAGGAACACTCCAAAAATAGCGAGTAACTCGAGCACTGATCATTTGCTCCAAAAAAACTCAGAATGCTTTTTTTACTCGTAGTGTTCACCGAAAATGTTTGGAGCATTCGACACCGTTTTTTTCTGATTTGGAGGCACACTACAGCAACTAGGTAACGGACGGTAATTATTATTGTTAAGAACGCACGAAGAAGCACAAAAGTAAAAATTTATAAACGAATAAATGTAACACACAATGGTACACATAATTCACTCTAAGTCTAACTGACCAGTCACCAGTTTTGCGCTAATTTATCATATAGACGGAAGATTTCCCGGCATGGACTTCGACACCAATGAAATTTACCGGTAATATTACTGTAATTTACCGGTAATTTTGCTCGAGTAACTTAAATACCGGTAACTGACGACGTTACCGGTAACTCACCGGTAAGTTACTCACGACTATAACAACGCTGTAAAACAGGATTAGTAGTGCGATACAAGATGACAGTGATTCAAAAACTCGCCGTTTAACCAAGGACGCTAAAAACTGAAATAAAAACTATACGATAACAGATATAACAAATAACAGCCCGATAATCTGTGACAGCAGCCTGTCAGCAGGGTAAGACTAAAATAACTAGGCTAAAATAGAAAGCTAGCAAAGAGCAAATAACTAAAAAATAAAAAAAGATAAGGAAAAATCTGATAAACAGTCCAGATATCCAATTCGACAGTCCAAAAAGGACCAGTGTCTATATGGACATGAAAATATTCGAAATGTAGTTCTGTTAGTAAGCAAAAATAGCAGTACAGTAACTTCGGTTTGATTGCGCGAAGCAGTAAAATACAGTCGTTATCCAGATATCTAGTGTACTTATATCATAAAGTATAACGTCGTGCGGTGACATTTTAAGAAGTGATGCAGCAGTAAATATGATTAAAGTAATAATTTGTGTATACATGAATAGGCTATTTGACGATTCGGTGAACGAAATAAGCGAGTTACATTTTGCTAGGTAAAAACTACGACAAACTTTCCCAGAGCAACGACGTGTTAAGTTAATTTACACAGACGTCGAAGTATAGTCAAATGAGCCGAGAACATTTGACGACGCAAGTTGAGACCCACGCTGTGATGTTAATGCTGACGTTGATGAAGGGTGAGTGCTAGCTGTGGCGCCGGCGACCGCTTGTGCTCCAGCAGCAGGTGATAACGGATGCGAAGCTGAACTGCTGCTGCTGTAGCTGAGCTTGACATGTGTCGTGGCTGACCAACTGGACGTGGTGGGCACAGCGTTGAGACGAGCTACGGTAGAATAAAGGCGACTAGGCGAGGTCAGTGCTGGACCGCCGCCGCCAGCAGCTGTCGCCGAAACACTGGAAGCTGTCAACACTGAAGGAGCGCCAGTGACCAATGGCACGTGATGCCAGATGGACCTAGACAAGCTGCTGCTGCTGCTGCTGCTGCTCGGTGGCTGTGAAGATGATGGTGACGTGGAACTTGCTGTCGACAGCTCCAGCTTGTCCGACGTGATGCCCTTGGCAGCTAACTCATCTCTCACTCGTGCCAAATACGCCATGTCAGGATAACCGAATCTGCGGCCGTTTAACAACAATGTCTATTTCATCAAACAAAATACACAGCATATTATCCATATTAAAGTTGATGTAATCAAAAGAGAGCTGCCAGAAAAAAAACAACTAGTGCATTAAAACTTAGACAATTAATTCGGAAAGCAAACTTAGCAAACTATATACTGGAAGTCAGTGTAGGCTAACTGAAGGAAATGTGAGAACAGAACAGTGTAAGCGTCACCTCATCCTAAATCATCAGTTTATTTTTCATAAAACTATAAATATACAACAACAAAAATAAAAGCATACAATGCAGAAAAGTTCTACTAAGACGCAGGCATAGAAACATGATCAAGACACTAACTATTTTGTATTAAAGAACTACGAAATACACAAAAATACAAAATAAACTGGACGTCGACAGACAAACAAAATTAAGTAGGCCTACAGGCAAATGAAAATATAACTCAACAGATGGCGAAATGAGAACGGACTCACGGTCCGTTGGGTTTAGTTTTGTGATGAATGTCGTTCCACGTGACGACATTGTCTCGGCCCGAGGTTGTCGACCTGCCCACTGTGAAGATGAGCCCAGCATCAAACGCAATCCTCAGCAGCCGACAAATCTCCTCACCTTCAGCATTACCTGGCAGGTAAGCCGTACGACGTGCGCCTCTGAACAACTCACCTGGATTCGGATGATTCTCCTGCACGTTAGATAACGTAATGCCATGTATTATAGCAGTTCAGCATTACGATCGCGCGATAAAATAAAGCTTCAGCGAACGTTAATTCAAGCCTATATCTAAATGCGCTATTATGCGCATACAATAAATAGCATTGTCGTCGTCATTAATCATTATCATCAACAGTGACAACATCAACAACAACAACTTCAGAAAGCCAATTCACGAGACATTCTGACAGACGGATAACACAAAGTTCATGTACAGTTGGTAATAGATCGAATCAGCTTGGAGGAACTGTTTGCGGGCCATGGATGCTTCACAGAGGCACCTGATGTGGATGTAAACGAATAATGAATATCCAATAGGCCGATATAGAGAGGGTGGCGGCTTAGCCTAGCGGTAACAACGTTGGTCGCATCAACGAAGTTACTCGACGTTGAGCCGGGTTAGTACTGAGATGGGTGACCGTTCGCTGCGGGTATACCGTCTTCGTATTCAACCAAGCCACGCGGGCCAACTTAGCCTGGCCATCCCTACGTAGGTAGGCAAAATGAGTCCTGTTGGTGGTTACGGCCATCGCTAGGGAACAAAGGGCGAGTCCTGCGTAACAGTAGGCTTTGTTACCAGGACTGCTGGTATACTGACCCAGTCGGTTAAAGGCGCTGGCTGCTAGTAGAGCCGGCCATCCGGCCGACTTGGGCTGTATGCTAGCTTAATTGGGGTTAACTCTCGGAGGCTCAAAGCGCCGAAAAGGGGATGAGCTCCCAGGCAATGGACCTAGCTGTCTGTGCGAAGTCTTCGTATAGAGATTGATATAGCTCATAATATTAAATATCGGAGCGTACCTTTTGTCGACCATCCGGTAAATAATAGTCAATAACAATGCTCCCACATCTTGGATAGCCTTCCAAATCTTGCCACGTATTTTTTCTTACATGCATAGAACCTCCCTCAGGCTGGTCGCCCTTCAGCACTCCGAATAGCTTCCCACAGCAGGGACACTTGGGCTGATAAGCCATACTCTGATCGATGCAGTGGGAGCAGAAGACGTGATTACACGGCAGAGTTTTGGGATCTTTTATCACGTCCATGCAGATGGCACAAGAGTCATTGGAGGCGGCAGTCGGAGGTTGATGGTTGCCAGCATCAGCAGCAGATGGTGAGGTATGTTGCTGAGCCACGTCATTCTGAAACCGAGACGATTTGTCCTCGTCATTGGAGCTTCCATATTTCTCTTTGGTGTCTGGCGGTTCAAGGCTTACATAGTGAACTTTGGCGTAGACTCCGATAATAACAGGCTTCGTATGAGACGTTTGCTTTCCAAGTTTCTTCATAGTCCCGCCATCTTGTAAGATGTGAATTTCCTTCATTATCACTTCTGATACGGCAGAAAGCATCGTCTCATCACAGAGCGTTCCTGGAGCGGACTGAGCCGACAGGTAAGACTGTGCCTTTGAAAAATCTGTGTCAATCAGGTACTTGTGCTGGTACAGGTAATCAACGGCTCGTTTACGCAGGCTTGTCACGTCGTACAATCGGTTATTCTGCAGATGAAGCTGACTGACAACCGCGTGAAGTGCGGAGTCGCCAGTCTGTGCAACATCAACAACTCTCAGTCTTCGTTTCTTTGCCTCTGACTCTAGCTTACTGTGGCTATATCGCAGTACTGCTTCTTGATTGCCCTTAGGAACTCGATCTTGTTTACAGGGTTCCAATCTGCCATTAGTATCAGCTGCAGGAGCCAAAGACGTAGTCGGAAATTCGCCCGGTTTATTTGAATCTCTATTGCTAACACGATCACGTGCTTCGAGACTCACGTAATGCGCATCAGCAATTTGTCCTATCTTTATCGCGTTTCCACGATAAGTCGCACTTGGCTCAAACGTAGTTGTATGTCCATTGTCGTGAAATACACGGACGATCATTCCAGTTACATAGGCAACAGCGTGTAGCATATTTTCGTCACACGGAGTTCCTGGAATAGATTGTTGTTTCAGGTAAGATCTGATGTCAGCGGCGTAACACTTACGTAACATACTGAGATTCACGAGTTCCCTGTGTGAGTCCAAGTACTCGACAGCCAACTGTCGCAACATCCTGACGTCATAAGTGTCGCGGGTTCCCAGCTGCTGAAGCTGTCTAATGACAGCATGCAGAGCACAGTCGCCATCCACGGGAACGTCAACAATGGTCAATCCTTTCTCTGCTGCTACGCTCTTCATCTTCGAGTAGTTAAACTGCTTGTCTACGTGGCGACAGGACTTGCTTCCATTGCTGCTGCCGCTGCTGAGTGTCGTATCTTTAGTCTCAGCGCCTAAACACAACGAGTTTGTTAAAAGTTTTATCTCAGCTGCAAGCTGGTTATCCACACCGGTCTGTTTCAGAGCTGTCAACAAACCAGCAGGATATCTTAAAATATTCGAAATCTGTTACGACAGGACAGCTCTATTGAGTGCAATTATATTATAGTGCAATGAGCATTGACATGTTAAATTTATTCTTGCCTAATGCAGTTATTTACAAATTTTATCACTAATCAGCGTCAACTATACCGGGCAAACTTAAGATTTAGACTGGTTTCATTGCTATTTCTACAAATAATACGCAGTCGGTTAGTTTTACATAAGTTTTTTTTTTGTTAGAAAATCTTTTCAATAATTACTTACTGCTTCCGCCATTCAAATTTGGCTATTTACCCGAGAACGGTAATAATCGTGCATACCTGTCACTGGAATTTGCAAAATGCGTTTGAAAACGTCAATCATGCAACGCGTGACATGTTGTTGTATGTTGACAAAGTGGATATCAGTTAGATATCTCCTGTCAGGCCGAGATGACATAGTCCTGTCGAACTTTGTCAGCGCACGACATGCAGCTGCAGCGACAGTGTTGCATGGCACTGCACCAATTGCGCCTATACAGAATCATAATCATCACTTCATTTCAGAACACAAACAGCAATTAAGACTAAAATATCATCATATTTATTAACTGACAGCTGCATGGACACTATTGGCGAAACACGAAAGAGTAGTATTAGAACAACTGTCTGAATAGCGAAACCATTGGCATTGTTAGTCCGTGACTGTCTAATGTAATGTCGCTAAACATAAGTCCATACGTCTGTAAAATGTATTCACGAACGTCAAAACGTACCTGAGCTAATTGCAGGTAAAGCGATGGAGGAAGCACGCAGCATATCGTTGGCGTAGAGGAGACAGTTGAAAAAAGTCATCTCCAACATACTGGCACATTCATCCTGACTACGATATGAACGTGAGCTGGGACCACACGCGTGTATAAGGCGGCGTACAGGTGGCTGCATATTGCCAGCGGTGGTGTCCATCACGCCGCATTGTGACAAACAACCATGTTCCCTTTTATATTTGTTACACTCCGCTTGCATTCTGGCGCCGGCTGCTATTGCGAACAACCTGGCAAGTCCTCCTGCGTGTCCCAGCTCGCTGTCGCAGGAGTCAACGAGAACTTCGCAGCGCCACTTTACCAAGTCTCCACTAACTATTCTCACCGTCAACTGAGCGAGCTCCGTCTGAAAATCAAGCTCTGTATCGGGGACCTGATGTTGTGTCATCCTTGCCTGCACCTGACCTAAACCACGTGATAAGCTGTTCCCTGCTGCTGATGCTGCTGCTGATGATGCTAATGGTGCTGTTGTTCCACGAGAATAAAGTGTTGTTGCTTCAGCTGATGAATTATTCGTGGAAGATGTCGCTTGACGCAGTGACGGAGGCCCGGTTGACGTCTTTGGTTGTTGGCTATCTGGAATTTTCTTGGTTTCCACGAGCTGAGATCTGATGATTGCCTGTAGCTCAGCTATGTCTGACTTCTTACCCACAAGCTCGCAGTAGCGTGGATCATCTGCCGATCGCACTAAGACTCTGTGTTGAGACAACATTTGCAGCTTATGTTGGAAGGCGCTTGCAGTGCATCGATCAGACACTCGCTGAATTGTTCTTGTGACAGCTCTTTGCAAACGATTTTTCTCGCAGAATTTCTTCAGGTTATCTATATCTGCTGACGATCCAGTCAGTTGTACGGTTTGATCGTCTTGTTTTGTATCTGGAGACGTTGATAATTTCTCTGCCCATTTCGACGCGGGATCTATGAACCGAATGTATGCCCAGAGATACTCGTCTGTTTGATATTTCTTATGCTTTCCGTCGTTGGAAGCTGTTGATACATCGTCGTCTGAAGCAATGCTATCACAGGCATTATCTTGAAACGACTTGCTTTGTTCTTTAACACCAAATGTGTGCAAACTTTCATACGGTTCTATATTGCTCGTTCTTGTCCCATGAGTACCTTGTTCATCATCGGCCCTCATGTGTGCAAACTCAGCAGCTGTTTCTGGTTGATTGCTCGCCGATGCCGTCTTGTGAGAATTATCGCCACCAGGCTGTGAATCTTCACGTGACTTCAGTCTGTGCGATCGTGTGCTGTTGCCTGCTGCAACAAGACGCTGTTCAGCCTCCGGAATTCCCTTCTCTTTCTCCTTCTTCTCTTTCTCTGATAATTCCTTTCTGTTATTCACTGTTCTTCTGCTGTCGTCCTCCGCTGTGCCTGGTCCAATGTCGTCACGCTCCTCATCCTTCAAGTTTAACGTTTTCTGTCCTTTAACCGATGCTTCTCTCTCCTTGTCATCTTCGTCCGTTTCCTTGTCCACCTCTATATATACGTTATCGTGAGATGTCTTCCTGATTTCGTGTGATCTAGTTGATTCAGTCGGAAATCTGCTGCCCGAACGCATCAAGTGGACAATAACCAACTCTTTTATTCTGTTCACAGCTTTGCTGAGGTCACTTTGCTCGCTACTTTGAAGCTGAACTTCTCCACCAGTTTCCGCAACGCAAACTCCAGGAGGTAATGCGTTATGAAGACATTCGCGCTGCAATTTACTAGTCCACTGACGCCTGAGAGTAACCGTGAAAATGTCTTCCATCTAGTACACATGCCGAAAAAGTGACTTAATTAAGCAAAATAAACATTCAAATAGAAGCAAATCTAATGACCATAATATACACATTAAAAGCTTTAACTGTAAGTTAACTGACTTTTGGTAAATTGGTACAAAAATAGCTGCCAACTAAAATTGCTGTAACTTATAATTGCTTATGAACTATGTAGACCAGCATCAAAATACACATTCCGTTTTTTATCTTTGCCGTTTAGTTGTCGAATGTCGGTCATGTCGTCCTTGTGCGATGTTTATTAAAGCTACACGGTTTTCTTGATGATAATTAATGATAATCAGTGATTATAACAGCAGACGTTACCTTAGGCATGAGATACATATGTTGACTGCCATGTTTGAAAATTTCTCTCTTCAGCAGTACTGTTACACACAGAATAGTATTCGCTATAGTTACAGTGTTAACAGTTTCAAGTTCTCAATAACGAATGACACATTTAAGTACAAATATGGGGCAGAGCCCAACGTGAGGCCGCCCGAGGCCGCAAGTCCGACTGGGGAGACAATTTAGGGGCTAAAATTTTGCTCCTAAGAACGTCACCTGGGAATGCAATTGCATTAGCCTACGCAGCACGCGTAGTGTTCATTTTGGGTGGATAAACATTAGCAGCGTAAACTCTTTTGTTAGTGGACCAAAGTTCACCTTTTTTTTCGTCGAACGTGCAAGGGGTCGTAGTTGATAACGCCGTTTTACGCTTGTCGATTGCTTGATCCGGAGGAGGGAAAGGGGAGTGG
>Ga0209052_1000867_pt1 | contig 10455 bp, 4 predicted proteins | sample WorMetHEROISLAND_2_FD_187409 | JGI IMG/M metagenome (GOLD analysis project Ga0209052, IMG submission 187409) | Marine gutless worms symbiont microbial communities from Max Planck institute for Marine Microbiology, Germany - Olavius sp. 4 HERON... | ecosystem: Host-associated > Annelida >...
TGTTACCTGCCTAGAATACACCTGCATATAATACACCTATAATACACCCACAGGTGTACTGGACGTCACACCTGTTACCTGCCTAGAATACACCGGCATATAATACACCTATAATACACCCACAGGTGTACGGGTCGTCACACGTGCTACCTGCCTAGAATACACCAGCATATAATACACCTATAATACACCTGTGAGACTACACACAGGTGTACTGGTCGTCACACCTGTTACCTGCCTAGAATACACCTGCATATAATACACCTATAATGGGTACAGGTGTACTGGTCGTCACACGTGTTACCTGCCTAGAATACACCTGCATACAATACACCTATAATACACCTGTGTGAATACCCACAGGTGTACGGGTCGTCACACGTGTTACCTGCCAATACCTGATCCAACTCTTCATTCAATGCAGACGTGTCCACGTGAACTGATTCCGTACCTGGAAGCAAGCTACGAATGTCTGCCGGGTCGGTGACTATACACTACACTGCAGCGAAATTCAACTCTACACCACCGCAAACGAACTATAAACAAATATTGTGGCATTTTCAAACTATTTTATTGGCTAAAATACGAAAACTGCGAAGACAAAATCACATAATAAAACCTCTTTCTGAATGTCGACTGTTAGTGTTGTGATATGTACAAATGTACAGAGTTCTGACAAATTTTTACCTACTCGAAAGAAATTACGAACTACATGATTAGTCGTTAACAATTTTTGTAATGATTAACGTCAATTTTAGTAGTTAAGTTTTCGATTAAAGTCACAACACTAAAACGCATTACAGATAAAATGAGAAGCATTTGCTAAGCGATAGATCAGTTTCTCCAGAGAACGTAATTGGATAAACCAAACACTTAGGTCTAATAATAATAAAATTATGACACACAATCTACTATGCGTGTGTTCTCCGCGGATTTTTGGACTTCTGCCGCATTCTTCCGAGCTTACGCTTTTTTTCGTTTCAGTTTTTCTCTTATTTTAGTTCTCGTTAGTCGTCCATTTTAGTTATTTCTATTCCGTAGTCTCATCTCGGCTCTTGACACAATGCTAGCGTGAACTCACTCGATTTTTCTAATTGTCTGCATCTCGGCATTTGTCCTATTTCTACCTCCCTCTCTCTCTCTCTCTCTCTCTGTCTCTCTCTTCATTTCCGTGCCGTTGAAATAGCTCAACTGGCACTGTTTGATCCATAGATGTAATAAACGTTTTTTTACGTTTTTTTATTCACGTCACGTTTTTACGTTTTTTAACGTTTTTTAAAATTCTTTTCCACGTTTTCTATTTAAAAAAAATGTCAAATGCAAAGTATAAATAAGTAAAAATCCACTTAGCAATGATTTTTATTTAATTTGGTTTGTAACGTAGCCTATACTGCAAAATATCTTACTTACTTGCTGAAGAGCACTGAAGTCATACAAATTTGGGAATTTGACAACCTACATATGACTCAATGTGCAAAGATAATAGTTGGATTCGTGGCAAATGTCGGCAACGTTTTTTTTATCCAACGTTTACAAACGTTTTCTTTTAATTTTCATCTCAACGTTTATTACATCTGTGGTTTGATCTGACCGTATATGATCATATTCTGGTCTGTTGGTGTGTGGTCGGTCGTGTTGACTGCAGTGAAGGTTGCCAACAAGCACACTTGCACAATGTTTGGCGGAGTTCCTCTGCGTTCAATGACTGGCTACCTGGCAGCATTCAGCGCTTCTACTACTACAACTGCGACTACAACAACAACAACAAATACTACTACTACTACAATGTTGTCAGCAGCATTCAGCGCTTCTACTACTACAACTGCGACTACAACAACAACAACAACTACTACTACTACTACAATGTTGTCAGCAGCATTCAGCGCTTCGCAGTCGTCTGTTGGCAGTGCCGAGTGTCCGTGGCTGCTCGACATACACCCCGGCCAACACGTCAACATCAGCGTCTTAAAATTAGCATTACTTACTTACTTACTGGCCAGGTGAACACGTAAACATCAGCGTCTACGGTGGTCTAAGTCCGTCACACAGTCAGCTCGGCTCGTTATGTCTGATCGCACTTGTTATACAAGATGATACCAACACAACTAGCCTTGCCGCAAGCAGTTGATTTCTTGCCACCGCTAGGCAAGACGCGCTGTGCACCGGATCAACACGACGTCGTCTAGACCTGAGTGTTGACGTTAAACGCAGAACATTCTCTCAGTCTGTTTCGTCCTTGTCTCTGACTGCGCTTGTTATACAAGATGATAACAAAACAACTCTGCTCCCCGGCTGCACGCCTGTCAGGTCTAGCATCACCATCATCACCATCATCAACATCATCGTCATCACTGTCTAGAGCGGTTTAAAGCCCCCTTTATAGCGACACAACTCAACTCAACTGGACGTCCAGTTGAGTTGAGTGGTGTCGCTATAAATTGGGCTTAAAGCGGCCACAACGATAGCCATTGTTTCTGGGGCCACGTCAGTAAACTGTCAAATAAGTATACGACGGTTAAAAGGTTAGCAGAGCTACGGAGCGTCACCTGCCATATGGGATTACACACTGTAACCTGCCACCCGACAGAAGTGAACGCGTCCGGCCTTAACCCCAGCCATGCAGGCCGGTACTTGATTTACCTACCGTGGAGGGATGGAAGGCTGAGTTGACCTTGGTGGTCGGTTATTTAGCCAACCGAGATGGTTTACCTGTCCGTAGCCAGTGTAGCAGACAAGTTCCAGCCTACAGGAACCGAGCTGTCTTCGATCTTTTCTGCTGAACTCAAGTTTTTAAGGTTTAAAAATTGAAAAAAAAACTAATTGTCCAAATTTTAGTACGTTTTCTATTTGTGCAATTTGTGATGCAACTTCAATAATTTCATATTTTATGGCGTGTGTCTGCCACAGCTTGGCAGCGCGCCAGCGGCATACGCCGTCGTCGCTGACGGCTGTGATTGGCCTATCCAATAATGACGTCATTTTGTTACGTCCCTTACGTTGCGTGCGTTGCGTGCTTGCGTTGGATGGAAACCCCGCTTAATCGATTAGAGTCGGTAGCATGATCTTGAGCCGGAAATGCAACGTTTCGGCGGAAGCTTGTGCCCACCCCACCGGGGTGCTTCCAAGTTCCAGCAGCTATTTTTAGCGTTCGTTTCGCTGTCGTGTGCAGCATTTTCGGCGGAGAAGAGCGTGGACGATACCATTACACGTCCGAGGGGCGTCACATTCGCATCTTCGTACAACTCCTGTCGTCTGTCGAGGAATCGGATCTGGACCTGTCCAGTTATTTCTCGACGAACGGCGCGTTTATTGTCAAGTACGAAGGTATGCGATGTTTTGCATCTTACGTATTGCCGATGTTGTATAGCCTACGTACATTGAACACTGTCAGTCGGCGCTCGAGCCGCCGGACGCGCCTGAGCCGGCTAAAGCGTAATCCGCCTTCTGTGAGTAAACATGAACGTTAGGTATGCATTATTTTCCTGAGGTTTTTGACGTCCGGTGACCTTTGAACTTTGACCTTTTGAACGACGGTTACTTCTGACCTGGGAAACGTCACGCCAAAGGTCGTCTATAGAGGTCGTGTGGGAGACCCATCACAGAGCTACGGAGCGTCACCTGCCATATGGAATCACACAGTAGCCTATTACCTGCTACCCGACGCAGGTGAACGCGCCCCGCCTTAACCTCTGCAGCCATGCGGGCCGGTACTCGATTTACCTACCCCGGAGGGATGGAAGGCTGAGTTGACCCTGGTGGTTGGTTATGTACCGAGATGGTTTACCTGTCCAACGACTTGATAGCGATCTGGCCGGGAGTTGAACCCACGACCTCGCGATCATGAGTCGGACGTCCTAATCGTTACGCCACCAAGCCAAATTTGTTATTTGTCTTCGAGTTAAGAGCCGGTGACAGACGGACGGGCGAACAGACGGACGGACAGGCTAGACGCGTTATGCGGCCTGTAGGGCGGTCGCATAATAACAGGCGATGATAGCCTATAACAAATAGCAGTAATAATGTTTATTAATGCTATTTGCTAATATGGCAACCGGGCGGGCTCTCACGGTCCGGTCGCTGGGCCCCGGCCGTGTCTGTAGCACTCAGTAGGGCGCCCGGCTGTTGACATAACGTTCGGCATCTCAGTCACTTTCAACAGCGACCTCTTACGAACGTCTCAATACCAACTGAGGGCTCTTCCAAAAATTTCACCCAGACGTCATCATCAAGAACTCGGAACAGTCTGCCATCAGAAGTGACGTCTTTACAGTGTCTGCGAACATTCAAGACTAAACTCAAGACTCGTCTGTTTTCCGCTTCTTAACCATCCATCGCTGACTCTAAAGTGACTGCGGTGCCATTGGCATTTTTCACTCTAAATTTGGTTGTATTGTTTCATCCGGACGGACCCTGTTTGTCGATTATCTTCATTTCACCGCAAATGGTACCAGGAAACAGAAGCAAACGTATAAGAATGCAAACTTGACTAAACTTAACTAATTAGCTGCTGTCAGTCACACGAACCAATGCAGTAACACACTAGCCGTGCACAGTTCTCACAGATATACGAGATAAAAAGTTTTTTTTATGTTTCATCACTGTTTGTGCAGAGGAAGTCTCCTCTGATCGTGCACATCGTTTCATAAAATGCTGAGTTGTTTTCTACTGATTATTGTCCTACTCAGTTCCAGCTATTTTCAGCCGTTTCGCTTTCGTGTGGTGGGCATAAAAACACACCAAAATTGTTTTGTCATAACTTCTACAATCCTTGACCGATTTTGATAGAAATTGATATGCAATGTCTTGGATAAAATAGCCACAAAATACGACAAAATGTTCCAACTTCACCTAAGTAACGTCGCTATACTACCTTGCGAAACTTAAAGTAGATGTTTTTGACAAATTGAAATGGAACGATGTGAATGTTTGCCTTTTGCTACAGCTCGTATCCCTTAGCAACCGTTTTAAATAAATTAATAGGCCTAAGTAAATTTAATCGTACGGTGTAGCCAATAATTCATCCAAGACACTCCACACCAATTTGTGTCAAAATCGCTCCCAATATTTGCTGAAGTTATGCACAAAAGTATTATGGTGTGTTTTTCATGCGACACAGTGGAATAGCTCTGTTACTGAAGCAATTATGATTGATTGATTGATTGATTGAACACTCGTTCAGTATACGGCTGTGCTGACGTCACGTGGCTAAACAACGCGTGGGTTCGTCGCCATGGAGACCAGATTGTGGTCACGTGCAACCACAGCGGCGAGGTCTACTACGTCACGTGTGACGTCATCGTGTCGTTGACCAATCACGGCGCCGTACGGTACATTACGTCACGTGTGACGACAACCACTGGCCGCTAGAACTGATCAACTGCAGCAGCAAAGGTATCAGCTGTAGACGTTCAAATACGTTCATTAGAGCTGCGAGAATTAACGATTAGGCCTAATTACCGGATTAATTGTTAAAAATATTTAATGATTAACGTCAATTTTTAATAGTGAAATTTTCGGTTAAAATCACACTACAAAAACGTATTATAAAGTAAATAAAATGAGAAGCATTTGCTAAGCGATAGATAGCTTCTCTAAACAACATAATTTGATAAAACAAACACTTAGGTCCTAATAGTGATAATATACACCTATTATATTATGCAGCTTTAATTCGCTAAATATTGGTAGTAAAAAGCCGTTACCTGCTTAGCTTGTAATTTTTGTGCTATGCAAAAATTATATTTGCTAAATGCTCCCGAGCTACAGGCAGGGGCGTAGCCAGGAATTTGATTTGGGTGGGTATAAATTGGTCAAGGAGACAAAACAACCACATAAAAAAATTAAGGTAGACTGATTTTGGGGGGTATATATACCGATATACCCCCCGTCGCTACGCCCCTGGCTACAGGTGTGATGATGCATTGAATGTTGACTGTGTGGCGATACTTGCCCGATGTTTGACGCGTAGGTGAACATATCCGGTCAAGTCCTCGCGTCAAAAGTGAGATCATCTTGCCTCAAAGTAAGCACAAACGCATCAGCTTAATCAACAATCCACAAACCGTAGTTTTAACTCTCTTATTCACTAAATAAATCGTTTGCCGTTTTTATATATAATTCCTACGTAGTCATTATGGTGTCTAAATGACAATGTTTTCACTCCAGTGTGTTTTTATTAGCACTGATGATGATACGATATACTTGTACTAATTTAGTGCAGCCTTATTATGCGCCGTTCATAACAGGGCCGCATGACGTGTCTTGTACGTCTGTCTGTCTGTCCGGCCGTCCGTAAGTACCGTAGCCTGCGGGTCACAACCCAAAAAATAAGCGTAGAAAACCCAAAATTGGCGTGGGCGTTCCCCGGGGCAGGAGTGTAGGCGGTGTGTCAATTTTCAGTTCAAAAAGTCAACGGTCAGAGTTTATGTTGCGCAGCTCTAGATGGACGGACGCATAACACGTCGCCACTCGGCCGACATATTTTTCCAGTTACATAACAGCGCTAGAGTATAGTAAAGTAAAGTAAAGTTAGGTTATATTACAGTGCGCTCTAAAGCTTAGCTTTTAGCTTCGCTTAATCTAGCGCACTTAATCACCATAACCACTTAGGCGCCGAAAACTCCCTTTTGTACCCCAGTTTCTTGGAGCTGAGAAACTGGGGAGGGAATGTGTGTAAACAACTTGCCCAAGGTTGCTACCCAATGGAATAGTGGCGCGACCCTCTGAGTAGTGTAGTAAGTAAGTAAGTAATAATAAACAGTTACGAAAAAAACAGCCGGACGTTGCTGTGCTTAGAATGGTCATAGTCAAGTGATGCAGGTGCGCGTCGTGTCGGTTGTATTCGGCAGGTGTCGTGAGTGTCGTCGTTGTCGGTATGCTGGTCGGCGTCTGTATCGGCGTCATCGCGCTCATCATTGTCCTGCGCTGTCTACACTCCGTCAGACGGTCAGTACACGCAGTGGTGTTAATCCTTGGCCTTGGCCTTGGCCTTGAGTGGTCCGGCCTTGTTAACATCACTGAGTACACGTGACTACGACTCTCTACGAGTAGCTTGCGTTCTGCAATACGTTCGTACGACTCTAGACCGTGTCTCGGAAAATGTGCTAAATTGTTTTTGTCAGAACGTCGTCAAATTTCCATCAACTTTGATAATTTTTGCAAGAAGATAGAATTATGTGAGCAAAGTAAAGAAGTAAAGTTTGGTTATATTGTAGTGCGCTCTAAAGCTTAGCTTAAAGCTTAGCTTAATCTAGCGATGCACTTAATCACCGTAACCACTTAGGCGCCGAAAACTCCCTTTTTGTACCCCAGTTTCTTGGAGCTGAGAAACTGCGGAGGCAATGTGTGTAAACTTGCCCAAGGTTGCTACCCAATGGAATAGTGGCACGACCCAGGAATCGAACCGGGGTCCCCGAGCTCCAATTCCAAGTGTGCTAACCACTAGACCATTGAGCCACACAGTGGCGTAATGACGGTCGGGGGCGGACGGGTACCGGTAATCAGACCGACAAGACCCGTATTGCAGCGTATTTGGACGGCCGCACAAAAATCTTTTCCTAGCGGGAAGGGAAGAAGGGAAGGAAGGAAGGGGGCATCTCCTCCAATCCGTTATTTTTGTATTGCTGCAAATCACTGGAATATTTACTGATACGTGTTTGTCGTTATGTTGCTGCGTGGAGGTCGTCACTGGCTGTCAAAGACGACGAGGACGACCCATGCGCGTGTCAAGGTCACACCAAGGTCGTTGCTGCCCAGGGTAGGAGGCTGAGTTGGCCTGAGAACAAGGACACGTGTCAAGGTCACACGAAGGTCAAGGAGCCGCTGCTGTGCTCTTACCGCAGTCCAATGACACTCGAAGATCTGCACTCGTGCTATTCGAGTCCACTGCACCACGCAATGTCGCGTCAGTGTCAGCAGCAGAACTTGTGGACGGACACGGAGCAGACGTCGACATTCTGCGGCAGGCTTCAGCAACCAGCGAACGGTCGAGTTGTTGACAGCTACGCCGACGACCCGACGGAAGTCAGCTGCGAGACCACCCACGTGCTTGCTGGAACCAACACTGATGATGATGGTGCGTGCGCTAACTACAGTGGGGAGGAAGATACGAGATGTGCTGCCGGGCATCGAAACACGCTGGTGATAGCATATAGGCCTAGTCACCGTCGCAATCGACCAAGTGTCGACGTGCTGCTGAACCGTGTCAACACTCAACCAATGAAGATACTACAAGATGTGCTGCTGGGCTGGTGACGACTTCGCAGGCTGCCGGTTACTGCTACTGCAGCGACTGTCGCGGGTCACCGTGCGACGTCCGCCGTCTGCTAGTAGTAGTAGTAGTAGTAGTTGTTGTTGTTGTTGTTGTCGTCGTTGAAGTAGTCTACTTGTAGTCGTAACGTGTTGCGGTACTGTCGCGGGTCACCGTGCGCAGTCTGCCGTCTGCTGTCCGACGACGTCGGCCCGCCATCTGTCGAGTACGTACAGAACAACGTCAGCTGGCGACATTGTAAACTGACTCGCCAGGCGGAGCCACCGTCAGCCTGCACGCCTTGCGGCACGCCACTACACAATCCTACCGTCATAGATGACTAACTATGTCAACTGGAGACTTGGCTTTATGTTTAGACTAAGAACCAGCCTTGTGTGATAGTAATTAGTACTGAAGTAATTAGTGGTTACTAACGGTACGCGCTATACGAATCTACGCTTTACTTACTTACATTCTTACTTACTCACTTACTCGCTTAGTGACTGACCGCATAAGAAACTACATCAGGACTCAGAAGCTTAATTTAAGAAAAGCTGGAAAAATCACACTAAGACGAAAATCTTGAGAAAAGTGTGATTTCCCCAAAAAATCGTAAGAACAACAGAGGAAAAAGTTGCAAAAACTTACGCATAACTAAGCTGCTGACTTTATTATTATTATTATTAGGTCTATTATTGGGCTAACGGCACTTATATGGAAGAACTTAGGACTTCTTGTAAATTTGGCCCGTCTTTGTAGGCTGCGGCCAGCACTATTTGGACTATTGATTTTTTTTTTAAATTCTAAACCTTTAAAACGAGTTCGAGTTCAGCTGACGAGAGGACAGCTCTTTTTCTATTGGCTGAAGCTTGCGATTCTTGCGTGAGTTGCGTTCATTGCGTTTCTTACGTTGCTTGCGTTCACTGCGTTGTGTTGGATGGAAACCCCGCTTAACAATGCATCAAAGAATCGTGACAACTCAGCGGCTATAGCACTAGCCGCCGCTGCACTTCATAGTATACTCTCTAAGCCTATCTGTTACTTTATGGACCACCCTCTATAAAAGACAATCTTCGCATCATTCATTTTCGACTCACCGTATGACCGTCGACGCCGGCGTGGAATTCTCTATGTAGGCTATTGTGAGCCTACACTGCGCACGTCGTGGATAGGGTTTCCAATCCCGGGATCCCGGACGTTTTCCCAATCCCAAAATCCCGGGATTGAGTCGCTGCCAATCCGGGGATTTCGGGATTATAAAATTTTATTTGCTTAATTTATTCTATACTTCATTTCAGTCAATATTACGCATTTATCCGTTCATCGAGTCGACTATTCGAGTCATTTCTAGTCGTTGCGTAATTGCTTCTCTTATTTACTTACTTACTTCTGCTAAAAAAAATTGCATGAGCTAATGATAGCATCAGTACCAGCTCAGTATACGGAAATATAAAAAGTATAATACAGGCGTAGACGAATAAGAAGTAATTCTCCTTAACGTATCAAGAGTCGAGTCTCGAGACCAAAGACGATCGATTCAGTAGTCGAACCAGAGCTGACCACAGGGGCAAGGATCACTTAACACTCAAGAAGACTGCCTGAAGAAACTTGCGAGCAAGTAAATTAGCGGTTTTCTTGCTAACTCCCAATCCCGAGATTAATCCCGGGATCCCGGGATTGGCGCTTTCCAATCCCGAAATCCCTGGATTGGAAAATGGTCCCGGGATTAGAAACCATAGTCATAGATGTAGTCGTCGTACAATGGAACAAAGAAATAACAACCACGACGATGATTTGTACACAATGTCCCAAAAACTGTGCAAAATTGTTTTCGTCAGAAGTTCGTCGAATGTTCACCAACAAACTTCGATAATTTCTGGCACACAGATAGCACAGAGTTAATCCAAACATTACCGATTAACTCCAGAGAGCTGCAGTGCAAATGAATACGCGATTTTACTCAATCCTTTTGGGGATTAGAAATTTCAAGATCAATTTTCAGTTCACTTTTTCATCAGACTCGGTTCTTAGCGAGTGTCGGATTCAAGAGAAATGGATACCGAGGCGTGTAGATAACGGCCTGGCTAGTAGGCCTACATATCTGCCTATTTGTCGCATAAATGCGGGAAAACGACGATTAAAGTTGCTTGGCCTTGAGCGCCTGGAGCTAAGAAGGCTACATACCGACCTTATAACCTGTTATAAAA
>Ga0209052_1000868_pt1 | contig 10448 bp, 11 predicted proteins | sample WorMetHEROISLAND_2_FD_187409 | JGI IMG/M metagenome (GOLD analysis project Ga0209052, IMG submission 187409) | Marine gutless worms symbiont microbial communities from Max Planck institute for Marine Microbiology, Germany - Olavius sp. 4 HERON... | ecosystem: Host-associated > Annelida >...
CTCAAAATTATTCTCTGCAAAAATTCGGAAATAACAAACGTGGTAACGACAAGCGATGTTCCAGAAATACACACTCGATACTGAAAATAAAAACTGCCACGGAAAAAAAACAGAAAAATTGGTGACGAAATTGCTGCAACGTTTCGACGACACAATTAGTTTACGCGCAAGCGCGTGCATTTAAAGACTGCATTTGGCGCACGGAATTAACAAATTCACGTATGAAAATTGAAAACCAACGAAAATAAACTATGACAGCGAACGTGTTTTAGAGTGTCTGGAGTAAGATAAGTGAGTGTTAAACGTGCCTATACACTCCAGACCATGGTTTAGCTCACTCATTCCACGGTCACCGACGGTCGGTCGTGCAGCCTGTATACACTGTCGTTCGTTTGGTCACGCTTGGATGCACCCGTGGATTTATCAACCCGTTATACCGCTGCAGACATAGTGCAAAAGAGTGCGACCGTGGAACTAAAAAATGTCGGCCCATTGTCGACATATTGTGCGGCCGTCCACCTAGCTTTACACTGTACTGCGGAAGCCTAACCCTATAACTCTGGCCTTTGAAGACCTTTTGAGCTAAAAATGGACACAACCAAGGAGATTGCGTCGACTCCTAACTGGCGAAGGTTAACACCGCTTATGATGTATCTACGTTTTTTTTGTTTTAGAGTTAAAAGCCAGTACGGGATAGACACGCGGGCAGACGGGCAAGACCCTCAATACGCCGTATAATATGTAAAAAGTGAGACCTGGACATTCTGAGCGGTCTGAAGACGTCGTTGTAAAGTTGTGCTAGCTGCGGAGTCAAACATATCGGTCTCATGCGAGACGCGATCACCAGAACTTGCACCAGATTAATGATAATAAAGCTCACATTCCACGACAGTGAATCCGGTGAGCAGATTCGCCACGACCACACGCTCAGAACCGTGTAGCCTGTATGACACAGTGCCAACATGATATGCGGCTGTCTACGTTCCATCACAGGGGCGGATTTAGGCATGTTCACTATGTTCGCCGAACAGGGCCCCCACAGAAAGGGGCCCCGCAAACTAGAAAATGTCGGACAGCAGCGCATCATTTTCTCATCATCATCATCATCATCACCATCATCATTACAGCGTACTTGTAGTACACCGATATACAGATGAAATCAGGCCATCGCGCAGTATAAAAGTCAAAAATAGCCAAAACAGTTAACAAAAACATAACTTATTAAAACAAAAGAATTTAAGATGTTTTTAAAGTTGTCGCGTTGGTGATAAATCTCGGTTTATCGGGAAGATCGATTCCATGCGTGTGGACCGGCGTGGGGACTCGTTATGGCGTGTTGCGACATTCAAAAAGTTTACTGTAATTTACTCGGTGCAGCACGACATTATCTGGCCTGTGGAGGGGGCTCAGTACGCCGCACCGCGAAGTCTGGAATTTACGGCGTTAAACTTGTAAGTTTTTTGCATATTAATATCAGAAAGTTCGTGTGGGGCCCTATATTTTTGGCGAACAGAGCTGAATCGGGTTTAAATCCGGCCCTGCTCCATCACACACGTAGCCTACGTCAGACTTGTAACATGCAGCCACTAATTGAAATCCGATCGTTTAATGACTGCAGTCTGTTGCCTAGCAACCGGCTGTCGTAAACGGGCAACCGCAGCCGCGATGACGCAAACTATGCGTCACTTCCTTTTCTGACGTCGACCTTTGACTTTGTGAACTGAAAACTGGCCCATCGGTTAGTCTCCTGCAGCCGCTGGAGAAAGTGAGCACCAATTTTGTTTTGGCTACACTTTTTTTGTTTTCGACTTAGAAGCCCGTACAAGACTGACGGAGAGACGTACGGACAGGACGCGAAATGCGGCCTGTAGGACGGCCGTGCACAGTCAAACACATTATACAGAAACAGTTTGTAGTAATTTCCTGTAGGACAAGTTTCTTACCAGCAATGAGAGTCAGGTGAATGAAGACGAAAGTTCTGTGCGTGCTTGGAATGAGAAAGGAGACGAGAAGCAGAGCGTGTGCTGCCTGGAACACCGCGCGATGTGGTACTGCCCGATGACTAGTACACTTTCTAAAGGTTCAGTGCTGTCTGGAACACTGTGTGCTGAGGTGCTACCAGCGAGTAGCACACACCGTGTGAATGCTCAGTGTGATGCCTGGAATACTGCGTGCTGTGGTGCTTCCCAGTGGCTAGTCGCTGTCTGGAGGTTCAGTGCTGTGTGTAACGCACACCGCGCGATGTGGTGCTTCCCAGTGTCTGCTGCACTGTCTGAAGCCGACCTCATGCCTGCTGACGTGTTCTGGCGTCACTGGCGCTAGGAAGGTCTCCCAATCATCACCATCGTCAGCAGCAGCAGCAGTGAGGTTGACTGGCAGTTGGTGGTGACCCTGGTGTTCAGACAAGTCCACCCAGCTGTACGTCATCTCAACGTGGTCGAATCAGCTAGGATGACCTCGACAACCTGCACAACATCACTCAACGTCAGTCAGTAAGTAAGTAAGTGGCCAGCGCAATAAAACAAAAAGGCACAAAGCACCGCAGCCTCAATCAAACAGAAACGTCTTCAGTAGTCGTATGGACTGTTTAAAACTGACGTTCCGCTGTCGAAGTTCCACGGCCGCGGTCCATCTGCTGTGAAGCTTCTGTCATCGATCTGCGACTGTGTCCGCGGCACGGCACACGTGTAGACGTCCGTTGACCTGAGCTGCCGACGTTCCACTTTCATATCGTGATTTGTGACCGATAATACGATCATCATCGTCATCATCATCATCGTAGCGCGTAGACAGCGGTGGTCTGTTGCGACGACCCGCCATGCCCACGATCACGAGCTCTTGACCACTCGGCTCTGATGTTGTATGGGGTTTCGTCACCGATCTGCTGGATCCAGGACTGACACGGACGACCGCAGGTGCGGCGCCAAGTAGTGTTGGGACTTCTGCAGCTAACTTCAGTGCACGGTGAGCGGGTGTTCGATCGCTGAGTCTAACTACGTGACCAAACAGAGAGTTGCGCCGACAGCGGATTGTATCTTCCAGGCTCGGGAGATTTGTGGCTGCGATAATCTCGACATTCTTGACGAAATCAAACCGTTTTATACCCAGGATTTGGCGCTGGCACTTGAGGTGGAAACTCTCCAGCCTGCGCAAATCCTCCTTCAACAGTGTCCATGACTCTGAGCCGTAGAGAAGGATCGACAGAACGCAGGATTGGTACAAACGAAGCTTCGTGCCCAGGCTTAGTTTACATTGACGCCACACTGTATGAAATGCATGCATAGCAGCTGAAGAGATGCCGATACGTTTAAAGATGTCAGGATGACGGCAGCCAGATGAAGCTTGTATGGAACCTAGGTAGTCTTCAACTCCGTCCACTACGTGGTTACCAACTGTAAGACTGGATGTAAGAGCGCCGACGCCGACATGTTGTATCTTCGTTTTTTTTGCCAGGACACATGTAGGCCAATCTGCGAGGCTGTTTTGTCCATCTCATCTAGAGCCGACCTCAGGGTAACATCAGAGTCAGCAGGAAGAGCGACATCATCGGCGTAGTCCAAGTCAGTGAATGTGTCATAGCCTATGGTTATTCCGACCGTGGAAGCGACACGTTCCATAATGCAGTCAATAGCACGACAAAATAATGCATGAGCCAAAATGCATCCTTTTCTGACCCCAGACGTGGTGAAAAAGCTATCGGAGAGTGTGCCCGCGTTACGGATGGTACGATGCAATATGTTAATTGTGATTGAACCAATATGTATTACCGGAATGATGAAACGCTGAAACCGAGAAGTAATACCACTCATTTATAATGTTACTGAACAAGTGATTAACTACAGTTGTCACGAGTTGAAGAGTAATCGCAATCGAGCAGCCTGCATATGTTCGTTGCTGTTTACTGTTGTCCATACCTTTAATACCTTCTGTTGCTGTTCTCAGCCGTGTGCCTAATGATGATGCTGCTGATGCTGCTTCGCCTCAGCTGCGCGACTAAAGAACAGAAATCAATACAGCGCCACTGCGCTATACATACGTTCACTGACTACAGCGTGGCGCATAAAAAGTGTAACATGCATGCTTAACGTATATAGACCGAGAAATTGGAAATAATTAGCCTTGATCATTACAGTGAAGTGTCACGAGTGGTCATGTAAAGTTGAACACTTGAACATATTGTTCAACGCGACAACATGTGAACGAGGCTAATGGTTTCCAAAACTGCCCGACTGTTTAAGAGAGCTGCTTTTAAACGTGCGTGAAATGTTAGTAATGTCACATCATCACACTGCAGTGCAGCTGGCAAACTGTTCCATACTGCAAGACCAGAGACAGAGAAGCTTCTGTCTCCGTAGCAGGTCTTCGTCCGTGGAACAGTTAGTTGACAAAGCTGGGCTGAGCGCAGGTGAGAACGACCAGCCGTGGATGACGTCGTTGTACAGTACGTCGCCAGGTATGGTGGTGCTAGGCCATGCAATGATGCCAATATGATCAGTCACGCAGAATATAAACGTTTATGACGGAGTTTAACATGTCTATGTATGCAGCTTCTGCTACTCCATGAAAACAGTATACATTATATGGTATATACGATAGTTTACGTATCAGCTTGACGGACTTACAATGGCCGAGGCGCGAGTCGTGGTCGGGAAGTGGTTGATGATGTGAAGGATGAATGACAGCGTGACGTGAATGAAGGCGGCAATGCCGACGATAGTTGGCCATGCGATGCCGACGAACACTGAACAAGCGGCTACTACTACAGCAAGCACCTGCCAACACACCGGTCAGAATGCAGTCGTGTAAATCCAGCAGAAATGCAGCTTTCGCTTCCACGTTGATCTCCCCATAGTGCGGATTATTTTCTTTTTATTGGCTTGCGACGCGCAAGCTAAGCTAGCTAGCCCTTATTGTCGCACAGTGTCTGTCCATCGGTGTGTCTGTCCGCGACAGCTTGAGTCACGCGTATGTACGCAGCATTGCGCGTCGCGAGCCACGTCGACTACCGGCTTGTGTATATTTTTATTTCTCATGAATGGTAGCATAGTACAACAATTATAAATAAGTGGAACTTAACTAAAGTTAACTAATTATACAGGCTACTGATAGACATATCAGTCAACATAAGCGTACGTGAGCTATCTGATTACTGCGATATTATAGAAGTAAGCAACATTCGATAATTTCGAGATAGATTTAACGGTTCGTCAGATGGGATAATTTCGCTAAACTCAAAACAAGTTCGACATTCGTTTAGAATGTCACTGTTTGACGTACAAAATAATTTCGTCGAAAATCGCATTTTTGACTGTGATGTGCCAAAATGTGGTCTCAAGACCACGGTTTTGGTCTATGTAGACTCTGATCTCGTTTACATCACAACATCACGCCTTGGTCCTGGTCTCTCGCTTGTGTGGTCTTTGACGGAAGTCTGCCAGTCTGTACCTGATCTTGGTGTTTTAACCTTAAAGTTTACCGGCTAAACTGTTTAGTGATTCTACTTTTGTGCACGAATTCAGTGTAAGTATTATCTGCAATCGTCCGTCTTGGTATCGATAATGTAATTGTTTTTGTTCTAGGTATTGATCTCGATGTGGTCTCGAGTGTTTGGTCTTAGTCTTGGTCTGCAGACACTGATTGTTGTCGTTTGCACTATTGCTTTTTAATTTAAAGCGCATCTCGGCCACGACCATGAGCAAATGAAACGGATTGGCACAGCTTGCCATCGACTTAGACTTACACCCAAGTTTGTTAGTTCGTTATAGGTAACATGACCGATAGCTGAAACCGTGTCTTTTCGACAAACGCAATTTGACACCGTAAAGCGGTGCCTACATGTGCGACAAAACTAAAACTGTGACTCGCATACGGTTTTGTTTTGGTTTAGTTTTAGTTCTGTTTTAGTGTTATCGCACATGCAGGCACCGCTTGTGGCTGTCAGACTAATACTATAGTTGCAAGGTGCGATTACATAATAATAACGACATCCATATAGGAGGTATGCCTACTGTTTGGCAAAATAATTTTTGTCTTCATTTTCCCACTTTTTACTACTACTACTATTACTACTAATATTACTAATACTAATACTATACTACTTGCCATCTGCGCGATCTTCATTTTTCCGCTGATACTTTTCACATACTTCGAGCTCCATTCTCGACTGGGTCCCTTGACGCCCGGCGCCGTCGGCGAGTACACCAACATGGCTGTAAGCAAAAATTGATGATAGCCAAATGCACAGACCCTGGGTGGTTTTAAATAGAACACGTATAGGCTCATAATTGTTTGCCAACTGCACACTTTCATCAGTTCGAGTGCTTTCGGTGAAATTTTTTTTTATTCACAATCGTACTGAGTAATAATCAGTATTGTATCGTACTGTCGTTTTTTAACTTACTATATATTCCTCTCCCCCTTCCCTTTCCTCCCTCTCGTCTTTTTCTCCGTTTTCCTTACCCTTAAATAGGCAAAAAAAAACGTTGAAAAAATTTTGGCGCGATTTCGGGCAACTTTAAACTTTGAGCGCGAATATCTCCGGGGCGGATAATGCAATCGACAAGCTGAAAACAGCGTTATCAGCCACCATCCATCCTACGTTTGACAAAGAAAGTTGGTGAACTTTGGTTCACTAACTACAGAGTTTACGCCGCTAATGTCTACCCAAAATAAACACTGCGCGTGCTCTGTAGGCTAACGCAATTGCTTTCCCAGGTGGCGTTCTTAGGAGCAAAATTTCAGCCCCTAAATTGTGTCCCTATAGTCGGACTCACGGCCCTGGGCGGCCTCACGTTGGGCTCTGCCCCATATTTCTAGTTTAATCTGATTTTACTTAACGTCTGTTACCTCTATACGGCGGTTACCTGTAGGAGAGAGCTGTCGAGGAAGACGATCCCGCGGATACAGCGGCGTAGAGCCTCAGTCTAGTTACTGAAGGTGCATTGACACAGCACAACATACATGGACATGTACTGAAGGTGAGGTCGGTCGGTCACTCAACGCTTTAAAGGCGTTCGCACACGTGCAACAGAATGAAATAGAACAAGAACGTCAAGCCTTGCTCAACACTAAGTACTGTCCACGGATAGCCGCAGTATCATGCACACAAAGAAACACACAAAAACATGTGACCTTGACCTTTGAGTCTGATCTTGAAATTCAGTAGGGTTCGACGTGCGGTTCTCAAGGTTCATGCAGCATTTCATCAAGCTAAGTGCAGCGGTTCATGAGTTATCGTGGTGACAGCTACGAGGCGTCTCCTGCCATATGGATCACATAGTGTTACGTCCCATCCCGACACAAGTGATAAACAGTTGGATTTCGGGTTTGCCGCACCTCAACACCAGTCACACCGATCGGTACTTGATTAACCTACCCCTGAAGGATGGAAGGCTAAGTTGATCTTAGTGGTTTTTTATAGGCCGGTATGGTTTACCTGTCTATAGAGTCACCCATTTAAGTAATAATTGCTTGATAGCGACGTGAGCGAGAGTCGAATTTACGACCTCTCGATCCTAAGTCCAACGTCCTGGCCGTTACGCCACCAAGCCACCAAGACTACAACAAAACTAAAGTAAACAATTCGATTTTTTTTGTATTGCACTTATTTATTGTTGCAGTATATGCGAAACTCTGCAACAAAATACAAGTTTTTACACGTTTTAGCGCCACAGGGTGTGTGATAGTGATAAAACAGTAAACCGAGTCGATGGCGAGCGTCTCCAATGTTGTTCTATTATAATATTCTCAACTACTATTTTTCTGGTTTCTGTACTATAAAAATGCACACATGATATTGTTAGCTACATTTACAGTGGCATATTTAGGCTTGAGTCTTCCCTAGCCCAAAAATAGTTTATGCTTCATCGATGTAATGTCTCGGAATGGGAATGGGAAGGAATGGGAAAACCTTATGGGAATCCCAAGGGAATGGGAATTGGTTACAAAATTGGGAATGGGTATGGGAAGGAATGGGAATCGATTGCACGGAAATGGGAGGGAGTGGGAATGTAAAAAGCCATTCCCGGGCATCTCTACTTTGTTGCATATGGGTGAGTGACTAGCTGCCATCGATCGACGAGTGTCGCATCACTGGCTTCCTCTGTCATGCCACCTTGATGCATAGACTAAGCTGATTTGTTGATTTGTCCTTCTAGTTGAAAGCTGTAGGTCGTTTTTTCATCAGTATACGTTTTTACTATACGTCGCCGTTGTTTTTTTGCGAGCCGATACTTCACGAGTAGGCCTATTATGTTGGACACGATCGCGCTATCCGCGGGAACGAGGACATTATCATCATCGTTTATTACGCCATTGAGGCTGCATGACACATACATAAAACTCACACGCAATCACACAAAGATAAAAACATACAAGATAAAATACACAGTGCACTAAAATGCACAATATAAAATGATTTTCATTGGTGTCATGCGTGTCATGCATGCATGGCTGTATTTGCTACACATTGCTACAAACTCATTACGGTCGAGCGTTCCTACATAAAACATTCATGTTCCACTTTTTATGCGCCGCCCCGTAGAGCTTAGTTTGACTTCAAGTTTTATCTGCATGCTTGTTTATCGTTTACTATTGCTAGCTTTCCACTGTAATTGACTCTGTTACCATTGTGTTTCAAACTTCATTGTATCCTAGTTCACTGGTTAATACTTGCGATCATGGGCGTCGACCTACACCAAAAGTGGGGGGACCAAATCGGAAAATTATTGGTTCGAAAAACCTAGTTTTTTAAAACCTTCAAAAACGTCAAAAGTCCAAATTTTGGGGTTTTTATTTTTTTTATTTGTCCTGCAATTTATAGTACTAATCAAATTTAATTTCATATTTTAATATTGATTTTTGAGATCTGGCGTCACGTCATTCACTCAACCAAAAACGATGTGACGTGGAGAATGGTGTGTCCCGTCCTCCTTGTACATTAACACCTAAAACCCCTTACGGACCTTAAAAACCTAGAAACATTAAAACTTTTCCCAACAAACCTAAGTTTTTTTCCAGCCCTGGACAGAATATAGTATGTACAGAATGCCAGATTAGGAAATGTGTTTTGTGGTCTCAAAACCTTCATCATTCAAGTCTTCACCAAATACCGTGGTCAGTCAGTATTTAAATAACATAAGCTTACAGAACTATTGTAACATTACGCAGGACCAGGGTGTAGACTCAGTATATACTGAGTTTACTCAGTATATTACGGAGTCTACATATGGGCGAACATGCAAAATTTACAAAAAAATGTTTAGAATACAGAACTTTTACTCCACAATACTGCATATAGTGGCACTATGTCTGTATAGGCCTACCGAGTGGATAGATTTTACTATTTGGCCGAATACAAATAGACTACGAATAGTTATAACTCTCACATATTGGTACGGTGAAGAATTTCCAAATCGGAATTCCGTTAATCTTCAACAAATTAAGGACACCAACAAAGGTTAGCGAAGCCAAAGAAACACCTTTCAAACACGATATATCGTTGACACTGAGCGAACAAAATGGCCAATAAAACGCCGTAAAGAAGCACTGCGTGTCGGGGTTGGCTGCTGAGACGGTCGGGCTGACAGCGGCTTTCTGTCAGCGTGGCACAGGCATGGACGCGTTGAGTCGGTGGTGCCGCAGGTTAAGCCTCGTCCAGACATGCAACTTGTTGCCGTGCAACTTGTTGCCTGTTTGGGCGAGTTGTATTGTTTCGGCAACAAGTTGCTCAAAGTTGAACATGTTCAACATTACGCAACTTGTCGCCAGGTGCGACGTTTTGTTGCTCAAACAGGCAACTTGTTGCGTCGACAAGTTGCTCATTCTGTCCAGACATGCAACTTGTTGCCGGCAACAAGTTGCATGTCTGGACGGGGCTTTACGCACCACAGTGTGCGGTGTACAGTATGCTGTCGAGACAGGTTAATGTAGTCGGTAGTGATAATGTGACACTGCGCTGTGACTGGCGTCTTCACTGTCTGGCAATATCATGTTTGCTATCAGATTCAGCTACCGCCGCCTGCACCTGTAAGCCTAGACCGTTGTCCTGAGCGACGTACTGATGGACGTCCGCCGTCACGCTGACTGACTCTCAACTTCACTCCAGTGCCTGGTCAAACTCTGCGTCCGGACCACGCGCTAATTAATATCAGCGTTGCTCTGACTGACTGCCCAGCTGTCTGAGCGACGCTGTCAAGGACACAACTTACGGCACTGCAGGACGGAGGCATGGGCCGCTGCTGATGATGGTGAAGGATGGAAACTGTCCACTGCTGATTTCACGTTCTAACGATGATGACAATGATGCCTGCTGGACTACTGACACTGCGCGCAGGTCAAAATTGCCACTTTCACGAACCCAGAGATGCAAAACGAAATCTGGAGATCTTCATCCACGCAAACTAATGTCCATCTCTCGTAGTATTAGTAGCAGAAAAATAGTAAATTTA
>Ga0209052_1000869_pt1 | contig 10447 bp, 6 predicted proteins | sample WorMetHEROISLAND_2_FD_187409 | JGI IMG/M metagenome (GOLD analysis project Ga0209052, IMG submission 187409) | Marine gutless worms symbiont microbial communities from Max Planck institute for Marine Microbiology, Germany - Olavius sp. 4 HERON... | ecosystem: Host-associated > Annelida >...
GGTCCTACCAGGTTCCTCGTATCTATGACAAATTGTTCATTGCAGCAAGATGTAGCCGTGAACAATCGTTCCAAAGTAGATGGCAGCGGTTGTTGAAATGGCAACACATAAAGAACAATCATTCTGCAGAAGTTACAGAAACGTCAACAAAATTCACAAATAATGGTTGTAATTTGATGAATTTATATAACTTATTAGTTACTGTTTGAACCTGCTATGACTTAAAAGCTTCCACCGATGTTATGCAGATTCAGTGCAAGACTGTCAGAAAAGATTAATGTATGATAAAAAGAAAAGAAGAGAAGCAAAGAACAGCGATAACTGCATCCATCTGTGTGTTAGAGAATCTGTCGTAGAATGAAAAAGAAGTGAATGAGTGAGTGCACTGCAGCGACTGGCCAAAAGTTACCACTGAAGCTCCGCGACCTGTACACAGCAACACTGACTGGCAACACAATGAAGTGGCATAGCCGAACATTCAATTTACAGTAAAAACTTCTCAGCCAGGAACTAACCGTCAATATGTCAAATGGATACTGCTTCAGCAAACAGGAAAGAGCTGACAATCCAATGATCTCTAACCAATAACTGTATTTTATAACAATTATGGTTAAAATACACGTTCATTTACTAAACAACATCGAATTACATAGTGGTATTTCTCTGCACTACGACGATTCAGTGTTCACTCAGTCGGAAAAGCATATCAATTTACACACTTCACTGGTCTGGCTAAAACAACAACTAACTCAGACAATAAAAGAAATTGAAACCAGTGTGCACACACACACACACGCAGTGTGCATCACATAACATAACATCGAAGTGTGTCAGAGAGCGGAAGGAAGGATGACAAATACGACACCTACAAGCATCAAGCAGCACAGAGCACTCGCTCCAGCAACAATACGATGTCGTTATAGCTAGCAATACACACATCGGCCGGACACGGGCTGTAATGCTCGGCAGAAATTCATGTAGAGCATAGATGCAAACTACGTTTTTAAAAACATTTCAACATTATGTTATGTTCGCCAATATTTTATTTATAAAATACGACGGCAATAGAAACATATAAACGTGTAAAATTTCTAACAGGAAACACTTAGTATAGTTTTTCAATGACCAAATGACGCAAACTGTATAAGGATGTCGATAAAATAATCAAAAGATGTGCTTCTGTTTACTAACCATATACATGGCGCTATATTGTGAAAATAGTTATTAATGTGTATTGTTTAACAAATTTCAGTAAACATACTTTAACATATTTTATTTTAATCTTAACATATACATCTGTAGCATACAGAGAACACACTGTCAGACCAGTAACAGCAGAAAAACGTGTGAATGATATAACTGTACGATAGACGCACGACAACATCAACAACGCTGTTAGCTGTGGAATCTCATGGGAAAACCGGTCTGCACAAATTCTACAAGTTCTACACCATCTGATCAGCGCATCGGCTCGGCTCAGTAGGACACCGTGGAGCTGTCCCACTCCAGGTCATGGTTCTTGGTCTTTGCGCCATTCTCCAGTGAGTCGGCATCCTCGTCCATCACCTCCTGGTCCGAGCTGTCTGGTCCGTCATCGTCATGGAAGCTGCCAATCTCATCATCAGAATCAGCGTCCGAGTCAACGGTCGCCTGCAGAACGTTCAGCTCCGACTCATCATACGCAGTCTGCCGCAGCAAAGCACACACAACGTATCAACTGTGCACTGTGTACAGTAACTATCATTGTTCATGGGGAGTCAGAAACAGCTCAAAAGTGGGTGAGCATGGGTGTCAACGGGGAATGAGAAATGGGTCGTTCAAAAGTGCTCTTGAGGACTTGAATGCTTCGTTGCTCATGCATGGAAACAGGAACTTTTCTACTGTATTACAGAAGTTTTGACAATCAATAGCAGCATACGCAACAATGCTCACAGTGCGGTCATCGTGGCACAACTGCTGTGGAGTTCATCCAGTTCATTTGATGACTGTAGAACAAACAACACTGGGCAGCTGTCGACCAATCCAATCAGCCTATAGGAAACTATGCTGTCTACATCTACCATCACTATTTATTATGACTCAGTCTGAAAGCTGAAAACCATTTTACCATCCCACAGAGGGTAGAAGGCTGAGATAACCCGAGTGGCTGGTTACATACTGAGATGTAAGAGCACCTTGTGATCCAATGGGTTGACAGTTATACTTAGTGCTGAGTGGTTCCACTCAGTGACCCAGCCTAACGTCCTAATACTAATGTATTATATACTGTCTATTGTAAGTAGTGATGTGCACGGTTGAATGGTTAACTGAAGAGAAGAAGAAGAAGAAAATTTATTTGCCAAATGAATCACATATAAACTAAACCAAATAAATGCTAAAGGCGGGCTACCAGAAGAGCAAACGCACATCAACGCTGGCCGCCCATATAACTTAACTATAATGTAACACAGTAGTAATCAGAAAAAAAACAAAAAGACAAATAGAAAAAAATTAATGAAAAAATAAATGCGGAAACAGTTATACAGTAAATAAATAAAAAATAAATAAATAAATAAAGTGTAATCGTTCATACTATTTGCAGGGAGTTCAGCAGTTCAAAGGTCAAGGTCACAAGGTCACCGTATTTCAGTTCAAGAATGGGCAGTCACATTATAAATATCGTATATGTTATAGGGTCTGTCTTATCTTAGTTGACATTTAATGGTCGTATCTTAGAGCAATGGGCTTTGACTGAGATTTTGAGTTTGTACGTCGATGATATTTGATGTTATGATGTGAATAGCATTTCATCAGCTGAGAGACTGGCAGCTGGATGAAGACGTCGGCTGCAGCGACTGAAGTTGATATTCTCGCCTGAAAACTCGCATCTTCTCCAAGTCTGTCCTCCGTAGTTTCTCTCTAACACGGACAGAATTTACGGATTGCTGGCCAGATCGTGTGCTTAGCGTAACTTGCTAAAGTGCCGCAGATTAAGCCGGCTCAGCTGGCTTTTAGGCACACGATTTAATTCGCTTACTTACTTACTGCCAGTTGCCGGTGTCTGATTAGTAAAATCCTGCAGACACGATCAGGTTTCTATGCAGCAGACGGGCAGACAGAGACAAGTAAGTAATTCATCCCTTTCAGCACTCGGCCTTAGTCGTCGTAAAATCGTGCTTTTTGTGTTCGGATGAGATTAACTTCAGGCTTTTCGGCTCGGCACTGCTGCGCCTGCACTAATGGTGCAAGAGTGTGTCGCTGGCACTCAGGATAAGCGCCTTCGACTCCATGGAATGTCATGAGGCGATCGCCCCGCGGCCAAAAGCTTGTGGGGCGACGGCCCGGCCCGCAGGCGCTTGATTCCTGAACATTTTTGCACTGGTAGACTGAGCCAATGTTTGCATCACGGCTTCTGCATGGTTCAATGTCAGTGCTGATCGCCATTTTATACGTCCAAACTGAACAGTAAAAATATTAATGTATCAAGTGACGAAAATTGTACAATTTTACCAATTTTACCAAAATGTACCAAAAAAAATCGCGCGTACGATTTTGGTACGTTTTGAGGCTGATGGCTGAAGATGCGCACGTTATCACATCTGTTTTATTACTGGGCTGGGGAAGTTTGAGCAATACTCCGAACCCTGTAGTTGGATTTAGGGGTGGGAAGAAGGAAAGAAAGGAGATAAGAGAGAAGGAGATGAAAGAAAGGAGGAGGAGGAGAAGGGGGGTAATTTATGAGTAGGGTAGGAATTAATGCTGGACACAAGTTAAAATGTAATATTGAGTATTCAGTGTGTAAATTTTACACAGCTGCAAATACTACGAGTATTTATAGTCTCAAAACTGTTCTTATTGGAGACATCTGACATTCTGTCTTCCACTGATTAGTTATGGTTGTGAGTGTGCAAATTATGATTGTAGACAGCTTTGTCAGCTTAATGTATGCTGGAATAATGCTTATAGAAAGGCCTTTGGAATGCATGCATGGCAGTCTGTGAAAGAACTGCAGTTTATGTGTGAGCGACTGGATTTTATGTTCACTGAAGAAATTCTTGCTTTTACATAAGGTATCTGGACTTGATAATTCAGTTCTTAAAATGTGCTATCTTTTTTATTGTCAATCTACTGAATTTGTTTGTATGTGTCACGAATTTGATATTGCGCTTGATATACGTACCACAAGAGACATTCGGCATAAAATATCTGCCTATTTTAACTGTGTAGTATTAAATATAAAGTAGGCTGTCATTAGTTGAACATTGTTTACTATTTCTTGCTACATGTTCTTTTTATTTACTTACTGTATATTCTGTATTGCATATTTTTGTACTTCTGCCTCATGTGGCGAATAAACTTAATCATTAAAGGAAAGGTCGCCCCACAGTGGTTTATAAAAGTCGTGTTGGCGTCATTCACGGCCACTCAGTGAAGCTGAAGCAGCTTGCAGTAACAGATGACATTCACTTCCAGCCTCTCACTCAACGTCAGCAGCTTGGCGACACGTCTTTAATGCCTATAGTTTGCACAGTTTGTCGCATTCTCTCTATAGTGCTTTGACCGTCATTGACTGACCGACACGAATGACATCAGACGACTGGCGTCTTGGTCCAACAATCCCCGAAAGTTAACTTTTGGGGGACTCCGCTGAACCCCCATTTTTCCTTGCTCCGACAATTCAGAGTAGCAGTAGGTCTGGCGGTCTGACGTGGCGCGACTGCGTGTGTTGCGAGGCGCTCATCGTCTCGTTCATCCTGCATAACAGAAACCATTCTGCTTTGCAGAAGAACAAAAGGAAAATCAGTAGGTATTTTACGAAGAAGCCAACAAATTACAGTCGGAAGTAACATGACACCGCCCTATCGTTAGGGCACACCAGCAGTGATGTAAGGTAGACTTTTTCGTCAAGACCAAGACGTTATTTTCGGTCCTTGAGGCGCCCCGAGATCAAGACCTAATTTGTCTCGAGGACTACGCCACTGCATGTCAGAGAAAGCCATTCTAGTGTGGTATACATAGCAACGCGCGGTTTCTCTGCTGTGATATCTGAGTGTGTTGTGTGCTGTTTTATGTGGATGTGGACGAAGGCTGCTGTCACTGTAGCCTATCCGTGACAGTAGAACTGATTCCGAACACGTCTCATCGTTCGCCGTGCGATCAATGACAGCGTTGACGTTCCCTCTGGACTTTACAGACGACGATCGACTCCGGGCGCCACTGGCTTGGCCGCTCTATAGCTCCATCCATCGCAACGTAGCCTATAGCCTAGTCGTCAGTCGCAGTCGTAGACTTAAGACACAGATATTAGCCAAGACAAAAGACCGGTATATACACGTAGTCATCGTTTTCAACTGTTGACTAGATTTATCAGGGCTTGTGTGTTAAGCAGTGTATTTTTCAAACGTTTTTTTTTTCAACGGGAGAAGGGACATGTCAACCGTTCAGCGGTTGGCGCCACCACGGAAAGGAGCGAGTAAGCAAACAGCTCGTAGCCTATCAGAAGAGCTTGACGGGATTTAGGCCTACTGGAAGGGATTTTCTGGAGAGTCACACTTCGCGCTGAGTGCGCGGAACAGCAGGCGCAGCGTCAACACAGTGATTCATGATGTTCACACTAGCTCAGTCTTACACCTGCTTCCTTACTAATCGTTTGTAGATTATTTATCGTGCAAAGTGTAGCACACCTTAAATCAAAGAATAGCGCCCTCGTTCGGGGTGACCCCTTTCGAATTTCTGGTAAGTTATATGGGCGGCCAGCGTTGATGAGCATTTGCTCTTCTGGTAGCCCGCCTTTAGCATTTATTTGGTTTAGTTTATATGTGATTCATTTGGCAAATAAATTTTCTTCTTCTTCTTCTTCTTCTTCTTCTTCTAACCCTTAAAAATCCTGGAACTAGAGTCTCGCGGAGCTGACATTACAGATTTTTGCGATTAGCTGCGTCATTTTGACACAGTGTCATGGTGTGACAGACAGACAGACAGACAGACAGACACACTGTCTGCGATAGCTAAGACAGGGCTTCTGCATAGCAAGCTATTATATGCTGGCGCCCTGTAATTAGCCATAGGCTACCGCTAGATCCTGTATATAGGGTGTTGAAAGGTTACGATGGATGAACGCGAACGAGCCTTCTCCTACGACATCAATAATTAGTGACAGTGTCTGAAATTTGAAACAGAGAATGATCTCCATTATAGTACCTTATTTGGCACACGCGGATCAGTAGTCTATGTAGGCCTATTCAGATGGCTACTGAAGACCGGAGTTATACTCAATTCACACCTGCGACGCCGACGCGACTCAAGTCGACAGCTAGTTCAGTTCAGTTCAGTTCAGTTCAGTTTATTGATTCCATTCAAGCAGTTTCATGATAGAACACGAGGACAATAGGAACATGAATGGAAAAGGACTAAAAGGCACCAGAGTGCACTCACAATAGCCCTGAAATAGGCCTAGGAAAAAAAACAGTAATGACAATGTACGAATGAACTAGGCTAGTAAACACTGTAAAAGCAATCATATCCGATGTGCGAGGTCGATTGATAGATCAGTGGATATGCATATGTGTGAATTATTATTAAGTATGCAAAGTTAACGTATCTGGTAATTATTCATAGCGTAAGTCCTAACTGTGTTCATAACTTGAGTGACCTTTTAGTATAATAACTTCGTGTCGCGCCGCTTTCACTGATGTTGTTGTTTGTAATGCAATCAACAGCTTTAAATAATTCCGAGGATTGTCTGTGACCGACAGACGCTTGAACTGCTGTCAGGCACGTAGCCAGGTGCGCCCCCCCCCCTGATTGTGTTCGCCCCCTAAGATCACTGATGACAACACAGAGACTGACCTCCCTAGCTTTGTCTAACACCGTTCGAGAAAGACCTTGTGAGAACTAAGCTTATCGATCGAGAGCGTATCCTCACACATTTCAACAACTCTGTCTGACTACGTGCCTGACTGCTGTGCTGGTGTTGGTCATGATATCGACGGGGTGATCGAACAGTGAGGCTGCGCGCTAGACCACTCACGGCTGTGACAAATTGCAGCGCACTCCGGCAGCGCGCGAATCCAATCGCGTGCGAGAGCTCGAACGACGGAAACAGAAGCTATAGACACGACGCGGAGAGAGAGAGACGGTGTGTCGTGGCTGGCCGAAGTGAGAGATTGCTGAGCCGCCGCCATGCACATCGGATGTGCGAGGTCGATTGATAGATCGGTGGATATACTGTATGAAGCGTGCCGAACTGATGTACCAGGGGCAGGAGGACGCTGGCAGCTGCCAGTTCGTCGTGAATTGATTGTCGAAGTCGAACGCGGCCGGCAGAAAATTAATGCACTTTTTCTGTTTTCTGTTCTGTTTTTCACTGTCTGTTTTTCGTCAAGTTGCTAATTTGTCACTATACTGCAGTGTTAAGTAGCACAATCGTTGCATTTGTCGAACTAAAATTAAAGTAAAACTACATAAAAAATTTAAAAAAATATTTTCTGAAGAACTATATAAAACTAAAATTAAATCTTCCGAGGAAGCTAAAACTGTAGTTACATATAAAAACTATAATTAGGATCCAGTGAACGGTATAAGAACTAGAACTAAAATTCAACGTGATTCAACGTGAAGCTGTCTGAAAAAATGACAAACAGCCTCAGAGGGAAGAAAGTGAAAGCACTTATATAAACCCTCTATCTTTCATGAAAATATCCAACCTTTTTTTAAATTGTAAGACTGGTGTGCATGCAACTACATCGTAACTTAAATTATTCCAGTGATCAATTACTGTCGGAGAAAAACTATTTTTTTCTTATTGTAGTATTAAATCTGCCCTTGAATAATTTAAATTAATGTCCCCTCAGACCTGTATTGGATACAACAAAGTAATCTTTATAGTTAACATCTTCAGAACCATTTATAATTTTAAACACTTCAATTAAATCACCTCGCACTCTTCTACTTACCAGTGTTGTCAACTGCAATCTCTGTGATTGATGTGAGAACTGAAATGTCTGTGCTGCTGGCGCCTGTGAATCCAAGCCAACACGTCGTCGAGTGCTAACGACTGACTACATTCATTCACATTCATCGCGATGTCCACATCATCCGACATCATCACCGCTCAGCGCACTCACACATACGACTCGATTCTCGCCCGCTCTAGTAGGTATAGGCCTACACTATAGGCTATATCACGTTGTAGCTGGGCAACGCACGCCCGCCATCAAACCGTATATCACGGGCGTTTTACTGCAGTAGCTTTTTCATACGCATCGGTATCCTTTCGCAATTCTTTTATTCGTTAGTTTTCCGTTAGACTTAGTTGCAGGGTTCTCCATCATCATCATCATCATCATCATCATCGCGGGCATGCCCCTGACTGGAACGTAGCCGTTTCCGCAAGTTGCTTCCATCGTTCTCGGTCCTGAGCGAGTCGCCAGGCTGAGTTCAGACCGTGATTGAGCGGCTGGAGGTCTGCTTCCATGGTCCGTAGCCAGGTGCGACGTGGACGTCCTGGGCGGCGCCTCCAGTCCTTGGGTAACCCGCGAATCGACGTATATAGGGCTCCATCGGTTCGCGAGAACACGTTGAATCTTCATAGCACGTCTTCTGATGCCGCTGTTAGCGCTGTAGCGTTCCCGCCTGTCCTGGAGATGTGGCGGTAGCCTATAGCTGAGCATGACTGACAAACCCAAGGCAGTGAATTGACGATGTATGCGCAGTAGCATTAAACGGAGAGAGTTTGCGGACAAAGCAAGCTGCAGAAAACTGCGAGTGAAGAGTTCAAGTCTCGAAGCGTTGCGTGTGGCTCGGCGGTGTAGTGGTTAGCGCACTTGGAATGAGAACCAGCGGCGACCGCGGTTCGAATCCCGGGTCGCGCCACTATTCCACTGGGTAGCAACCTTGGGCAAGTTGTTTACTCGCATTGCCTCCCCAGTTTCTCAGCTCCAAGAAACTGGGGTATTACAAAAGGGATTTTTCGGCGCTTAAGTGGTTACGGTGATTAAGTGCGCTAGATTAAGCTAAGCTCTAAGCTAAGCTTTAGAGCGCTCTATAATATAACCTAACTTTACTTTTACTTTTAAAGAATTTAGACTGTCATGCTCAGATCATAGGACTGGTCCGAAAGTACCACGACGCGTTACCGTCTGTACAACACACTCGGGCAGTGTTCATGACATTTTATAAATAGCGTTTTCACTACATGCATAATGTTTATATATCCAATCGCTGCAGACATGTTTCAGGTGATTTTAAAGGAAATTTTAGAACTGCACGAGCGAGGGGGACTGGGGGACGGAAGTCCCCCAGCGGGGTCCAGGGGCGGAGCCCCGGTAGAGGGTTTGGGAGAGGAAGTCCCCCAGAAGCTGAAACACCTTGTCACTTGCTCTAACAAATTTTCATGGCATTTTGAACAATTTTACGCATATTAAATAGTATTTTACATTTACATACTAGCAATCAGGAAGCATCTACAGTGTGGGCAATCCCAAAATAAATGACACCAAAATACCGAACTGGTTTATTATTCGTTCATTATATAACAAATTTGAATTTGCTGGAATATTTATTTTAAAACTAAAAATTTACACTGTTTTTAGAGATATATTGTCTATTTGCCAACTGCACATTTTACTGAGTAGAACTGTACAAATTTATTGAGAACTGCACTTTTGTGTAGAACTGCACACTAAAAAACCTGCCCTGTTCTATCCAACGTAGCCTAATGCACACAACGCAAGCCGCGCAAAAACATTAGCCTACACGCAACGAACGCAATGAAAGTGAGAAAGCACGCAAAAGTGACGCACGTAGCGCAACAGAGTAGCCTACATGTACGCAAATGTAATTACGAATGTCAATTACCAATGCACGCAATAGTGGCAGCTTTTTCCCAATGTGACCTTGATACGATTTTCCGTTCCGAGTTCCAACGCCGGACAAATAGCCACTAAGCAGACAGTGCTGCCCTCCAACAAGGACTGCATAATATATATTTAATATTCGCTCTGACATCAGACGTGACACGGTAACATGACAAACAGACTGAGCCGGTCAGCAAGGCTCTACAAGTGGCACTAAGAGCTGCCCTTAAAAACAACAAATACACAAGGCACAAGGCACAAAAAAGGCCTACTTGAATAAAGCTAATGAAAGCCCAAACTGCACTAGTTCAATTTGTTGTGAACTCGTTGTACGAGTCATGCAACAAGCTGCACATTGCAACGTCTTGGCGCATCAAGACGTGGATTTGTTCCATTGCGACTTGTTGCTGTGCAACTTGTTGTGAATGTGTTACACATGCAACTTGTTGTTGTTAAGCATGATGTCCAACCAGTCGGAGTTAAGCGGCGTTTCCATCCAACGCAACGCACGGAGCCCACCGAGCGCAGTGAACGCAACTAACGAAGAATCGCAAGCTCCAGCCAATAGGAACCGAGCTGTCCTCTTTCCAGCTAAACTCGTTGTTTAAGGT
>Ga0209052_1000870_pt1 | contig 10441 bp, 14 predicted proteins | sample WorMetHEROISLAND_2_FD_187409 | JGI IMG/M metagenome (GOLD analysis project Ga0209052, IMG submission 187409) | Marine gutless worms symbiont microbial communities from Max Planck institute for Marine Microbiology, Germany - Olavius sp. 4 HERON... | ecosystem: Host-associated > Annelida >...
GCCATGATATTCACTTTGGCACGAGCTAGCTCCTCAGCAAGCAGGCGTGCACTGCCACGTGCTAACATGGTCCTCACATTCCATGTCCCAACTCTTAGTGGGCATTGAGTACGTAGAATAGTCCGGGAACCCGTAGCTGACTTAACACAGGGAGCCCGGGGATAACAGCCCTGCGCGCTCCTTGGTAACCCGCGCGACGAGCGATGCGGTATGGAAGATATTCCAGGCTACCATATGGTGAAGACCCGGAGTCTCTATCTCACCTGGGCTTGGTACGCCACCGGGTTGTGACAGACAGACAGACAGACAGAATCGCCATAGCTAATACGCGCCTCAGCAGTACCTGCTGGTACAGCTGTGGCGCGTAAAAATGCATTACCTTCGAACAAAAATTTTAGAGAATGAAAATCTGAAAGAAACCAGTTAGTGTGGAATCACCCATGTACATGCTTAGAGGCAATGTTTCTATCACGAGCCAGTGTCTTAGGTGCAAAACGATTGCCTTTCTTCAAAAAAGTTGGTATATTGACATGAACGTCATATGGTGCCAAGATGCCCTGAATATTAAACCCTTTATCAACCATTATCGCATCTCCTGGTTCACAATGTTGACGCATCAACTCCAACTGGAGTTGACTGAGAGACTTGGTAAACTTGGTGTTTTGCACTGAAGCAAGCACAGTTATAATTCAATGCAGGTGAAGAAGCGCAGCTGATGGAACGATGTATAAACTCACCGTGCCTGACTGTCACCAGCTGATGAATTGTCATTGTACCAGAAACTGAAGGTATGCCATTGGGAGCAGCCTGAGACGCCTCTAGAACACTCGATTCTGGAACAAAAGTACAGCTTTATTGACGTTTTGTCAGCAAGCAGTCCGTAGAAGTTGCTAGCATCCGGTACATCTGCGCCGCTGGAAACAACTGCGTCTGCCGACCTTTTCAACGCGCCACCAACGCCGTCGGGAGCGCCTTTGCCGTGTCCGGCTTCGAAATAATTCCAAGTTCCAGGAGAAAAACCGTGCTCATACAACTACGACTTCTATTGGAACATTTTACTTAAACCCTCGGCTTGTATTACAGACCCGGCTTCTATTTAAGAGTCTTAAATAGAAGTCGGGTCTTACCGGGTCGTATTCGGTGTACTGGTCAACACCGTGCTCTTTTAGCTTTTCGCTTTCGCGTTTTGGATGAGCTGCGAGCAGCACGGGGAAGTGGACTGATCTCCTGAATAGTAATGTGCACAGCTGCGGGTATAGGTATATTCACCTGCAAAGAATTAGCCCCTGTTTTGCAGTTGTCAACGGCTCTGTGTCAGGTTCATTCTGGGTGCTGCCCTGGCCAGCCTGAGATGCAGTAGGCCCATGTGGATTGGGGAGCTCCATCACATTCGCCGGTGCAAAGTCTGCATCATCAAACACATCTGGATTTAGAGGATAAATTCCAGAACATCTGAAGCCATTCACTGCCTTTTCGATACTGGCAACTCGCTGATAGGCTGGCGTAAACAGTTCACACAGATCGTAATCAGTTACACGTCGGCCGGGATAGCGTGTCATCCATTTGTCCACCTGTCTATTGTAAGCTGTCTTCAGAGGACCAAAAAAGGTCAAGTCCAAGGGCTGTAAGTGATGACTTGTGTGAGGTGGGATTGTAACAAGTGTGATGTAGTTTTCTCTGGCGAGTTCCACGGCATTAATGGATTTGTGACTTTGATGACCATCAAGAATCACCAGGACAGGATTGGATCGTGGCGGTTTCACACAAGCAGTGAAGTGTTTGAGATAAGTGAGAAACAGACTGCTGTCCATCCAACCACTTGGTGATGGCACACCAACAGCACTGGCGGGGCAGTGCTTCATCAGCAAGTTGTTCATGTTCTTGTGCTTATACAAGAACATAGGTGGAACATACACACCTGCTGCACTCATTCCACATACCACGGTTGTTGTGCAGCCTTTTTCAGCACTGACAACTCTGCCTACTTGCTTTGCCCCACGGCGCGCTATTATCTTGCCTGGTGTCTGCACAGTCGTAAATCCTGATTCGTCAATGTTGTATACTTGATTTGCACCAAATTTCTTTTTCTCCAGTTCTTCTCTAAGTACATCAAAAAAACCGTCCAACCTGTACCTTGTTAAAACCTGACAGCCTAGTCATACTAGTGGCTTCTGGGCGGCGCAAACTGAGCTCAGGATAGCGTTTCATAAAGCTGATTGCCCAGTCCCGTCCGGCTCGTCTGTCAGTTGTCGAAAATGGGTGTCTGATGCCATTTCTCTCAGCAAATTCGTATGCTAGTGAGCGTAAATCAGAGAGAGGCTCAGACCATCAAAGTTCTGCTGCATATTAACAATGTGCATCACCAGTTCACATTCCATGTCGAGAGTAAATACCTCCTTGAATCTGCCAAGATTTTCAGGACAGCTGCCTGACTTCTTCATATGCTTAATCAATGTAGTGCGATTTATGTTGAACACCACACTTGCTCGTTTTGTCGACATATCGCCACGTCTTATTTCAATAATTGCTGTTACAATGTCATGTTCTGAATACTGAGCTCGATTGCTCTTTCTGACGTAACTGCGTACCATATTGTGTCTGTAAAACATCACAATCATAGAGTGTTTTACACTTTGTCTGCAGTGGGGCAAGAGTGACACAGCGCGGGGCAAGAGTGACACCGGGGTGTCACTGAGTGACACCCCGGTGTCACTCTTGCCCCGCGCTGTGTCACTTTTGCCCCAAATATAGTGCACTCTCCTAATCGCTCACAGTAAGCAGATACATGCAAAATAATCAACATTCATGATTTTCTTACCGTCTATGAATGCATAACCTTGCGCAGTTACATATACTACATACTGTGCTTTAAAATCGTCTTTAAATAGTGAATGGTAATCTTTAATCACGTTATAATTTACAAAGTCCGTAAAATCAACATTCTTGTTTACCGTAAATACCAAAGAATATTTATATAAAATGTTATTATTAATTTCTACCCATCTGAATGTCACACTGTACCGAATGACAACTTGTCCGTTATTTTAGCGTTTACTTGTTGTTACGGCGCGTGTCACTCTTGCCCACAGTGTCACTCTTGCCGCACCCTCACCTACACAGTTTTTCGAGCTACCTGATCATCTCGTGGCAAGATGCCATCTCGAAGATAATGCAAAAGCAACCTGCAATCTGCGCATTGTTCCTGCAGTTGTGCAATGTCATAACTTGAAGCAAAATTCATGTCCCTGTATGCTCCGATATCATCGTCAGTACTCTGTTCTTGCTCATCTGTCCCGAAGTCTCCTGCATCGTCATCTGCTGACTCATTCTGAAACTGTGCCTGATCATAGCTTATGTCAATATTCATCAACATGTGATCAAAGGATTCTTCTAAACCTTCGTCTGATGCTGACAAATCAATTCGACTCAATCTATCTGCGGGTATATTGTCCTTTCCTTTTGTGTGTTCTATACGATACATATAGCCACTAAGTAGCAAATTCCATCTTCCAAGCCTTCCTGTCGCATGTTTCATTGAATTTCAATGCTTCAAGCATGTGTGGTCCGTTCATATAACGAATTGCCTGCCTGCCAAATATTCATGGTAATGTTGAACTCCGACGATAATCGCTAACAGTTCCTTTTCAGACACCGAATAATTCTTTTCGGCTGGTCTGAGTCCACGGGCTCCAAGTTCAATTATTCTTTCATGACCTTCACTATACTGAGACAAATTGAAAGAAATTGAAACATCACTGGCATCAGCCGTTAACACCATTTCTTTTGAAAAATCGGGTAAAGCTGAAGCAGGTGGGCCTGTCAACGCCTCTTTTAAACTTAGAAATGAGGTCTCCTGTTTTGAACCCCACTCAAAAGGAACATCTTTACGTAATAATTTAGTCAGGCTGTAAGCGCGGTCACTGTAATTTTTAATTTGCCGGTGGAAATAATTTACCAAACCGAGATAGCTTTGCACTTCCTTCACAGTCGTCGGTATTGGACAATTTTGAACAACAGCCGTTTTTTTGTGGATTGGCTGTCACGCCATGTTCGTTAAAAATGTGTCCAAGATATTTAAGTTCCTTCAGCATGAACTGGCACTTTTGAGGATGTAATTTGAGATTGGCGCTTCTGAATTTTTCGAAGACGATACGAAAGTGTTTAAGATGCGTTTCCAGTGAGTCACTGCACAAAAAAGTGGGTCATCGAAATAAACTGCCAAGAAAGTTCCAATTTGAAAACGGAAGAGCTTGTTCAGAGCGGCAGATATGTAAAAAGGACTCTGTGATAAGCCCATAGGTAGCCGCCAAAATTTATCCGGTGAGGGGTAATAAATGTCGTTTTATCAGCGGTTTCTGGTCTTATTGGCAGCTGATAATATGCACAGCGAAGATCAATACAGCTCATGATTTTTACTCGGTTTCTGGCCATGATATCGATAACATCATCAAGAACTGGGAGCTCACAAAATAAAGGAATGCACAATGAATTTAACCGTCGTATGTCTACGCAAAATCTCCACTCTCCACTTTGTTTTCTGGCCATTGCAATGGGTGATGCCCATTGACTACCATCTGACCAGCTATGATGCCTCTTGCCAACATAGAGTCTAATTGGCTATCAACTTCTTTTCTCATTTCATCGTTCAGACGATACGGTCTGACTCTAGTGGGTTTTGCATCAGGATCGGTCACAACTGGACACTTCATAACGTTAGAACCAGTCAGTTCAGACAAATTCGTAGCAAAAATACTTCGGAATTCATACTATAAATCGAGAAATTGGGTGAAGATTTTTCCATCCATATTTTGACGATTCAATTTGATACCCAATTTTGTTAAAAATTCACGTTTGCCTTTCATAGAAGCGTTTGGCTCTAGTGCCGAGGCCTTGTTTTTTTGTGACTTTTCACGGCGCGTGTTTTTAGATTCTGATAGAACTTCTGCTCTCTCGCATACAGCAATGGGACTACCCTTCCGTATAGTTTTGGGTTGATCAGTGTAATTTAAAATTCGGCACGTAATTTTCTGCATTTTTCGTTGCACCACGGCTCTAGCTACTAGACAATGCCGTTGATTCATTGCCAAATGCGGTTTTATCATTGTCAATGCGAGACATATTACCAAAGGTAACGCTTCTGATCGAGGGGGTATCGTAAAATGTGAAACTGCTGTAATTGTTTTTGATAAAAACGATTTTTGTTGCAGCGGAACGGTCAACAAATCGTCAAAAAATGAAGCCGTCGCATTCATCAAATTCAGTTGACAACGAGTGGCTTGCAAAAAATCAAGCCCAACCAACGCATTCTGATATAAGCAATTTATAACATAAAATTCATGCGGGATGAACAAACCCTGAATTCCCACCGTAACCTGCACTCTACCACTTATCAGTAACTGCCTGCTATCTGCCGATATCAAATCTTCCTCACCACAATTTTCCTGGACTGAAATGAAATGCCCAGTTTATCAGCAAATTTTTGTGAAATGCAACTAGCAATAGCACCACTATCCATAAGAATAGGAGTTTTTCGCAGATTTATTGTCGCCAAAATAAGATTTTTCGGTTGAAAATTTGGATCTTCCACCGGCTCACATAAAGTTTTCCATCCGAAACCTCCGGCTGGCCCTGCCTCCTAGGCTGAAAAATTTGGTGGCCCCGCATACGAAGACACGGGTCGCCTGGCCCCGCAACAGACTCGCGCAAAATGTATTACGAGAATTATGGCACATCACTTCACTAGCTCTACAATATTGTCGTCCAATAGCATGGTTACCTCCACAATAACCACAGTTGGTCGTCGTTGTTGACTGATCGACCGATGACGTCCTCGGCTGGCGCTGATACGTACTTGCTCGACCTCGTCCACGCCAGCTTGGTTGGTTGCCTTGTCCACGTCTTGGTTCTGCTGCGAACGTTACTCTCCTTGGAGCTGCAGGCGATCGCTGTGGCGAGGGACTCGGCAATCTGCTGACTGCGCTCACTGGCTTTGTTGTGAGGCGACTGTTGAATTTGCGCAGTTCCTGCGTGTTGGCCTCCGACGCGTGGCGACTTGCCGCTAGCTCGGCCACCACCCGGTCGAATGTTAGTGCAGTAGCCTCAGCCGACGGTGCCACCGCTTTCTCCGAGGCTACGGCCACTCTTCTGCTTGTACCAAGTCGTTCACCGTTGTCGGTTGTTGCTGTATGGCGTGTTTAAGCAGCTGTGGCCTCAACCCGCATTGAATTGCGTAACGCAGCATATCCCCTGCAACTCCGACCGACACGGCCATTTTCTTGATAGCGGTTACGTACACATCGACCGCCTCTCCATCCGCTTGACATCGGTTCCAGAGGTCGCTCGCTTTCTTCCAGCGCAGCAGATCCGACAGACGGAAGCGCTGTTTCAACGCATGTTTGAGTGCCTGCCAGTCTGCTCTCATTGCCGTCACCAGAGTGTCATGCCAATCGGCTGCGTCATCTCGCAACAGTACGCCCAGAAACGTCGCCTTGTCGCCATCCGGCAGCGCGCGGTACAGTGCATATTTCTCGAAACGCGATAACCACTCGTCAGCGTCTTCTGTGTAGGCCCCCTTGAACGGCGGTGGTGCTAACGAGGTGTCGTATGCAACTGCGAACACCGTCGTTGTCGGAGACGTTGCTGCCGCTGTAGCCGCAGAGGATTGCCCATCGCCTGATTGAACCGCCGCCGTCGTTGTCGTTGTCGTAGCTGTTGCCGTCGCGCTTGCCGTCGTCGCCGAAGTCGTTATCGCAACCCCCGGTGCGAACACGTCCGAGTACTCCATCACCGACCGAGTTCTGAAGTCCGGCGTTACGTATGTGTCAGACGTCGATGATCTGGTTGCTAATGCCGGCGGCCGCTCAAACGCCTCATTCGCCGGCCGCGACATAGAACGTCACGGAACGTCGCCACCAATTCTCCACCACTATAGATCCACGACCTTTTGCTCTACATAGGTTTATTCGATTTATTCGAGCAAACAATCAGAACATTCAGTGTACAGCAGCGATCCGTTATTGACGGTGTCCAGAGCTCAACTGATCGAAAGGCGCTGAGCAGCAAGTCTTACGGCCCAGCTACAGCGATGTGAAGTAGCCGCGCCACGCTATAGACACAGCTGAGCGTCGCCCAGCTACGGACCACCTTTCCTAATAAGGGAGCGGAAGCCAGCCAAGAACCGGCCTCCACGCTAATCTTCAGCTACCGCCCAAACTCCCTAGATTATTTCGGTTGTACCTAGCTGGCTGCATTCCAACATCTTTGCTAGCCCCGCTAACCAGCTAAACCCAGCTACACTCGTCTCCTCAGCTAAAGTCCTAGCTATTTCCAGGGTACCAGCTACTACTGCTAGTCTCTATACGTATGCACCTCGCCCGTTCTCTCTCTTACTCTTGGCTTCCGGCTACCAGTGCCCATACACACCTACTCAACTCTGCTGCACATTGACTACGAATTGCACTTAGTCAAAAACATGCTTGGTGTGTCTGTCATTACACTGTGCCACGTTTCTGTGAAAGAGCCCAGACTCTTGTCTTAATCTGGGCTAGGCTTTGGTCTTTGAGACACGGCATGACACGCTGTGCAGCTTGTAATTCTGAGAACGTCGCTGGTCGTCCAAGCGCCCCAAAGAGTTCTTGCAGGAAATTCAGTTCAGCTTCTGTCCACTTCTGTCTAGGAGCTGTCCAACCAGTCAACACACACACACACACACATGTGTAAGACCTCCCAACCGATGACACATAAATTTGTAATGCAAACTCATGACGGAATTCAAGTCTCGGTATAAATTCGTTGTCATTTACATTGCGGCTGCGAAATTTTACTACAAGGTAGCCAATGAACCAGTCTGCAGTATTTTTGAATAAAAGCATACACACGTGTGTGTCGCTTTTTTTGTATTTTCACGTGGTGTTCCAGCGTTTGCATGCAATATGATGACACACACGTGTGGTCATGGGATGGAGCTGGCACAACGTACCACTTGTCTCTACATGTGTGACATGATTGTGTATCTTCAAACGCTGTTAATGTTTTCTTATACAAATTTGCGGGTGCTGCGTCGCCGTTTCCGTTTTCTTCAGTGGCATTTTAATGAACGAATATTGTATTGCATTGAACATTTACAGATGTAGCAATGTAGGCCTACTGCTGTGTTTGGAGAACTTTGAGTTTTAGGTTTTAGTAAATATCCCTGGGGTTGAAAGCAAAAGTTAAAAACCAAATAACTGCAGTTGCAACCAGTGCAGACCAAAGCTGGCTAGCAAAATTTCGAGCATGCATCTGCTGAGGTGTAAAAAATGCCTGTGCTCCCGGTGGCCATTTAAAATATTCCCCGTCCATACGTTTTCACCAGACTGCAACCAAAGACAAGAATTTTTTAGGCCTGTTGGTCTGCTCCAACAAAATGTTTGCAGATATGCCACCAGCACTTTACTAAAATATTGCTACATTATTTGCAAGTCAAGTGAAGAGGAGTTTACAATCATAATTACTTACTTAGACTTAGTTCCTCCCGTTCTGTGCAGAACATTGGGCGACGAGTTGTCTCCATCTGGCACGATCGTTGGCAGTGTCTCTCGTGTCGCTCCAGTCAACAACCAGTGTGTCCAAATCTTCTTTCAGGGTGTCTTGCCATGTCCTCCTTGGTCTTCCAACCCTCCTCCTGCCATCTTCTGCTATCCATTCTAAGCCCAGACTGACTGGTCTGGTTGTCGGGAGTCGCAGAATGTGACCAACGAATCGTCTTCTTCTAGTTGCTACTGTGTCATGTAGTGCCATTTGTTCAGACCGTGCCATGACTTCGTCATTTGTGATGTGGTCGCGCCATGAAATGCCCAAGATGCTCCTGAGGCATCGGAGATGGAAAACATCAATCATCTTCTTAATTTTGTTTGTTGTTTTCCACGTTTCGCTGGCATAAATCCCGGTTGGAACTACAATGGACGAGTACAGACGTAATTTGACATCATTCTTTATTGTGCTGCACTTCCAGATGGGCCGTAGCCGTTGAAATACAGAATAGGCTTTACCCAACCTTGCTCGTATGTCCACTTCAACATCGCCATTCTCGCATAGGTAGCTTCCTATATACTGGAACTTGTCTACCTTCTCAATGTTCTGTCCTTCCAAAGTGATTGGTGATGTGGTCCGATCGTCTACCAATCATAATTGCTGACGTATAATAGCCACACATAGGCCACACTACCTTTTTACTTTTCTTTGGAGTCAAAGTCATTACTGAGCCGGAAAAAAAGTCTGGCCGTGGATCACATTCTGGTTCTTCAGCTTCTAACTGTATGTTGATGTTAGCGGCATTGTGCAATATGCAGCGCACTCTGCTGCAGTACGGAGCTCGTGACATGGCGGCATTCTGCAACATCAACGCCAAACAATAGTACTCAGCAAAACCACGAAAATTTCACCAAAACCCCAGATTTTTGGGTTCAACGTCCTTCAATGTCATCGATGTTGGTACCGTCGGAAAGCTTGTCAGCAGTACTTGTTATGATGAGCAGCAAGTGTGTGTCTACGGAGGACTACTTGAACATAGGGTACCAAAAGTTATACAGTTAAAATCTGTGTTCAATGCCGAAAATTTCGTGTGCAGGTTGTCTTCGTCTATTTGCAGTGATTTCGGTGCAGTTCGCCGTTGAAATGTGCATTGCACCTGAAATCGCAAAAAATTCACTAAAATTTGCCGTTTTGGGGATTCTAGGTCGTTGAAGGTCATCAATGATGACTCGTCAGCAGTGCTTGTCTGTGTCTATCTGCAACCGTTCTCACGCTAGACGAGCTAATAGCGGTAAAATAACGTTTTCATAGGGGATGCCCCTCTTTGATAACCTCGTTTAAAAGGGAACCTGTTCACCCAGCGACACCAAATTTGCTCGCAAGAAACTTGATCCCCTACGCTGTCATGTGGTGAAAACCCAGAGTCTATCTCACCGGTGCTTGGTTTGGTACCGGGTTGTGATGGACGGATGGACAGACAGACAAACGGATGGACAGAATTACGATAGCTAATATGCATTTAGCATATCCGCTGTCACACGTAAAAAGTAATCAGTCATTTAATCAGTCATTTTGTTTCAATATGTGGATGCTATGGCCCGAAAATAACACTTTGCTTATTAATGCTTAAAACATAACACTAAGCAGCGCCACATACTTGAAAAGGAAAAAATTGAGTGCAACGTTGGACTTTAGAATTTCAAGACATGTTACTGTGAAAATGATCACTGGTCATAACAGTATGACAGCACAACTTCTGACCACAGAATGTAGCATACAGCACAATCTCCGAATCAGCTTCATCATCAGTGACGCGAAGCGATCAGCCGAAGCCTCCCACCGTTGCGATTGTTCGCCAGAACGGTCTGTCCTCCGCTAGCTGCAGGGCCTCAGTCGCTGTAACACCCGTGTCACGACAAATCTGGTGGAT
>Ga0209052_1000871_pt1 | contig 10441 bp, 8 predicted proteins | sample WorMetHEROISLAND_2_FD_187409 | JGI IMG/M metagenome (GOLD analysis project Ga0209052, IMG submission 187409) | Marine gutless worms symbiont microbial communities from Max Planck institute for Marine Microbiology, Germany - Olavius sp. 4 HERON... | ecosystem: Host-associated > Annelida >...
GGGTGGCCTCACGTTGGGCTCTGCCCTCCATTCTAGTTATTCTTTATTATGCCAAGTAGGGCAGCAAAGCAATATAATGTAATATGACTTTTTTGTGTACTGCTAATATATCTAATAGATATCATCTTCATTTTAAATGCTGCTTTATTCTAAGTGACAGCACTTTGCTGTCAGGGTGGCTGATGTGTCTTTCTGTCAGTCAAAGATGTGACCCCTAGTTCTGTCTTTTATTTCCAGCATTTTACTCATTTCTGCACAGGCTAGCTTATTCAACTACGCATCACGATTCTACACGAATCGCTAGTGTCAAACTAGTTATACCGAGTCAAAACTGTCCACATACAAGATACATGTCGCCGATATAGGCAGCATGTAGAACGTTCTGTCCATACTACAGCGACATGTAGAATTCTACGTCTAGAATGTCTACATGTAAACAGTGTGTAGTGTGTACACTGTACAGCACCTTAGTCACACTGTAAGCTTTACTTCGATACTGACTTACAACAGTGTCATGCATATGGCCCCTGGTGTAACTCCAGCAAAATTGGCCACTTATACATAAACGGAAACCATTAGTTGGGGTGAATTGTATCATATTGTATGAAGAGTGTGATATATGTTCTGTTGTAGTATCGGACTGATGTGATGCTTTGCCGTATCTGTAGGGTCGGACCGGTGTGATGATTTGCTCGTATCTGTAGGGTCGGACCGGTGTGATGATTTGCTCGTATCTGTAGGGTCGGACTGGTGTGATTATTTGCTCGTATCTGTAGGGTCGGACCGGTGTGATGATTTGCTCGTACCTGCTTCACAGTGGTCAGTGTGCTGATGCAGACGCCGCACTCCAGCTGTACAGCACTGCTCGCACGATGGACGAAAAGGTGAGTATTTCGCAGCATCTGCTCATACCATTACTACAATGCACTGCACAAATTCACTACTTTGCCATTGTTGATTGTGCAACAGGAAGGACTCGTGACCTGTAAAACATTTTTTATCGCCAAGTTCCCAACTGTATTAACTGTGAAAAATTGGCCATTTCATCAAAAAAATGGAAAGTACGGTAGTAGTAAGTAAAGCTGGTAACGATTAGAATTTTTTGTTAATTGTTAACTTTGCAAAAATTAGTGATGTGATTAATGGGTCACTGGTCTAGAGTGTATTATGTCACTGTAATGAGGCTTTATAAACCATAGACTGTGTTGCTTCTTCAGAAAGTTGGTGGAAGTGAACTGTTCTGTGCAGGGTGTGACAATACCAAGCCAACGCCGTTACGTCTTGTATTACAACAAGTTTCTACAAAGTCGACATTCATACAACCCTGTTAAACTGATGCTGCATGCGTTGAGGCTTGAACCACCGCCTTCTTGTATCAATGGAGGTTGGCTGTTGATTTATTTCAGCTATTCTTAATCTTAAGCGTAATGGAAGGCTTTTACAAGAAACAGCTCCCTCTTATTAGCACTTTTGTGGATTTCAAGAAAGCATTCGATTCAGTTGACAGAACCAGGATGTCAGAAATTTCATGTCATTATGGAATAGAATACCGGAAAAAATAGTCACAGCCATCATGGAAATGTACAAAGATATGAGTAGCAGAGTCATGGTCAATGGACAGTTCAGCTAACTGTTTCGCATTACCAAAGTGGTACTTCAAGGTGACACCCTAGCACCGTTCCTCTTCATCATACGTCCTGAAAGTGACAGAGCTAGAAAACTTTGGTAAACTATACAAACACACCCAGACAAGTCACTACATGATCTGGACTTCGCAGATGACATTGTACGCTGTCGGCAGTTTGCGTCACTGGTTAAGAATTCTGCATTGTAATGAGGATAACGTAATGGGACTACTGCCATCTTCTGTCTGGTGCAGTTTAACTGATTGGTGCCAATGTGCCGCAGTTATAATACTCCTGAAGACTGATAAGAAGCATAGAAACTGAACTGACTGCCAACATGTAACGACTGATGAAGGCAGGCAGCATTGACGTAAGTTGTGTGAAAGAGAGCTGTCTGTGTAAATGTGTGTGTGCAGTGCCAGTCTATGTAGTCCGATGGTCAACGGAGTCATGCAATGGATCTACAGACCGGCGAAAGCGACGACAACACTGCCATGTGTCGGAAATTACTGACTATCCACGGATAAAGAAAACGGACGACCATCTTGCATCGTCGCTGTTGCTCACTCTAAAACGACCGCTGCTTGTTACTGGAGATGTCATCATTGAATTTTTTAACAAACCGAAAATGATGAAGAAGGTACTACTAGACAGTTTTATGATACGTTGTTCGGTAGCATCAGTGAAAGCGTCCAGCTGCTGCAGCAAAAGTTACTGGTTAATGTATCGTGGTCTGTCTGTTCATTTGTCTCACTCGTGTGACCTGTAGAGCTGTTGCAGTGAATGAGATGCCATTTGACAGGGACGTGGATGTGGCCCCCAAGTGATATTGTATTAGACTGTGGAATGTATGAATGTAGGCGGGATGGGGAGGTTTACAGCCAGAGCCTCCATCATTTCCATTACAAGTTGCGGCCCAACTAACGTTGGAATCGCAGCAATGCTGCTTAGTGCAAAGGGCTTTGGCCCTTTTGCCGTTGATGTTGTTGCTGTGGTTATTGTTTTATTAAGCAAACATTCGTAACTGTCATAGTTGTTAACTGAATGCAGCACAACTGGCTGGCAAAGCTGCGTTGTTGAACCTCTGGCTGTTTTGTATATTATTTTGTCATAATATAATAATATTCTTTACAAATGACTTGATTATGTAAGAAGTAGATTACTTTGCCTGGCTGTACTATTTCTGCTGTTATGGATGTGGCAACCAATTACTTAATGAAGAAAAAGATTATGTGTATTCCACGTTAACTATAGTTTGAGTACGTACGAATCTGAGCACTTGTAAGAGTTGTCATAATTAAGATAAGCCTGTATATTTATTATAAATTGCCGAGCCTGTAATTGGACTTCTTGAAATACTGTTGTAATTTGAGAACGACATGTTTTAATAAGTTATATTAGTTCATCATCAAAATACAGCCTTTTATTTAAATTGTTTATTGACGTTTTGGCAACGGCTGCTGCTTTCGTTGGAACGACTATCCACCATGTGTCGACAGTAAGTAATCATAGATGCGTGGAAGTTGGAACCAAGAATTTAAATAAATGGCTGTTTGATGAATTTATGTAACTTATTAGTTACCGTTTCAACTTATGAGTTTCTGATTTTGAAAACCTTGAATGCATTGAGATATTGGCTTCTGTCAAGCAGGGACGCTTGTGTACATGTAAAATGCTGCATCATTAATATTCAAATGCGTTTTGTAGAAAAATAATCACTGGCTAATGCAAGTAGCATCAAAGTAGCCGTTAGAATGGCTGTGTGTGTGCATGTGATTTGGGGAAAGTTGAGTGCTGTCAACGGTTTTGTGTGCATTGCAGGAGAAGTTATTTCACTTTTGGTTCAACACGTTCTTCATAACGCAGCAAGAAGAATGCCGGCTGGAAAACGGAAGTGTCGCCGATAGTGTGAATCGGTCGCATTCTGCTGACGATGTGACTGATACGGTGAACACGGTGGTCGATGCACACCGGCAGCGGCAGCAGCTGCAGTCACAGGTGATTAGTGATTCCATTCCCCGCATTCTGAATCCCGGGATTGCAGCCATTTTTGCCAATCCCGAATCCCCGGATTGGTAGCATCCCAATCCAGGGTTTTTGGGATTACAGAAAAATTCTTTAAATAATACATTTTCGACCGTTAGACAATAAAATAACAATTCTAGCCATCTAATGAACAGGCTGACCACTTGTCTGGAAAACCTGGAAATTTCAGGGAATTTGAAACATGTCAGGGAAATGTCAGGCATGTTGTTAACAGTCAGGGAAATGTCAGGGAAAAAAATCTTGTCATGGAAAAGTGTCCCAAAAATGTTCATACACTAACATGCACTCATTCTATACAAATAGGCTAAATAATAACACCATTTATCTCACCCTTACTCAGGAAGTCCTGGCTACTGTGTACCTAAACATTAGCATTTCCTTCAAAAACAGTGCATAGCTACATATATACATAGTGATTTCATCTTCGTAGTCATTAATTATGAGATAATTGTGAACTTGATAGTCTGATCATTTACATTAAAACTAGTGCTACAGACATGCTATGAGTACCACTTAACATGGGCATGAGTGCCGCACATTGTCAGGGAAATGTCAGGGAATTTCAGAGTGTCTGGAGAGTGGTCACCCTGAATGAAATATTTCATGTGCACAGGAGTCCTTGCCATGCACTGTAAGTTGCATTTGACAGTCACTGTCACTCCCTACTATTCGGATATATACCTACCGGTAGCGGCCTACTGCATCCTATATGCATGAAATGTCTAGTAGGGCTACTGTAGTGATACTAAATACTGACCAATCTGTAAGCCTAATCACGAAAATGGGATCATGCGATAACAAATTTCTTATTCCCAGATCCCGAGATTGAGAAATCACTCACGGGATTGCATTCCCTGGCTGCAGGTGATGGATGGCTTGAAGAGACTTGAGATGCAGGCTCACAGCGATGACAACGACATGTCACTGGAACGTAACGACATTCATCGGTCATCGTGGCGCCATCGAGAGAAGATGCGACAGCGACACGCGCCAGCATCGCCGTGTGTGAACAACGCGCTTCACTGCCAGACTGTCTACCGGACACTCAGCCTTGATAAGACAGAGCTTGACAAAGCCAATAAAGACAAGCAGCATAAACTGTTTCCAGCAGACTTCAAGGTTGGACGCTTGTGTTGTGTTCATTTTTTGTTGTCTTGTTACTAGTTCGCGTTACCGATTCGTACAGACTGTTTATGAAATTGTTTAAAACGAATAATATAGACATTGTTAAGTATTGCCAGTATTGCTTTGGTTTCGAATTGCCCAGCGAGCTATGGGCTAAGCGTATTAGTAAACTTAACCAAAAAATCGCTAATTGTAGCAACTCGTTCATGGCTAGATTCAGCCAGGTTTAAAGTTAACTCTGTGAACAATATTATTAGTTAAGTTTAGTTAAGTTGTTTATGTTATCTTTCGAGGTGAATAAAGAGGTATATATGGTGCTGCATAATGTAATGTGTCGTGATTGAGTGGTTGAAAATAGTCCATAAGTTGTGACAAAATGCGGAAAATAAAACTATGTACTTGTGTCTTTGCATACATGACTGATTGCTGTGTCTGATAGAGAAAGCTAGAAACAAAGCAGTTAGAGATGTGTATTTGTACGTGTGTAACCTGCCCACTAAGAAAATACAGAGCAGCTGTTATAGCTTTTGTATTAATGTTAGCTTTTAGGATAGTGAATTTTGTACAGTTTTGATTTGTACTTTTGTCAATACATATTAATTTATGAGTTTTGTTTAGTTGTTGTTTATACAAAGACTTGGATATTTGGATCAACCAGTTTTGTCCTGTCATTACATTATCATGTGCTGTATTTAGCAGTGATGATATGATGATAACTTACTGTGCAGCCGTCCTAATAGGCATTAGGTCTTAGGCATATGGGTCTTGCCCATCCATCTATCAGTCCTCCATCCCGTATTCGGAAATAACTAAGAGGCGTAGAAGAACCAATTGAACGTTCACCAGGGCAGGAGTGACTGGTGTGTCCGTTTTCAGTTCAGTAGGTAAAAGTCAGTGTTAAGGTTGTGCAGCTCTATGCAGACGCTAAACAATATATTGGCACAGGGCTGACGTATTAATCTAGTGGATAGGTGTGTTTGTGTGAAGGTAAAGTTATACTTGACATCGACTGATGACCAGTCTCCATCCCAGAACAACTCGTCAGCAGGGTACCCGGTCACATTGAGTGGCAGTGCCAATATGCTGACACCAGGCAGTGCCAATGTAGGTGTCAATGCTGCCACGTCACAGCTCAGTGACTTCGACGACGACACCAGCGACCCTGAAGAAGATCTGTCGGAAACTGACGACGACGATGAACTATGGACTATCGTCTCGGCCGTACTCCAGCAGACGCGAGTTTAACAATAACATGACACAACTGTTTACAGTGTATTCAGTATTTACACATTTAAACATTGTTTGGTTGAAATGTTGACTTGCATCCCTGAACTAAGCAAATATAGGCATTCCGGGTAATTCTATTCATGACATAACCAACTCTTCGTCACATTTCTATCGACTAGCTTGCTAACGAAGCAATAATAAAACCAACAACAAATGAGATATTACTTGTGCACAAAGTTTCAGTGTGCAGAAAGAACGACCAGTCTGGGCCCACTTATTGGCATTGCCATGTTATGGCCTATTAGTGGCGTCGTGGCAGTGGGGGCAATTGCGTCCCCCCCTAAATTTTAGCTCCGAAAATTTTCTGCCAAAAATGCAACATTTGGGGTTGGGAATCCCCCGTTTTGGAGGTAATTTAGAGGCAAAATTGAAATTGTGAGCATCTATATTTCCTGTCTTGGAAATTTGCAGCTATGTCTCAGCAAATTGCAACTTCCTGCCCCCCCCTAACTTTTAACCCATCATGCCGCTGTCTGTGATTCCTGTTCTTGAGCTTATGGATGGTATAACTCAGCTTTTCCATGACCCAATATCGTTTTGCTCGCTTTCACACTACACAGTGTCTCAAAAAAAACTTCACCCTTTTTATTTTGTTGTGATATCTCTGATGCAGACCAGACCAGATCGTGCAGCAATCAGGGACCGCTGGCTGTTGTTCACATTTTGATAGAAAATTTTAATAAATGTAAAGTTTTTGGAAGTAAAAAGTTAATTTGGGAATTTTCTGATGAAGGTTGGAATGTCAAAGGTTTAAATAAGCTTTTAAAGAAGTTGCGAGATTCCGGTTCAATGACAACACGAATGGGAAGCGGCCAACGTCGGAGTGTGCGTTCTGATGCATCGCTAGTTTTTACAAGGTACAGTACGAACATGAAACGAGATATGAATTGGGCCGTGTACACGTTTTGTTTCAGATTTCCTGGGGTATGTTTCTGCCAAAAATTAGCAAAATCGGATGAAATCTGACAAATAATAATAAAAAAGGGTGAAGTTTTTTTTGAGACAATGTATATTTTAGAAAGCTCCCACCTTGTCTTTGATTATAACTTTGACATATCTCAAGCGATGTTCATAATTTTCAGCAGACAGTGAAAAATGCTTTCCTTAACTTATAAAGGGAAGGTCTGGGTCATTCAAAATATGATCAATAGTAGTAAAATTGTAATCAGTGAAAATTTCGTTATTAATTTACATAAGTTCATGTTTATTTGATATAACGGTAGACAATCCGACTACCGCATTAGGCCATTGTGCCAAACGTGACTCGTGTTCAGTATTTTTATATCGTGCGTGGGCTGGCTGCGTTCAAGCCTGCACGTAGGTAATGACAGTTGCTAATCAGTGTGTCGTGGTGCATTTCTTGCCGTCTGTCATTTGTGTAAAGCCTAGTTTCCATCCAATGCAAGGAACTTGCATATTTTTTATGCAACTGATGCAGGCGATGCAAGAGAAGTATGCAAGCGAGTATGGAACGAATACAAGAAAAGTACGCAGCTGATGCAACGGCCACAACGCAATGATAGGAACGATGTCTATTCTTGCTTTGTGTTTGTTGCATTGCCTGCGTTGAATGGAAACTGGGCTTAACTGTCGACTCGGTATACTAACTGATTCTTGCGTTCATTCACCGGGTGTTGTTGACAGTCATGGTGTGCTGTGATTGGCAGTGTCGTCTCTGTCAGATTTGTTGTTGACCAGTATTGATTGTTTTGTACAATATTCCGTTGTTTTTGTTGTTCCGACTCCTCCGGCTCGTACTCTTAGTCATGCTGTAGATCAGGGTTCCCGTGGGTCGTCAAGTCCTGAAAAAAAAAGAAAAAAAATCATTCATGCCCCAAAAAGTTCGATGCATCTTGTTTTGCTATCAAAGTCGTTGTTCAAGGCTGAAAAAAATTGCTACTACAGTACAGTCGGTCCTGTTTTTTGGTACCTAAAGTCCTGTAAAGTCCCGAAAAAGTCCGGATTTTTTCAGACATTTGGGTGGGAACCCTGATACAGTATATAAGCAGCTTGACTCCACTTTTTCAGTTCCTCCGTGGGATTTGACTCCAGTTCTGGGCGTTTCACTGCCACGTATGACAGGGAAAGTGGCAAAACGTCCATATACCATACTGCGTGTTCTTGCAGGTCCTATTGTGCCTCAGAAATCCTTAACTGTTGCCATCAAACATAGAGATTGATAGAGAAGCATAGAGATAAGGGGTTCCTTTCTGCTCTCTTACAGTGATTATTCATGATCAGTGTAATTTCAAAATTGCACAGTAAATTTTGACTACGATTTTCCACAAAATTCAACTAATTACATGTGAGCATTTTGTGTTTTGTATAAAGGAAAATAACCGATGGAAATCGTATAATTGAATTGTCAGTTATACTGTCTGCATTCGAACATTCGAAACATACTAATATGGCTCGCTGTCTGCTGTATTTGAAATGTAGCTTCAAGTCACATATGAACAGTACAGTGTTGATTCACGTGGCAATGTTGTTTTGTATGTCGACTGCACTGGTTTATGAATGCTATAAAGCCATTTTATTTTTTGTGCTGTACAATGTACACTTCCTTGTTCTAACTATCTTAACTGCATCTTTGTTAAAATTTTTTTAGTATAACTTGATTTCAGAGCCAAACTTTTTCCACAATCTTTAATTATAGAAGAATTTATAACTGAATAAAAACACACATCTGAGAAAGATGACACGACATAAATCTAAACTTTGAAACCAAACAGTTAATGAAATATAGTTTGTTGATGTTATTCACGAGAGTAAATATCAAGTGCGAAACATGGGGAACGTCAAAAAGCTAGCATCATCAGTAACAAAACGTCGATTACTGTACACAAATATTAAACATACCCGTTTTGTAAACAATGGTTTCCAGGCAAAATTGCAAAGCATGTAAAGCTGTTGGACAGCAGTGGCGTAACAATGGGGTAGGCAGGGTAGGCAAAGTCTAGGGGGCCCCTGAGTGTAAGGGGCCCCCGAGTTCCAAGCAAAAAAATAATTACAGTAAAATGTAGGCATAACTATTCACACCATAGACGTCAGCTTAAATTTAAATTCTACTCTTTATGTCATGTGGAATTGTGTGGATGATAAAAAAAGATAACGAAGGGAGGGCCCCACTTGAATATTTGCCTAGGGGCCCCCAAGTCTCTAGTTACGCCACTGTTGGACAGTGCCACATCTGGCCTGCATTGGGAAGAGTTGCCTGCTGCTGGAATCTAAACAGACCTGACCAACGTTATGTTGGCCCTGCTGCACATTAGGCACATGCATTGGGTGTGTTATTTGTCGCACAAAAATTACGAAGCTTGGTTTCTGGATATCAGTCTGCTGCCAAAAGGTTGGTTATCGCACTGATCTGGGCTACAGTGTGTGGCCCTGTTCCAAATGTGCATCAGAATCGCGTCCCCTCCCCCTCCCTCCGTGCCCCTCTCCCTTGCCTTCCTCGACGCGCCGCAAAGCGGCCCCTTAAAACCAGCTAGGGGGTGTGGGGAGCGCTATAAGCTCCCCACCCCCAGGGGGTTCGGGACGCAAGCACTCTAGACCAAATTCATTGCACAAATAAATAATTTCTAATATTCTTATTCTTAATTAACGAACAATTTGGCAACGTTAGTACTAATTACAGTAGAATATATACCATACACGGGATACGTTTTATACACGCATATCGCAAACTTTTCTACAGTGAATATTCGCGTATGACAGGCAAAGTGGCAAAACGTCCAAAAAGGCAATGCCTTTAGACATCAATCAAAATGTCACGTTAATGACAATTATAATTAGAAATGTCTCTGAAATGATACAAGAACAAGAATAATACGAGGGTCGTTCCATAAATAAGTTACAAAACAGCATCATTCTATTAGTTTTCCAAATATAAAAAATCCGAAATATACATTTTGTAGGGAATTAAATTCTGAGTACCAGCTGTGATTTTTGTTACGATGACGTCACTGTGACGTCATTTATAAACATTAAATATGACGACGTTGCCGTTGAAGTCGTCCCGTAACGAACAGTGTGCTGTTATTCCTTTTTTTGTGGGCAAAAGGGCTTCAAGCAAATGATATTCACTCGTTACCACACCCGCCATACAGTCCGGACTTGGCCCCCAGTGACTATCATCTTTTTGGGCCGATGAAGAAAATGCTAGATGGACAGAAATTCGCATCAGATACCGAGGTGCAATCAGTTGTTCGTCAGTGGCTTGGACAGCAGCCAGCATCGTTCTTTGCATGGGGCATTCAGAAGCTTGTTGACAGATGGGACAAATGTTTAAACGAACTTGGACGATATGTTAAAAATGAAACACTAATGTTTAACATTTAAAGAGGTAACATTAACTT
>Ga0209052_1000872_pt1 | contig 10441 bp, 10 predicted proteins | sample WorMetHEROISLAND_2_FD_187409 | JGI IMG/M metagenome (GOLD analysis project Ga0209052, IMG submission 187409) | Marine gutless worms symbiont microbial communities from Max Planck institute for Marine Microbiology, Germany - Olavius sp. 4 HERON... | ecosystem: Host-associated > Annelida >...
AAGTTAGGTTATATTATAGTGCGTTCTAAAGCTTAGCTTAAAGCTTAGCTTAATCTAGCGCACTTAGGCCTAATCACCATAATCACACCATAACCGCTTAACGGTCACAGATTATAGAGGACACTGTCAAACCCTCTTGCTTGTCCGAGAAATTAATCTCGATCAAAGCATGCGCGCCAGTAATCCGGAAACAATTTATTCTGCCGGGTCTGGGGATTGAACCCAGGGCCGGCTGATAACCGTTTCAGGCTCAACGCGCACTGCAGCCAATGAACCACAGAGCTATAGACAAGTGAACTTCATATTGCGTGAATTAAAAGTAGAGTCCCTGGGCTACATTTCTACTGCCGCTGATAGTATGGAACTATAATCTTCTTTTAAATTTCCGTAGTGAGCTCCGATAACACATAATCTGTATACCAGAGTGGACCAGACTGCCCAGAGTGCGTGGTAACCGTTCAAGGTTATCCTGAGGTCGTTAATTTTGGTGCTGATTGAAAGCGCCCACGCAACTTTCCATTGGTGATCAAAATTAATAACCAAAATTAATAACGTATCTTCCACCGTTTCTGAGGTAGGCATACGGCTACGTATTGGATGAAAGTCGCCAATTTTTCCTATTTTACTTCTATTTTACCCCTCACCCATTTTCAGGGAGTTCCTCTAATTCGCTAGATGCACTAGATCACTATAAAGTTACACATGCAAAGAGCTGAGATACGTAACTAATTAATCGTGTAATAAAATTCGAGGTAGCCCAAGTTATATGACCACAGCATATCTGCAGAAAGACAGACAAACAGACATACGACCGTGCGGGTTGTCAGGCTACAATGGTGCTATTTACCGTGTACATTTGGAGGTTTGCGGAAAGCTGCCATGGACATGTAAACAACAGTTGTCGGTGATGATGTGGTGGCTAAGTTTCAGAATTTCTCTAATTCTAACGCGAAATCAGCACACGCGAAGTTTCACAAGTAATAAACTCGGAATGAAGTTAAGTTGGCGACGATGATGCTAAGACGTCAAAGGCAGATACGCCGGCTGGTTTGCGTGGCGCTCGTGGTGGGCGTGGTCGTGCTAGTTACCGCTACGACACAGCTGTCGTTGCGTTGGTCTGATCAACGTATTCCTGCGTCCGGACAACGTCTATCATGTAAGTTTAACTTGCTTTACCTGCGCAGTAATTACGGCGTAATCGCGTGCATGTGGAAAATAGCACTGTAGTCTCTCAGGTTTTATTTAGCCAATCAACATCACACCCGGTTCGTAAAATCTGTCATCAGTCCGGGCCGGCCAATAACAGATCTTATTATCAGTTCAGGTCGAGTAGCACGAAGTTTGAGCACACCAGTGCAATGCTACAAACCAGCAATGCCTGTTCTCTGACCTGTAGCATCCATGCTATCAGAGCTGCCTAAACGCAAGTTTGCGCAAGCATTGACGTCGCTGCATAATATTGAGTTACGAGCAAGAACTGGAAGTTGGGACGAGAACGATTACAGCAATGAACATGACAGTGCATTGGCCAACCGAGACTACGACACCACGTAGAACCGGCATCTGCTACGGAGTCTGATGAAGGCAACAACCGAGACCATGACACCAACGACAACTGGCTCTATCGTCACGCCTGGAATTGTCATAGCAGCATTGCATCTTCTGCCTGATCCGTCACAGCGGAAGCTGTGCAGCTTCGTGAAACATGGCCAGCTGTTCAAGTGATTGACACGGACTGACTGGATGCGCTTGAACTGGCTGTGTGAAAGGAAAGATGTTAAGCATTCTATAAGAACGTGCAATCTTCTGTCAGTACTCAATTTGACCAGGACCGAAAATAAAATTTGCCTCCAGTCCGAGCCCGGACTGAAAGTAAAATCTGGTGTCAGTTTGGCCTGGACTGATAATAACATTTACACACCCAGTTGTGGAGTTTACGGATCATTGAAGGGGATAAGGTTTGGGGAGGGTAGCTCCATTTTCTTATGTATTTTTGACAAACTTTTTGCCAGAAAATGGCACACTATGCAGTACAGCTCTGCCTTACGCAATCATGCACAGATTCTAACAGAATCTGTCAATCTGACCATATGTAGTTGTGTTATAGGGTCCCAGTGATATATAATAGATCCCGCAATTTTCAATAGTCTCCACTAACCCTGCTTTAGAAAAAGTGCAAGGCTTGCTATTTAACAAATTTTGCTATATATATATTTGTCACAAGTGAAATTTACGTTTATTTTGCACTGTGTGGGAAGCAAAAATCAGATAGTACATAGGTGATTGTGTACATTGTCACGGACATGTTCCTGCTTACTTACTTTTGTGCGTGTTCTACGCGACCGGTCACACTTGAGTGACCGGGAGGACAGCAGGACAGGACAGCTGTCTGTGGCCTGGTGGCGAGGCCGGACGTTTGTTGGATTTTTGGGCCGTTTGGCCAGAAAGATGTCTTTATCTTTGTTATTTTTTGTTTGTGTAGTGCAAATATTATATTGGAAACTCTGACAGTGTTTTTTTGGATGATTACTGTAATTAGGCTATAAGCTAGTAGGCTAAGCATGGCTGCATTCGTAACATATGTTGTCATCATTTTACTGTGTCACTTTTTATGCTTTTCTGAGTTTTATTTGTAATTTGTGCATATAAGCAATGCTATGTCGAGTGCCTTTTTGCAATAGATAATAATATATTGCACTCAAGTTTTAGGATATATGTACAGATCACATAATGATGGTACGTGCATAGTGTTACTGCTCGGTAACTAACTTGCTTTGAGTCATTGCCTAACAGCAGAATGATGGGAAATAGTATTAAAAATAATGCACAATGTCTTGATTGCAAGTTTGTCTGTCACAGTATGCCCCATTCATGCATGCTTTTTACTATTCTGGATGTGTTGATTTGTCTATGAGTAATGAGAATGGCAGATTGAGGGTGCCACAGAAGTGACACAGTTAGCAGACACCGGTTGACTGTGATTGTGTTTATTTCCTGTACCACCCTGTATTTCACGTGCTCTTGATGCTTACGCATCACCCACACAAAGGTCTTGCGGAAAGCCATTAGAGTCTATAGTGATCATTGGAATGGAATGCCCTTCACACTAGCCACTCCTGACATTGTCATGCCATAGAATGTGAACTGATTGGATCCAGCAGTTAGTAATACCACAATGCACTACTACTACTACAACAACTACTACTACTACTGCAATACTACAATGCCACTACTACAATAACAACAACAACTACTACTGCTGCTACTACTACTACTACCACTACTACTATGGGTGTCTGTCTGGCCAGTAACAATTAGAAGTGCCACTAGAATGATTAGTGCTGGTCCATGCAAGAAAAGATGCATCATTAGTGCAGATTGTAATCTATTGATATAATGACCAAGTGCCAGGTGTTGTCATGGTAGCACTAATGAAAATGTTCTGTTACCATGACATCACTGTCTCAACCTTGTCATGCATAGGCATTCAACATACAACACTGATGTTGGATGACTCTGCCTATCAGTTGGTTAATTTTTACCTGGGCCAAAGGCAAGAGGTTATGTTTTTGCCACATGTAAGTATGGAAGGGAAATTGCGAATATCTAAAGGGAGGGTATTCCAAATGGTGGGAGTGGCTACAACGAAGCTACGAGAACCGAAACATGTACGGACACGAAGCACAGACAGCAAATTAGAGTCAGACGAACGCAAACTACGAGACGGAACGTAATGTTTCAGCAGGGAGTTTAAGTAAGCAGGTTCATTGGTGGATATAGTTCTGTAAGTAATGCAGGCGATCTTAAACTTGACTCGCCACTCGATCGGCAACCAGTGTAACTGTTCCAGTAGGCAAAGCGAGTTTGTTGATCGCCACCTGGAACCCCAGACGCTACCCGAGCAGCAGCGCCCACATTTTTATTTAATTGAGGTATGTTAGTAAACTTCTTACTGGCGTGGTGGCGTAATTGTAGGGTATTGGACCTACAGTCACGTGGTCGTGGGTTCAACTCTCCCGGTCGGGTTGCTATCAAGTGGTTACTACCTGGATGAGTGACTGTCTGCGGACAGGTGAACCATCTCGGTATATAACCAGCCACCCAGGTCAACTCGTGCTTTTATTCCTCCAGGGTAGTTAAATCGCATAACAGCCTGCCTGGCTGGGGTTAAGGCGGGGCACGTTCACCTGTGTTGGGTGGCAGGTACGATACGATACGATACGATTTGCACTGGAAAACTGACAGGCAAGCTGCCAGTTTAATCTAGCACATGAACTAAAAGAAAACTAAAAATGTTTTTGATGGAACTAAAAAAGTGAAAAATAAAAAAATCAAGAAACAGACGGACGGTTGTGTGAGAGATAAGAGACCTAAGGCAGAAAAACTAAAACGGAAGGAAATACCAATAACTGAAAACTAGAAAAAAACTGAAACAGAAAAAAGCCGTAATTCAGTCCGGGTATCGGTAAAATCAGTCCGAAGAGGTGCCAGATGTCTATGGAGGGTAGGATTTGAGAAATAGGAAAGTTTTGGGTTTGGAATGGAAGAATGATTGGGTGATGGATGATAATAGTGGTGATGATGACACTGGTGAGGTGAGATGCGTGAAGAGTTATACACTCTTTCAACGTCTCATGCTGTACACGTAACGTTCTGTATGGCTGGATGTAGTCACAAATAAATCATGGACACCCATGTAACTACATACCGGCAGTTGTACATTATACAAGCTGCTGCCATTCTGCGTCAATAGATGCACCATTTATCACACTGCGCAGCTGACGTCAGCCAATAATAGTGACATCAGCCAATATGCAGGTGATCTGATAGACTGAATGCAGTTGCAGGAGCGTATGCAGCATAAATCTACCATAAATAAACACACTACCGTACCTGCAATTGTTACACAGCAGTGCTGTGACAGCACTCCTAGTAGGCCACATTATGGGTCCTGCCCGTCTGTCTGTCCGTCTGTTTCATTGTCTCGTATGGGTTCCTAACTTGGAGACAAAAAAAGCATTAAAAACCAAAATTGCTGTGAACGTTCCCCAGGGCAGAGTAACACTGTGTGCCATTTTTCATTCCAAAAGGTCAAAGGTTATGTTGTTGTTATGGTTAGGGTGTCACAGTCAGGATACTGCCGGTACTACTACTGCTACTACTACTACTACTACTACGACTATGACTACTACTACTACTACTACTACTTGGGTTGGTGGCGTGGCATAGTGGTAATGCACTGTGTCGAATCAACGAAGTTGCTCTATGCCGGGCCCGGTTAGTATTTGGATGGGTGACTGTCTATGGGCAGGTAAACCGTCTCGGTACGAAGCCAGACAGCTGTGTCGACTCAGCCTTCTACCCTCCGTGGGATGGTAAAATGAGGATCAGCTTTCTGGCTGAGTTGTAATAAATAGCGATGGTGAATGTAGTCACTATAGCTGCCTATAGGCGGATCTATTGGCTCAGGCTGATCGGCTTGGTCCAAATTTCGGCAGCCACCTGGCGCCGCGTGCTACATTCGTCAGATGAACCGGGTGAACTCCCGCGTTTGTTGTAGTTGCCTCGCGGCGGCTGTTGAGTCTATCAAACTGCACCCCGCCGGCAGTGGAGCAGTTTCCTCATGACCGGTTCTCTGACACAGAGCGCCGTCACGGTGCAGTGCTGTTACATATCGTCCTAGCTGTCTACATGTTCCTTGCTCTTGCCATCGTCTGTGATGAGTACTTCGTGCCTTCCTGTGAACGCATCTGCCAGGGCAAGTCACGCATATCATACCGAACATCGTATTTTAATGAACGACTATTTATTCTGCATATTCTATACTACTGTAATCCGGCCTCAGGGCTGCAATAACACAGTAAACTTTGATTTGATCTGAATCAAAAAAGTAGACTACTGAGTTCCCTTATAACTTTTCTATTTTTTTCAGTATTCTTTCCCTGATACTTTGTGCGAAAGATGTCTTGGAACGGAAGATTGTGGTCTCGATGTTGGTGTCGAGTTTTTTTAATTTTAATTTTTGCCTGCAGATGTTGCTCGTGTTTACGTCACTGAGATAAATTTGTGAAGTAACGTTACTTTGTTTTCTTCCAATGTTCGTCGGTTAGAGAGCCTGCGCCCGCGAGGTCGTGATCTCATGTTGCCAGCCTGTACTGGTTATTTACACAAGCAGTAATTTATAATTAGGTCCTTATTTGAATTTTTTTTAGTTTGTTTTTTACATTACTACTGTTTCGTTTCTTGTTCCACTCTATAGAGTTTGTGCGTTTGTCACATTCTTTAATGAATACTGTGTTACTGTGTGTGTTACTTGTAGTAGTTGTTGTAAAAACTTGTAACAGTAGTAGTGATGACTGGTGATGGTGGTGGTGGTGGTAGTTGTAGTAGTAGTAATTGTTGTAGTAGTAGACTAGTGGTTGGTAACAGTAGTAATAGTGGTGATGGTGGTGGTGGTAGTTGTAGTAGTAGTAATTGTTGTAGTAGTAGACTAGTGGTTGGTAACAGTAGTAGTAGTGGTGATGGTGGTGGTGGTAGCTGTAGTAGTGGTAATTGTTGTAGTAGTAGACTAGTGGTTGGTAACAGTAGTAGTAGTGGTGATGGTGGTGGTGGTAGCTGTAGTAGTGGTAATTGTTGTAGTAGTAGACTAGTGGTTGGTAACAGTAGTAGTGGTGTTGATGGTGGTGGTAGTTGTAGTAGTAGTGGTAGTTGTTGTAGTAGTAGACTAGTAGTTGTTGTTTGTTGTAGTAATGAGGTTGCAGGAGGATGTCGCTGGTGCTACGTTCATGGCGGCTGGGAGCTCAGCTCCTGAGCTTGCTACAGCCGTCATTGGCGTCTTCATTGCCAAGGTAACAACTACAACAACAACAACAATAGTGACAACAACAACAACTACAACAACAACTATTACTGCTGCTGCTGCTCCTGCTACTACTGCCTGTGGCTTGGTGGTGTAGTGGTTAGCGCACTTGGAATGAGAACCCGACGACCGCGGTTCGAATCCCGGGTCGCGTCACTATTCCACTGGGTAGCAACCTTGAAATGAAATGAAATTTATTGTGGCGTTGCAGCCAAAAGGCTGGACCTTGGGCAAGTTGTTTGCACAAATTGCCTCCCCATTTTCGCAGCTCCAAGAAACTGGGGTACAAAAAAGGAGTTTTCGGCGCCTGCTACTACTAGAAAGTTGCTCAGTGCGCTAGATTAAGCTAAGCTCTAAGCTAAGCTTTAGAGCGCACTATAATATAACCTAACTTTGCTTTACTTTTTACTAGTGTATGGCAGCTGGAAGCTCTGTTCCTGTACTTCCTGCTGCTTTCACTGGCGTTTTTATTGCTAAGGTGAGGACACTGCTACAACTACTACTACAGAACTACTGCTACTATTGGCGTCTTTATTGCTCAGTTTTATTTTTATTACACATTTCATCCCATGAATCTCTTGTCGGGAAAGTTGAATTCTCGTAGGAAAATGTTGTCAGGAAGACCTTTTCGTTGTTAAGTTCATTTTTGCAACGGCATCGGTCTTTATTAGTATAGTGTCAGCTTTTTATTTGTATGGTGCAAAGGGTTAGAAGGTCAAGCTAGCAAACACCCATCACCCAGTATTATTGAGTCCTGCCGATGCCAATGCCGATACACAGTGAAACACTGTATACATCTTTCAACCGATATACATGTATACAGCACTAGCCTACCCATAGTCTACCATGGCTATCAAAATGATGGTGTACGTTGGCGTCAAGATGTCTGAGCAGTTATGGTTGTAGTAGTAGTAGTAGTAGTAGTAGTAGTAGTAGTAGTAGTATCAACTTCCTCACTCACTTCGTCAACCTCGTCTTGATCTGCCTCTTCCTGATTCATCTCTTCTCCACAATCATCTCACATCCCGAGTGTCATCATCACCACTCTTATCATTCATCACCCCGTCATTCTTCCATTCCAAACTCAAAACTTTCCTATTTTTCAAATCCTACCCTCCATAGACATCTGGCACCTCTTCGGACTGATTTCATGGATACCCGGACTGCATTATGGCTTTTTTTCTGTTTCAGTTTTTTTTCTAGTTTTCACTTACCGTTATTTCCTTCCATTTAAGTTTTTCTGTCCTAGGTCTCTTCTCCGTCTCATAACCGTCCGTTTCTTGATTTTTATTTTTTTTGTAGTTCCATTTAAAACATTTTTAGTTTTCTTTTAGTTCATGTGCTAGATTAAACTGGCAGCTTGCCTGTCAGTTTTTCAGTGCAAATAATACATCGTATCGTATCGTATCCAGTAGTAGTATTTCTGTGTGTGTGTTAGGATGACATAGCACTGGGGGCAGTTGTCGGCTCAGCTGTGTTCAACATTATGTTCGTCATCAGCATCTGTGCTCTGTTTGCCGGCTCAGTAAGCTGCGTCTTTTTTATCTCGATCGGCATTGCATTCTCTCACTGCCACAACAGTGGCAGTTAATCTTTTTTTAAATGTTTAAATTGTTTTCTGCATTAGTTATTAACATGGGTGGCTAGATTTAATGGGCAAAGTGCCACAACACTGTTTTCCTTCATGTGTTTTCGTGCATGTAAAGGTGGTGTATAGGAAACCCATCGCAGAGCTACAGAGCGTCACCTGCCATATGGGATCACAGCACAGTGTTACCTGCCACCCACACAGGTGAACGTGCCCTGCCTTAACCCCAGCCGAGCAGGCCGGTACTCGATTTACGTAGCCCGGAGGGATGGAAGGCTGAGTTGACCTTGGTGTTGGTTATACGCTGAGATGGTTTACTTGTCCATAGACATTCACCCATCCCAGCAGTAACCAGTCTAGATCCAACTGGGAGTCAAACCCACGATCTTTTGATCGTAAGTCCAACGTCCTAACCATTACTCCACCAAGCCACCTACATTGTACGTCGCCTAAGGTCTGGTTCCACATCGACTTTGTTCGTGCCGGCGACCAAACGATCGAGCCTTGGCGACCGGGCGTTTCCTGTGGCCGCAGCGCGAGCATGGAACACTCTGCCGGTTTCCCTGCGAACAGTTTCATCTGACCTCACTTTCCGCCGTGAACTTAAGACCTTTCTGTTTAACATTTCATTCCCAGACAACTGAACTCCGTGTGACATCGTAAAGTGGCCCTGCAGTTATTCGATAGTGACACTATAATCTTAGCAACTTATTATTATTATTATTACAACATTTATTATTATGATTATGATTATGTTTACGCAGGCTGTCGCCGTTGCCAGTGCGCTGCCAGTCTGCGCGAGGTCCATCATCTGAGCGTCAGGCTGCCCCGACGAGGACCTCTGACGAGGAAGACCAGCAGAGAAGACGTGAGGAGATTGATCGCGCGTTCTCGGCGTGGCTCAGACAGAAACAGCGCGAAGCCGCCGACAGACGGCGGATAGAGAGACAACAGAATAGCAAGCCTCCTACTCCCAGTGAAGTATGGCTGACTGGAACTTTTCTACCAGTGAAGTCTTGAACTATATAGAAACACAACATATTCGTTTTGGACGAAAAATGAACGAAATCGCGAAATTTTGCATTTTGGACGAACAAACGAAATTCACAATTTTGGATGAAATTCGGACGAAAATTGGAAATTTGGAAGAATTTGGCGATTTTGGACGGACGAAAAATGACATTTTGGACACGATATTTCTTGTGTCCCTAAACATCCTGGTTGCGCAATACAAAATTAGCATTTATTCTTTCCTAACTTCTATTACGTCTTTGTCGTTCACGTAACCATAAACTGTGCGTGTTCTTGTCAGGATTCTGACCGGTCGTCAAGGGACGATGCATTTCAGGCTTGGCTGCGTGAAAAGGCAAAACAGCGACGTCAAGAACAGAAACGAAGCAAGTCAGACGCGCCTCAGGGCGATGAGCGGGTACGCAGCAGAATAGCGCAGATTCTAGTGCACAACGATTCTATTACTAGGCGGAATCGCTCTTGCAGCGCATTTCTCCTTAGCGTGGTCTGTCTGTCTGTCGTCTGTCTGTCTGTCACATTCGTGCCTCCTGCTTAAACCGTTCGACAGATTTAGATGCAATTTGGTAGGTCACTTGACACATTGTATTGGATGGAGGTCGCTGGGGACTCCCAGGAGAAGGGGAGATTTAGGGGTCAAACCCCCAGCCAAAACAGCGAAACGGTCATTCCTATGCTGCCACCTGGCGAATACGAATGTGGCGTTGGGTGGACAGTGATTCCGCATTCTGCCAAATCACTTCAGTGGTTCGTGTTGTTTTATTCTTGCTGCTGCTGCATTCACACAACACAACTTGGACTAAGTTTCCCACCCTCCCCTCAAGTGGTCTTGATTCCCCTTTCTGCCCTTCCCTTGTGCCTTTCTCAGGACTCTTTGGTACTCGTCAGCGGCTGTCACAGTTTGACAGATCCCAGGAAATTGACGTCGCTGGTACTCACATTCAGTTCAAGAACGCCGTCAAACT
>Ga0209052_1000873_pt1 | contig 10440 bp, 8 predicted proteins | sample WorMetHEROISLAND_2_FD_187409 | JGI IMG/M metagenome (GOLD analysis project Ga0209052, IMG submission 187409) | Marine gutless worms symbiont microbial communities from Max Planck institute for Marine Microbiology, Germany - Olavius sp. 4 HERON... | ecosystem: Host-associated > Annelida >...
ATGTCCAACTCTGACATAAATGTGACAGACTTCTTCTGAAACCATGCCTAACAAAAACTACGCAATTCAAACGCGCGCATCTTCATTCACCATACGTATGGTAGCACACTAAAAATAAATGCAACTACTCTTGGCTAACAAATTTGGATCGTTATAGTCATACAGAAATTCTCTACCTACCGGACTAATATTTAGCATCACGCACGGTTTCTGCTTCGTCATCCTATTTCCACAGTTACTCCAGGTCAGAATGAATTCCTCGGTTTTCATGAGCCACGCAGTAGAAACAGCATTCCACATCAAAAGAGAACCGCTACTGGCTAAGTAGCGTAAAAATGCAGCAAGTTGCTTCAGATAACTATTACCATAATACGTACTGATCTGAATAATTTTACACTGGTGTAACCACAAAGAAATTGTCCATGTTCATTCCACTTCACATTAAATATATGACGCAGACACAAAGTTAGAAAATGGTAATAGCGACCAGTTTTACTTCCACGAAACAGTTACCAATCACAGCCCACGATCCAGCATAGAAAAATAATGGCAAAATGATTGTAACATACAATTCAGCAGAGAAAAAATTCATTTACCACTGGTCAAAAAATTCACATACCCTACTCAAAAAGTACAGTAAACAAAACCACTTTAGATCAAACTTAATATACACTATCAAAACGGCGGAGCAAAATGTGAACAAATAACAAAAGAGAAAACAAATAATAAAAACTGTGTAAATCAGTATAAACAGTCAAAAATCCAAAGGTAGAAATTCTGGCAAGATCTCGTGAAAATTCTCTGCAGTCACAAAATTGACCTTCTCAATCAGAGTCCTGCGCAAATGGTAACGATCTTAATAACAGTGGAAATGGCAAAGAAATGCTCGGATTGTGGAGAAGGGACAGGGAAAGTTTCAAATATTGTAGGGATGGGGTAGAGGCAGTTTACAATAGTGTGTGGATAGGCCGGGGATGCTGGGTGTTTGCTGGTATGGGTGGGGATGCTGGGTAATGTGAGGATGGCGAAAATCTTGTCAGAACTCAGAGGTTACGAGGACAAGTTGGTGATACCAAGCAGGACTATATTCAAACAATTCTCATCAGAAATGCGTTAACACTACTGTAGAAATAAAATTTATGGACAAGTTAACAATAGACCACCTACTGACCCTTAAGTCAGGGGCTGGGGAAGTATTCTAAGTGACTGATGTAATCCACAACAAACCATGAGAAATCAACACCTCGAGTTTCTGCTCTTTTCAACTACAAAGATGCAGAATTATGATACAAAGATGTCACATTACGATATCAACGATAGTAACAACAATGTTTCCAACTGTTTTTGATGACCGACGAAAGTAAGCACCATATTACAGACTCTCAGATAAACCATTACAATATGGCCTTCTATATTATACAGAGACATCTTGAAATCATTAACTTCAGACACAGTATGATCGTATGCTGCATTGTAATGCAGTGTATCGGCCAATCCATTGTGTAGTGTACAGCACTAGGACAGCGGAACTGGCTTCCAGCAAAACAACACACAACTGTACACTATGTGTAAACTAGTAGCGCACAAACATATCAGCCGATGACGATGCACAAACATGTCAGCCGATGACGACTAAATATGGTCTTAAACCAGATCAGTCTGATAACCAAACCTTTATCAGCAAGAAACAAGGAAGAAGATTTTTAGGAGATGAAAATTCACCCCCCCCCGGACTGAGGCATAGATTATAATAATCTTATCGGTAGTATTCTACATCGCACCACTGGTGTAAGCCAGCGTCCGTCGGCTCAAGCTGGGCCGGTGCTGTGAGATTTGTCCAGACTCGGGAAATCCATCTCGTCCTCGAAGTTTGGTGTGTACTCGCGACGGTGTTCGGCGCCACGACCGTGCCGATACGGTCTGCGTTCAGAGTAGCCGCCGCCGCCGCCGGTGCCACGGCCCTGGTATGACCTGCCGTAATCTCCACCACGTCCACCGCGGTCTGACGCAAATCGACCACCGCGACCACGGTACGGACGACCCGCTCCACGACCACGACCGCGCATCGACTCGTCGGCAAAGTGTATCTCGATCGGCAGAAGATTTCTGCCGGTTTTGATGCCGTGACGCTCCTCCTCCTGGTACAATACGTACTGCAGACTACTTGCCTGCGAATATTAGCAACTACTCATGCTACGAATCACTACCAAATCAAAGGACAGCCTGTCAATGGATGCAGCTCACATACTGGGCATCTCTTGGAAACACAGGATAACACAAGAAAGCCCAGCTAACGCAAAGGGAAAGCGCGACAGCAGTGCATGTATGAAGGCCCACTGCGAACAAATGTAAAATGCGTAAAAACCTCTATTTTAGTGTGCAAGGTCATTCAAGGTCATTGCTTTCGGTGTCAATCGAAACAGGTGTATGACTTCCTATTAGTGATTAATTGTAACCTTGCCCTATCTGGCACCGTTTGCGAGATATGGCCAATTATTGGTTCAAAATCGCAAAATTTTCCTACCCCCTCTCATTTAGGGCCCTCGATTGGGGTGACCCGTATGGATTTTTTGGAAAAGCGTTACAGATCCTGAAACTAGAGTCTTTGGGGCAGCCGACGGTAAAGATTTGATGATCCTAGCTTGCACCGTTTTTGCCTGATCCACCCGTGTGACAGACAGACAGACGGACAGACAGACGGACAGAATTGCGATGGCTAAGATGCGCTATAGCAGTTCCTGCTGTCGAGTGTAAAAAGCAGAGGTCCAAGCTAGAACTGGACAACACACCACGGACAACATACTGAGAGAAAGACGACTTGGCTGGCTTGGACGCGTGATGCGAATGGATCAACAGCGCATACCACAGCAAGCCTCGTCCTGGGAGGTACCAGGATACAGGAGAGGACCAGGTCGACCATGAATGAACTGGAGGAGCACAGTCGCAGGGTTAAAAAAAACCCGGGTTTTTTTAAAAAAAGCCCAACCCAGTGGGTTTTTGGGTTTTATTGGGTTTTTTGGACAAGCAGGAAAAATAGGTAAAATAATACAAAAATTCAGTAACTTAAAGCCTTAAAAGCTTTAAAACAATAAAATTTTGCCATGCCAACAAAACATTGCATTATTAGTGGCATATGAAGTATAAACTAAAATTAGGTTAAAGCAGAAGTGAGGGTTTTTTGGAGGTGGGTTTTTTAGGTGGGTGTACCCCAAAAAACCCACTGGGTTTTTTTGGGTACGTACCCACGTGTCTGAACCCTGGACAGTCGACAAAGACCTATAAAAGATGCAGCTCAGCTGGGAGGAAGCAGACACGGATGGCGTCGGTGTGGTCTAACGTGTCCACGTGGATGTGGGATGAATCAAGGTCAAGATCAAAAGATACGTGTCTGTATAGCAGTAAAAACTGTTCGATTCAGACAACAATAGACCTAGTAAAAGCAGACACTGCCACGCCTGTTCAGAAAAATTTAGAAGTCAATGGACTGTTACTAAAGGTCTTTTCTTACTAGTTTCAATGACGGTACATTCTGTCACCATCTGCTACTTGTCTGTTTGCACGGGTGAAGAGAAAAGATACAAATCAAACTATCAAATGGCATATTTGTATTGTCTTCTTTGGGGGCATTAGTAATTATAGTAATTATTCATTCATTCATTCATAGTCTTTATTAAAACATCCGACAAAACGCAGATGAAATTACAAGAGTAGTGAACATTGTCAATCGTCAGTAGGCCTACAGTGTCTAAGATAATATACAGTGTAGTTAGTAGATATTTTTATACAACCATCTCGTGATAAAATTGCAGTCAAGCAGTTGTCCTCGATGCTCTGGTAATAGTCTATCGTGGGCATGACTATGGTTTGACTGTAATGTATTCAACAAACAACAGTTTGTTTTTAATACTTTTTAATACATATTTAATAAAGTGTGAAAAACAAACTGTTGTAAAATAATCATAATTATCCAGAGTAGACATTGTAAATTGTTCACCAGCTCATCTTCATCGTCAGCATCTTCGGTCTTTTCCTTCTTGGTCAGGACGATCATCTTGTTCCACTGTGGATCTCCGTTGCAGCCTTCGCCCGGCTTGCGGATGTTGAAGTCGGCTTTGGCGCGTTTCACGTCTTCCTGCGCCTTCCACTCATCCAACGTCATCACCTTCTCGTCGTCCTTTGCACTCGACGCGGCTGCATCTCCTGCAGGTTGCCTGCAACGACACAGCCAGTGGCGTAGACATACAAAGTGCGTAGTGCGTATGCACTCCCCGTCAGGAAAATGCATAAATCTTTTCTACCTGATTTCTGAGTTATTTAGGTCTGTACGTAAAACCTGCTCATGCTGGATCATACATTATTGTAATAGAATAGCCAAGCAGACCAGTAGGAGGTGACCAAAAGCCTACTGTGTAACTGGGCCGGTCTGCGCAAGAAACTTAGTAAAATTGGTGCCATCAGATGTCAGATTTTAAGGCCAAAAAGCACCAAATTTGATTTCCGGGCTCCGCCCCAGACCTAGCTGGGGAAGCTTACAGTGCCCTCAGGCCTCTAGCTGTATGTAAGGGGCCTAAGGGGAAGGGGAACGGAAGGAGGAGGAGGGAAAGGGGCACCTTATGCACCCCCTGACGGATTTTCCTGGCTACGCCACTGAACGCAGCTGATGCTAACATAGTTGCGCATCTTGTTTAACCAGCCACTGCTCTGGAGCGATTGCAGCTCAGGCTCATCAATGGTAAACTGTTGTGAACTCCTACGTAAAGTAGGACCTTCTACAGGCTGGACGACCTTCCTGCCATCGAATTGACAGTGTCAAAGCACTGAAGACAAAATATTATCTATCGGCACAGCTATGCACTTCACAACAAAAACAAAACAAAACAAACCCACAACGACTACTACTAACACCAGCACCACCGTCAGTCCATTCACCACCACACATAGTATGACCATCATCACCATCACCACTAGTCTTTAGTAATAATAATAATAATAACAATAATAATAATAATAATAAATTTGTATAGTGCCGTTAGGTCGTAACTTCAGAGGCGCTGGCGGCAGGTAATGTCAGCATCAGTAAGTAAGTAAGTAAATAAATTTATAAAGCGCACAATATTGTCGGCGATTCAATATTGTCAAACAGAAAGTCAGAATGTGCTGTAAATCTCGACACTGAAACAAAAACGTCTTCAGCAGTTGTATGCTAGAGATAAAGAAATGTCTTTAGCCTAGACTTAAATGTTCCCAGTGAGTTGCTGTCAGTAACTGTTCTTAGCAGAGTTCCAGGTGGCCGGAGCGGAACAGCGGAAAGCACGCTTGGCAAAAGCTGTATTGGCGAACGTTTCGGACAGTCGAGTGGTCGTGGCGTAGAGCGTAGAGTCCGTACATTGTCACGTAACTTGATGTGTCGACTCAGATACGCTGGCGTCGATGTGGTCCGGACCTTGTACGTCAGTAGAGCCAACTTGTACGTGATTCGGTGTTGAACCGGCAGCCAGTGCAGCTGGCGTAGTAGTGGCTTGGTGTGAGATCGCCTTGGCGCCTGAAGAACGATCCGAGCTGCACTGTTCTGAACACGCTGTAGCTTCTGGATAGTGGCTTCACCAATACCAGTTATTTGTCTCTGCCTATCAGTTTCTATTTCACCGAGGAACTTTACGTAAACATTACGTGTTAAGCTTGTTGTTGTCGTTGCTGTGACAAGCATTCAACAACATACGGCGAAGCAAATGCCCAGAAGAGACAAGAAATTCCACAAGTACAAATAATCTTCAAATACACCATTACAGCCATTATTATAAATGCAGAACACATTCGTACGTACTCGTCAACTGTGGCAGCTTGTTCAGCAGCCTCTAGCTGCTCCGCCCATGTTCCTGCCACATCTTTCTCCACCGGCGTCTTATCCTGCTCGTGTCTACAACAGTTTACAACAACATAAACCACACAAGAAGTATGTATTACTTAATCCAACTAAGACAGTGTCATTTCAGGATTCACACTGTTTTACTGACAAAAAAATTCATGACTTCTCCAGGACTTTCCAGGAACTCCATGAAAAATTTTCTAGAACCTTTTCGGAGCCCGCAAATGTTTAAATATAAAAAATGGCATTTACTTCAGAATGTAGTCAATTGCAGAAAATTCAGCATGAAGCAAAATGTGGACGTTAGCTGTTCAGAATTCAGAAACTAGGTGCAATAATACTGCCGCTTGTTTTCCATTTGAACCACTAGAAAAATGCATGACATTCAAGGATAATTTTTTCCAGGACTTTCCAGGACCAAAGTGATTTTCCAGGACTTTCCAGGTCCTGGAATTTTCAAGACAAAAAATCCAGGACTTTCCAGGACGCATGCGAACCCTGTCATTTATATATGGTGCACTTCAATCAAACAGAAAGTCACAATGTGCTGTAAATCTCGACACTGAAACAAAAACGTCTTCAGCAGTTGCTCACAATGCGTAGTGTCCAATGCTGGTTACAGAAGTTTCTGCACAGCCTCATCAATTAATAGAACTGCTAACTCATTACAGAGGTGAGGAAAAAGCTGCAAAGACCCAAATTAAATCAAATGTGTCAAGATATGCAATCAAGAGGTCACGGGTTCGACCCGCAGGTTATCACAGAATGAAAAAGTTTCTGTACAGCCTCATCCTGGCATATCTACTGACCGACTGCTATCTCGTTAAAAAGCTAAAAAGAACTTGTCAAAAGCGCTCGGAATACTGACTCAATCTCTGATGGCACAGAAGCGTTCTGGTCAGCTGGTCCACTGTCACTGTGGCTACCACCACTTGCTCGACTACAAATAGCCATTTCATACAACAAGTCAGCAAATGAACTAGTATCACATTTGTAATCACTGGCACGACTTCAAGTTGACTACATACGAGAGCTGCATAACAAAAAGATAAAATAATACAAAACAATGACTACTTATTATACTAATTATACTATACTACTAAACTATTATATTACGCTAGTGGTTAAGCAAAACTGGCAGTAGTGGTACTTTCGGCTACATCTGCTGAGAATTTTGTGTAAATTCATTGTCATTTGACTGAGTTATGAAAGAAAGAAAAGGGGTGCCTTTTTTATCTGAACACTGTGCATAAAAACTGTAAAAATGGTTCTCACATACAAACCTATGCATGTGTGTAAATCAGAATGCCAACTAAACTCACCCAAACAGATGTTCACGTGGCAATGGGCGACGATATCCACCACGACCACGCCAACCTCGACGGCCTCTGTGATCCCGAGGAGCTCGAAACTCATTCCTCTCAACTCTGTCCGTTATGTTATCTGCATCCTCACTGGACATGCCGTGACTGTTAAATCCATTTCGGTTCTCCCTGTCTCTGTCTTCAAACCGGTTTCTGTCTGAGCGCTCCGGAAATCCGCCTCTGTTCATCCTTCTGCCACGATATCCAGTGAAGCGTCGAGGTGGCCGCTCTCCAAAGTAACCACGTTCTGTTCGAATAGACGACCCTGTCTCGTCCATTTTGTTTTCCGTTCTAGGTCCATCCAATCTCTGGCTGCTGTCTGAAAACACATCTCTCTGCGTCTGCCTGGTGGTCATAGTTCCATTGCCGATGCCCGCTTCTCTAGCTTGACTGCTCTTGTCAGAACGAAATCGATCGCGATTCATTCTCGGACGTTGCTCTCTGAACATATCACACAAGCACAGTGATCACAAGGGCCCACAGTTTTCCGTAGGCCGCGGAATTTCAAGACGAGCCGCGGAATTTGGCCTTTGCTGCGGAATTTGAGAAATGACCGGTGAACAGTACGATCGTTGGTGTGATGATTAGTCTGATTTCTTGTCATTTGCATTTTTTCTCATCAGAACACTTCGGTTGTTCAGTTGAAACACTTAGGTTCAGATTGACCATGATTACATGTCACTTCCGCACCTTCTGTGGCTGTCTTCCGGTCCCATCTCAAGATTTGACATATCATATCCCGACCCCGTGTGATTGTACAGTGCCTGCGCAGTGATGCTCGTTGCTCTTGGACACTATAATTAATCGTCCTTGTTACTTACTTACTGATTAATGTGATCAAAATAATTATTAATTAGTGGCTTCTTTGTGACTGATTAGTCTGATTCCTTATCATTTACATTTTCTTTCGTCAGAACACTTCGGTTCAGAATGACAGACATTTTAAACATCAGTCATCACTCATTTCAGTTGCCTCACGTCACTCATGCACTTCTGAAAATAATTAAAAAAATGATTTTCTTTTTACGTTGATAACATAACTTAGCAGAATGCCAGCCTTCAATAACTGAAGTTTCTGAACAGCATAGAGTTCACTCATAAATGGGAGGCTGTGGCGAGCCGCGGAATTTAGACGATTTTGCTGCGGTGAGCCCGGGAATTTCGCAACTGGCCTACGGAAGTTGGCAAAATTTTCCGTGGAAAACTGTGGGCCCTAGTGATGACACAGGTACAGTAATGTCTGGATTAGACTAAATTAGCCATGTGCCAGCGTCTGAGAGAGCACATCATATCTATCAAATAAAGTACAGATTTAAAAAACAGCACAGGAACAGAAGCAATGGACACAAGTTGCTTCGGCAACTCATAGCAAATGAGCAAACTGACCACAAGGACTCAAAAACTGCCAAATAGCACATCATTGAGACTGCAAGTAATTAGTAGCTTTAGCTTTTTAAAAACTAAAATTATTGCTAATCAGGAGTAGCTTAGTGACTGGTTGAGGAAACTGACCGCAATGTAATGAATGGACGATCATTGTTGACTAAGAGCCTGGTAACATATGCAGGAGTTATAGTGAGGCCAAAACTATGCAGATGTATAAATGCACAGATGTGAATGTTTGAGCCCAAACTGTTGTAATACAGTATGTCCCATTTCTAAGACTAAACGATAGTCGAAAAATACGGACTGAAAGGTTTTCGGCCAGTCGCTGGGCTCAGGCAAAGAATAAAAAGCTATCAATTCAAAATTATCTGCACTCCTGCTGCAAACATGTCACAGTTAACACGCACGTGCGCACTGTGGCTCATTGGCACAGTGCACGGTGAGCCTGAAACGGTTATCAGCCGGGCCTGTGTTCAATCTCCAGACCCGGCAGAATAAATTGTTTCAGGATTACTGGCATGCATGCTTTGAGATTAATTTCTCGGACAGGCAAGAGGGTTGGACGGTGTCCTCTACAATCTGACCGTTGAGCGGTTATGGTGGTTAAGTGCGCTAGACTAACCTAAGCTTTAAGCTAAGCTTTAGAGCGCACTATAATATAACCTAACTTTACTTTGCAATAGAATCATATACTCACTAGTACAGCTACTGTTATATATTATCATATCACTAATTCACTATTACAACTAAATGTTCAAGAACTGTTTCTACTAAATGGAAAGCAGAACACTCACGATGCATTGCTGCGGTTACCACTTGGTAACTGGCCTGCACGAGGTGGTCTCGTCCTGTCTTTGACTTGTCTGCTAGGTTTTGCCTGTTCAAACTGAGGCTCAGATGGTGCTATTGGTACTTGCTTTTCTGCCGCTTCTACACGGCAAACAAACGAACATGGAAACTAGAATGAATTTAGCGAATGACCATGTTAACATGACACAGTATCAAATTTAGCTTAGTGCCAACTGTATTACAGCATGGCAACACTGGTGTAGTGCTGCAGAACACAGATCATCCATGATACATTATACCATATAGAGAGAGACAGTAGTATTTTTTTATTAAAGCCCTCGACATGTGGGTTGACAGTGCCAACATGAACATTTTTGCTCCTCTGCACCAATGAAACACAACCTGTCAGCAAACTGTTGGCCAATATTTTGGCAACCAACACTGTAGCCAACATCACTAGTTCTGCCAATGGTGTACCTATTTAATCATCCACGGGTGAAAAGTGGATGACTGGATCTGCGAATGTCGCAACAGCTAACGCTGTCATTAAGCTGTAATTTAGTAGTCAAACCCTCCCCCTAACCCTATTACTAATCATAACCCATACCCTAACCCTAATCCTGATGCAACATCTGCAGATCCGCTTTTTGCCAGAGCCCCCAACCGAACGACCAAGAGCCTGGTGAGTGGTGACTTCACAACATACGATGCTGTATGAATGTATTTTGACTGACCGGCCACCAACTCACTGGAGCCTTTACAACTCTCTTGCATTACGGTTTACTGTAATTTGCACTGACTGGCGTAATACGCGGCTCGGGGCCTGAATGCCGAATGGCCCGAATGCTGAACGCATCCTCGGCCGGAATGCCAAATGGGCGGAATGTCGAAAGTCCGGAATGCCGAATGTAGGTCGACGACAACCCAATGGCACCTGTCCGAGTCGCCTACGATGACGTCATCTGCAAGGCCAGGTCGGACAACGTCGTGGACTTGCCCAAGTACGACAACGCTATAAGCACTCTGCGACTGTCC
>Ga0209052_1000874_pt1 | contig 10437 bp, 5 predicted proteins | sample WorMetHEROISLAND_2_FD_187409 | JGI IMG/M metagenome (GOLD analysis project Ga0209052, IMG submission 187409) | Marine gutless worms symbiont microbial communities from Max Planck institute for Marine Microbiology, Germany - Olavius sp. 4 HERON... | ecosystem: Host-associated > Annelida >...
TGGCACGCTGCCAAGCTGTGGCAGACACGCCATAAAATATGAAATTATTGAAATTAAATTTGATTTGCATCATAAACAACAAGTAAAAAACCTAATAAAATTTGGATGATTGATTTTTTTTTAAATTTTAAACACGTTAAACAACGAGTTTAGCTGGAAAGCGGACAGCTCAGTTCCTATATTGGTTGGAGCTTGCGATGCTTATGCTATTGCGTTCATTGCATTCATTGCGTTGCGTGCGTTGCGTGGGCGTTGCGTGCATTGCGTAATTTGGAAACCCTGCTTTAACGTTGAAGTTCTGAAACAGCTGGCGAGAACGGGCCAGTGCCACTATAACATTACCACGACGAGTCACGTGGAGCACATATAGGATGGACAGCGGGTGAAACGCGAAAGGCGCAAAATATCTAGGGTATGACAAGCACGCAACGTAAGGATCGACATACAAGGGACGTACACGTATACGCAATGAAGTCAAAATTGGATAGCTGACTTCAGGCGGCCGCGGCCAATCACAGCCGCCAGCGATCTTACTTGATCGAGCGATTCCCCTTCCCCTATCCTTTTCTTGATCGTGCCTCTTTTCCCGTTTCTCTTTCGCGGGCTTTTTCCCCGCGAGCATGGGGTGCACTCATGGAACAGAGATCTACATTATCATCGTAATCATTTATCCCTGGATGCACTGTAAAGCTCCTTGATCTGGCGCAATCGCGAACCGCCTGAAAAAAAAACAGTTGGTAGCAAGCGATAGAGAGAAAGCTGATGTCCTAAGTTATACGAACTTTAACGTTGAAGGGCTTGTATACTATGCGTCATTTGCTTCAAAGTTTATACGGCGTAGATCGACGCTCTTGGGTAGGATGTACTGGGAAGGGTCTGCCAGGACATAGGCTCACCGAGTGATCGTGCAACAAGAGCTTTCAACCAGTGATCTGCAATTAACGGCCGAGACAACGCCATCTGCATGGAGTTTGATGTCATCTAGCCTACATTTAAACGTGTGCATAATATGGCTACAGAGTAGACTATGCAAAATGCACACTGGCCTATAACTTAATTTGTCACTGTTGATAAGGCCTACTGTTATAAGCAGTCTTGTAATTAAATTTATAATAGAAACTTGTTATTTACTTTAAACTTTCTATTAGTCGAAGTAGCCATAGTCGAAGTGATCACAATACATCATGAGTTGGAGTTAGTGCCAAAGTAATATGACTGGCATCGAGGTCAATAGTTAGGCTGATTTCCCAAAGTTGCGGGAATATTGCCCAAGTGCCGAAGGCACGCGGGCATTTGTTTTGTTATACCTCTGATCGAAATGGAGACGGAATTAATTTAATTATTTGTGTTATTTTACATACTTTATTTACACAACAGCAACAATAACAAATCTTTGTCTGCCGATAAGGTATATCACGTAACGTTGTGAGGCTGCGCGGATTAATCGAATTTATTTACTGCATTAAATGTTATTTAGCGACAAAAAGTGCGAATGAAGTTTTTTTAAATTAGCAATATATTTAATTTATACGAATAATTTGACATTTTGACCAAATACATACGCGTACTGTAAGAAAGTGCGATTTTAATTTCTTAACTGAGTGGTTCTACCCGGTGTTTAGAAAGACCATTCTGACTGGTCAATATGTTGATCGGTCAATATGTCGATTGAGATATTGACCGATGAACCGGTGAACCCGTCAATACCCCATATTAGCTTGCACCACGTGACGCGATTTGTACGAATCACAGCCGCACATTTCGATCAGATGTATAACAAATATTCAATGTCGTTCACATTACTGACACCTTTTGCTAGTAGACCTAGTACACCAAGAAAAAATATCAATGCAACCACGTATCAGATCTCGCAGTTAAACCACGAATATGTTCACTTACATCATCATGCAATATAAAAACTAACATGAAGTGTTAGACAGCAGCGTGAAATAATAAAAGCATCGAGCACAAGACGGGCTGAGGAAGCGGAAATGACGTCACTGCGACAGCTGACGTCATGACGTCGTAGCGCGACGGCTGGTTGGCTTGAGTACGAGTCTGGTCGACCGGGCGCTGCTGTGGACGCGCGTAGTTCGCACCGGCGGGAAACTTCGCTGCCACCGTGACGTCATCTGACGAAAGAATATGTTTCATATTAATACACAGTCTCTCACAGAAAAAAAACATCACCCCTTTTATTTTCGTGATAACTTGACAAAATTGAAATCAAGTTAAAGACAAGAAATCTGAGCTAGGCTAATAATACTCATGAGACGCGCGACAGCATCAGTTTAATTTCGTACGCAGGTTGTTTTGGTCTATCTCCAGTATACATGTATTTCAGCGAAAATTCACTCTAAGTGTGCATCGCAGCCTAAAATAGCGAAAAATTCACTTGAAACCCATATTTTGGGGGTTCAAGGTCGTTCAAAATCATCGATGTTGGTAAACCCGGAATAGCTCGTCAGCAGTGTTTGTTATGATACGCAGCAAGTCTGTGTCTATCTGCAACCGTTGTCGTGCTAGATTATAGTCGACAGTGGCAGAAATCGCACGTTCTGAAGGGGGTAGGCTACCCAAAATTTGACGCGCACTCGTACGGAGGACTCATTGAACCTAGGGGGTCGAACCTTGCACTGTTAAAATCTACGTTTAATGCTGAAAATTTCATTCGCCAGTTGTCTTGGTCTATCTCCAGTGATTTCGACGCAGTTTACTCTTAAAATGTATGTGGCAGCCTCAAATCGCGAAAAATTCACTAAAAACCCCTATTTTGGGGGTTCAAGGTCGTTCAAGGTCATCGGTGTTGGTACCACCGGAAAGCTCGTCAACAGTGCTTGTTATGATAAGCATCAAGTCTGTGTCTATCTGCAACCGTTCTCACGCTAGACGAGCCAAGAAGGGTAAAATTACGATTTCTTAGAGGGGGTACCCCTATTTAATGCCCTCGTTCGAGGGGAATCTCTTCACCCAACGGCACCAAATTATCTCATCAGAAACTAGAGACACGGTGAAAACCCGGAGTCTCTATCTCCCCTGGGCTTGATTCGGTACCAGGTCGTGACACCAGGACGGACAGACGGACGGACAGAATTCCGATAGCTAATACGCGCTCTCAGCAGTACCTGACGGTACAGCTGTCGCGCGTAAAAACGTTCGGTCAACGCAGAGAGTCAAAACAACCATATTGATACGTTCGCTCACTGGGGCAAAAAGCCATCAGATTCAGATCGTCCACACGATTTACTCTGCAGCAAAAGTGCAATTAAGTGATCACTACAGATTCGCCATCACATCCCAATTGCGTCGCTACACTACCTTGTGAAATATAGTCGACTTCAGAACAACAGGGTTCAGTATTCTGAAGCTGACCATGCATATTTCACGACGACATAGAATTTTTGACAATAAACCTAATTACTGTTTTTCAAGTTTACCGTTGACGTTAATACTTGATGAAGTTACAAATGTTACCGGAAAGTTAGGGCATACTTTCTACGGACCAGCCGGTAGTAAAAGTAAAAAAGTAAAGTTAGGTTATATTATTGTGCGCGCTAAAGCTTAGCTTAGAGTTTAGCTTAATCTAGCGCACTTAAGGTTATATACTTACTGTTTGTGAAGTCAGTGCGTGACGGTGGCGCTTGGAGCAGCTGGACCTGATGCGTCGTCATGGCAACGCTGTTCTCAGCAACGAGCGTGTATTGGCGGAAGTGATACGGCATCACGCGACGCAGGTAGAGCTGAGCTTCGAGAACTCCGTCACTTCGCACCTGCGCACACCGCACTCACCGCCCTCCGGCTAAGGTGGCGCCGTGGTCTAGCGTCCGATCAATGTCGTTGCCCTATACGCCGAGCCCGGTTAGTAACTGGACTGGTGAAACTCAGCCTTCCATCCCTCCCGGGTACGTACATCGAGTACCGGCCTGCTTCGCTGAGATTAAGACACGGCGCGTTCACCTGTGTCAGGTGGCAGGTGTCATTTCATTGGGCAGGTGACGCTCCGTAGCTTTGAGATGGGCATCTTATGAAAAGCTGCACACACTTTTTAACGTCTAACTTTTATAGTTTCTAGCTCGATGATGATAAAGGTGGCGGTTGGCTTAGTTGGTTGTAACATCGTTGGTCGCGTCGAGATGGTAGTTGGTATTCACCCAAGCCACACACACCAACTCATGAGTGGCGAGTGGCCTTTGTGGGTAGGCGCAATTTATTTATTTAATCTTCAGTAGCAGGCTCGAAGCCCATGAATGCATAGCCTCTCTTTATTTTTAATCGCCAATCAAGAAAAAAACATACATACTCAAGAGTACTAGATATTGTTTCGGCCATGGTCAACCTACGGACGTGAGTGCATGCTGCTCAGTTTAATACGTACAGGAACTGGGGAAACCTTGCTACGGCATACACGACATCTAAAAGGGAGAAATTTAGGGCCGGTTTTTCAATGCACACTTGATCGTCGATCAAATTGATCTCCGATCAACTTTGGGAGTTGATCGGAGATCAATTCGGAACATCAAGTTAATCGGAGATCAGTAGATCGGAGATCAAAGTTAATTTGATTGGCGATTGAAAAACCGGCCCTTAGCAACGATGCCGTCGTCGCTACGACGGACAGTAGTTGTAATGACTGCCAAACGCTACGGCATCTGCTAACTAATGCTATACTTGTATCATTCTGCCCGTTTGCGTTTGCAACACAGAAATCACGTCAGACCTTGAGGACAAGGTCCACACGTAAACGACCCAGGTGTGTTGATGCACTGGACGGGTGGGTTAGTTGAGCACGGGGGTCGCGTCTCTGCGTGACACTCATCGACGTCCACGTTACACATGGGAGAGTTGGGACTCTTTGTCCAACCCGCGTCACAGAAACACTCGTAGTTCGCCTACAAACACAAGACCTAAGACTCTTAGAGATTAACTAAAATGACGACATCTTCGTGAAACTACAAAACGTTCCGCATTGTCGAGCGCTATCGTTATAATTGCCGTTAAATTATGCACTCAATCGGCACATCCTGTATCCTGTGTAGTGTTTTCAGTTCAGTCTCCGTGAACTGAACTGTATCGTGTTTTATAGTCAGTCTGTGTATGCGGTGCCGTAATTTGGTGGAAAACAACGGCTGTCTATAAATCATATCAGACTGTAGGATATTCACACAGTGTCCTAAAGAATTGAATAAAATTGCCTTAGCGGCCGGCGCGTTCCGTCTTCTCGGACCTCGCTATCGCTGGGGGAGTTCCCCAGATCCCAGCCCAGACGTGGCATGTGCCATACGTCTGACTACATGAACCCGGGCGGCGGCGGACCCCACGCAAGCTTCGTTCACGATCACGCAGACAATAATTAAATATTTCGTTAGGTTGGAGTAGTAGGTAATACCAGTAAAATTACCCTTTGCGTGTGCACTATTGCACTGTACAGTTTATTATCAGTTACGACGCAGAGACGTAAAAACTGATTGAGGAGAAGGGCGAACCCGACGTGGGCGACCTGGCGGCCGCCCTGTCCTTTAAAATTGCAAAAAATACGCGCAATATCGGCAGCATTGTTGACTATCAGATAAATAAAACTGTTCTACTTCAGGAGACTCCGTTAACTACTCCGCCCCACTAAAAGCTTCACCCCAGACCTCATAGGTCTCTAATAGAAATCCTGGTCCCGCCGCTGCTCAGAACGTTGTATCTGCTGGCAAACTACTGCTATTGTAGTGTTCAACATGCAATACTCAAGACACACTGTTTAACAGTGTGAATTTTAATTGTTTAAATTTATCGCATTTTATCGACACCTATATGCAACACCGGTACGCTATCTAACCGTAGTTTAATCTTGTTGCAACTAACGTATCACATGTATGTAACTCTGTAATGTAAGTTAGTAACGTAATTATAATGATGATGTACCTGCCCGGGTTGACTTCTGGGTACGTTATGACAAGTGCCGTGGACACAGAGTGCTTGGCTGGACGCAGTTGAGCAGTCATCGTGAGGCTCAGTACAACGCTGGCCGTACCAGTTAGCAGTGCACTGACATCTGCAGCCACCAATACACGCCGGCGCGTAAAAACACTGCAACACACTGGCCTCGTCGCAACTGCCCACAATTTTAGTTTGTCGGAAAATGTTCTTCTTGTCGGAAAATTATCGTCAAAATATGCAAAATTCGGACTGGAAATCCCCATTTTAGAGGAACTTAGATGCAGAATTGGAATTTTGTGCACCCATATCTTGTCTGTCGATATTTGCAGTTGTCTGTCGGAAAAATGCACCTTCCTGCCCCCGACCACGACGCCGCTGGTGCAGCATAGACGCTTGCGTAGATATCTGCTCAGTCGTGGTCTTGAATTGCGGTCATGTTGACAATAGAACACGATGTTCAACGGACCTACACTTCACTTCAATTGTCGACGCTCATCGTTACCGAAGCCGTTAGGCCTTGGTGATTGGTCGCAAAGAAGTCACATGTTCTTCCATTACTAGTCACTGGACATTTGTTTACTGGCTTCTACGTAAGTAAGTAAGTAATAAGTAAGTAAAGACACATTAATAGTGCGCATAAAAGCCAGCTGATCCGGCTTAATCTGCTGCACTTTACCAATTAACGATTAATCAATCGTTAATTTCGATAAAAATTGACTGTGGTTATTGTGCAAGAAAAACTCATGTTTTTGTTAAATTATTCAGTTAAGAGCTGTCACAATTGCACTGAGACAACAATGGGTCTATCTTATCATTAGTAGGGCCTAAGTGTTTGTTTTATCCAATCACGTTCTCCGGAGAAAGTGATTATTGGTTATCAAATGTTTGTCATTGTATGTACTTCATAATGCTTTATTATTTATAGTGACATGACTTTAATGGGCAATAATAGCAATTAAAATTGTATTTAATCTCGTGATTAATCATTAATATCGGTAGCAGAATGACAGTGGATAACAGACTGGAAGGTGCCGGGAAGGTTGACACAGCTGGCTCCGTTCTGGCATCCGAGATCAGTCCCTGCCAGCGTCGAACATTCGTTGACGTCGTCGTCACACAAAGGTCCCTGCCAGCCGGGCGTGCATTGACACAGGAAGCCGTTGTACTGGTCGACACACGTCGCTCCGTGACGACACGGGTTACTCAAGCACTCGCTCACCGTCAACAACTGCACCACAACACAGCGCCATGACGCAAAGTCCTGCCACAGCCGCAACGCCCATACGGCGCTCATCTCCGTTGTATGCCCTCAGCCAGACACCAGTTTACACTGCGAGACCACGGATACGGAGACAGTGCATCGCGCGGTGTACCTGTTTATGTCCCAGCATTCGCTGGTACTCACTGCGCCTACCCACGGAGGATGGCCAGGCTGAGTTGACCCAGGTGGCTGGTTACATCATCAGAGAGTGAACCCGTCTGCCAACGGTCACCCATCCAAGTACTAACCGGGCCCGGCGTAGGGTAATTTCGTTGATCGAACACAACGCTTTAGCCATCACACCGAACCACCACTACATTAAGACGTGCTTACATGTAAAACAAAAAAACAGCTTCAAAAATGTTTTGCAGATGTTTTGTGTTTTAGTTTACATGCAACAGCGTAAAAAGTAACGTGGACTCACGGACGGGCAACGCAGAAAAACATGGGAAAGACATGAAAGTTTTTTTATATAAGCAAACAGTAAAGTGACTGTTATCGAGAACAGCTTTGCAAACTCACCGTTTCGAGACGATTGATGCGATTTTCAAGTGTTGTTAACTACAACGACACACACAATGGCTGATCAACATGTTTGAATAGATTCACCAGCTATTTATATCGTGCAGTGGCGAACGCAGAGGCGAATTTTAAGGCTCAAATCGCATGGTGCGTCAACGTTTGTCGAAACAACAATACTGCCAATTGCTATGTTAAAGCGTGTAATGTTACTGCCGTAGAATGTTTTCTGTTTTACCACGAACTGCAACTAAATGCGTTTGACGCATTGGCCTAGGCCCAAGGAGAAAGAAAAAAAATAACGAGTAAAAAAATTTAGAGATAAAGCAAAAGAGGGTAAGGAAAGTAAGGAGTTGAACTCTCCATTAGACGACAATATTTTGCGTTTGTTACTACTGCTTTACAGTTATCTAATATTGTTTGTTGTTGTGTAGGCGTATTGTTCAGTGGTCATCGCAATTTGGCGATAAAAAACTGACAATAGCTGTAGTCGTACCGCACTTAAAAGAATATGAACTAAATTTCCACTGCACAAAAGTATTAAAACCCCAAAAATGCTTCAATATTTGCCGACCGAACGCTCTTTGTCATATTTACAACAAAAATAAATATTATAATACGATGCAGCAAATACATAGAAATGATGATGCTTACCCTTCGCAATAATCTTCTAGAGTTGCTATTTTCAAGTGTTTGCACCTGCCGAAAGTTAACATCCCAGCATAAATTTAAACAAAGAATGTATATACACTATGACAAACTATTAGATTTCGTAAAAAAACATATACATTTATTTCGTAAGAATACGTATTACAAGGAACACATGCAAAATATTTCACAGACTAAGAAACAAACGACGTTCAATAAAAATGAATAAAAAAATGAAAAAGGACGTCTGACTGATTTGTGAAAGAAATGCAGACGTCTTATACACCGTGTTCCAAAAAAGTGGTACACCAAGCTCATATCGATAACTTAGTCAATTCTGAGCGGATTTTTAAAATTCTTTCACTGGCACACTCTGCAGAACATTTGCTATAAAACTGTCATTAAGAAATCCCACCACACCTTAAACGCGTCGCTACACTACCTTGTGAAGCTCGAATACTGTAAACTAGCGTTTTGTGTGCGCTCAGCCATTGTCTTGCTGAGATGTGAACTACCAGAGACCTTGTGTATGGCACACAGCAACTGTGGTAAGAGAATTAAGTTAAGTTTCATCGATTTGAACTCCAGGATCAACAAATATCACACTGGTGTAGTTCAATTTCAACGCGCCGTGATTATTCTTCTTCACTTGATAAAATTGCATCTAGACCTAAATGTTGGACAAAACTTGTAATCTGACTGATTTAAGCGAGAATAATGTTGTTCGCATTCAATCAATCAATCAATCAATCGGTGTGATGCAGACAGAGATATTTACGTCAGATCTGTACGCGTTACCCTGTTAGTGAGATCAGCTAGTTGTCGACTGAAGCTCGATTGTGAAGAATTCTTCAGATCATTTACAACGTCCTCCAACGCCCTAAGTCGCCGCTGTACGCTCTGCAGCAAGTTAAACACACATCGCTCTCATGCACAGAAACGATGAGAAATTAAAATCATCATTTCAACAACGTGTGATCTGACGTTATCTGATTTAAACATCTCCAGCTGCTTTGTATTTGTTGTGTGAAATAAATGCGTCGCTAAAGCGATTAATACGTCGTAATTCAACCTTGACAAGCAATCGTGACATCAATCAATCAATCAATCAATCAATCAATCAATCAATCAATCAAAAAATAACCACTTACAAAAATGACCAGTGGTTTACAATGTATGCCTAAAACTTGGGACAAAACCTAAAGATATGTCCGAATTAAAAAAAAACATAGATTAGAGATAAAACGCTCGCTAAAACAGTATGATGTTTTAGGTTCCGTTTGAAAGACGCAGTGTTGGTAGTTGTTGAAGCGACGGTGGCAAGCAGTCGAGAAGAACGTTCTGATATGTGCAATGTTAAAGCAAGGTCGCGAAACTGCAGTTTGCAACTGCGTCGACTGCACCTGTACTGGATCTTACATTCTGTTGCGAAGTGAAAGTTGTGTTTGGTTTGACGCATGTAAATTTTGTTGATTTTTTTCTACATTTAGTCATTCATCTCGTACAAGGGGACACCCCATACAAATTGTATAAATCAAGATCTACAAACACAGTTCGTCTATTTTTTTATTGATGTATAAGTTATCTAATAGAAAAGCACTGCCACTTCGCGATATGTGAGGCTAGAACTTACGCCATCAGCTGTAGCTGGTGACCCGGCATGTTCACTGATGTCTTTAACCTGTTGCGATACAAATACAGATACAGACTAGAAGTACAGAAACGATCAGAGACCTACAACCTGCACCTGGCGAATAAATACGGAGGACTTAAAATACTGCTAGAAATTCTTTACTGCCACAGTTATAGTGCGCAAGAATGTCCGGTGTTCGCATATTTTCTATTCTACTTTTTTAGCTGCAGGTGTGTCGTTAATGGAGTTCAGTTCAGTTGTAGGCCTAAATGTGCCCAACCGTTCGACGGGAGATCACGTTTGACCCCTGTCTCCTTATAGCATGTTCTTAATAAGGCCGTGGTTTCGTGCAAATCAAAAAGTTTTAAAAAAGTGCGACAAGATGTGTTTCAGAACTTATATAGGTGATCAAGACGCTCGTATCGCAACAGCTAATAGACTTACACAACAT